>Ga0181553_10002947_pt1 | contig 14857 bp, 11 predicted proteins | sample 011ome_17_FD_133753 | JGI IMG/M metagenome (GOLD analysis project Ga0181553, IMG submission 133753) | Coastal salt marsh microbial communities from the Groves Creek Marsh, Skidaway Island, Georgia - 011502XT metaG (megahit assembly) | ecosystem: Environmental > Aquatic > Marine > Intertidal...
AAATTTATTTAAATTACAAAGAGCTCATAAGTGATTTGAATGGAGTATCAATTAATCATGAGTCAAAAGGATGTAAAATAGGTGCTTGGATAAATAATCTTGTATTTGATAAATCCTTAAATGTTTCTAGAGAAAAGCTGGTTGAAAATTTTCAGAAAAATAATATTGATGCAAGAGTATTTTTTTGGCCGTTAAGCTCTTTGGATATGTTTAAGTCAATAGAGAATAATTTTCATTCATGGAATATACCAACAAGAGCAATAAATTTACCCAGCTATCATGACCTGACTTATGAGGATCAAGAAAGGGTAGTTAATGTTATTAAAGCTACTATCAAAGATTCACAAAATTAATTTTATTCGCTCATGCAATTTACATGTAATATAATGCCCGATTTAAATCAAAGGAAGTAAATCAATGACTGATGACATAAAAGAATTCTATCAAGATAGAAAAAATAGGATTAATAATTTTTCTCATGATGAAGATTTGAAAAGGAATCTTTTACATTATCTTACCGAAAATGATTATGAGTATAACTTTGATTATCTTGGTCTTCCGATCATTCAATTCCCTCAAGATATGACAGCTGTACAAGAGATGATTTGGGAAGTTAAGCCAGATCTGATCATTGAAACAGGCGTAGCTAGAGGAGGTAGCTTAATTCAATCAGCTTCTATGTTAGCAATGATAGATATGAAAGAAGCTTATGATTCTAATGCTTCAATGGATCCACGAAACTCATCTAGAAAGGTAATGGGGATAGATATTGATATTAGAGATCACAATAGAAAAAAAATAGAAGCCCATCATTTATCTGGTTACATAGAACTTATTCAGGATTCTAGTATTTCAAATCAAGTAATAGATTATATTCAATCTCAAATTTCTAGTTTTAAATCAGTCATGGTTTTCTTGGACTCAGATCATTCTCATGATCATGTCTTAGAGGAGCTGAAACTTTATTCTCAATTTGTAACAAGAGGAAGTTATATTGTTGCATTTGACTCAGTTATAGATGACTTGGATGAAAAATTCAATAAAGGTAAATCATGGGATAAATCTCAAAATCCCAAAACAGCTGTTTTAGAGTTTGTAAAAAATCAAGAGACTTTCTGTATTGACAGCTCTATAGATTCTAAAATTTTCTTTTCAGTAGCTCCTTCGGGATATCTGAAAAAATTATAGTTCAAATATTTATACGGAATTAATGTCATTTGAATGATTCTATTTATAAAAGTATCTCTTTTACCCTAATTTCAAATTTATGGCTTACATTTGCCACTCTAATATGCACGCCTCTATATATTAAATTTCTTGGAATAGAGTCATATGGTTTGATAGGTTTTTATATTACTCTCCTTTCGATAATTGGAGTTGTTGATAATGGCTTGTCATCTGCTGCCCTAAGAGAGATTGCAAGAATGAATTCTGATAATGCTCAAAGAAGTCAAATAAAAGATTTATTTTTCTCACTGGAGTTAATTTATTGGCCGATAATAGCAGCATTTACTCTAATTTTATCATACCTTGTTAATACAGATGGTAACCAATGGATTGAAGCAGAGACTATCAACGCAACTGTGCTTTCAGAGACTACTTCGCTAATTCTATTGCTAATAATTTTTCAAGTACCTATTGGTTTGTATATGAATGGTTTGCTGGGGTTTAAAAAAAATATAAATTTTGCTCAGATCAATACAATTTTTGGGACTATTCGAACCTTTGGAGTTTTGCCATTTTTATATTATTTTGAAGATATAAGAGTTTTTTTTATGTGGCAAATATTTTGGGCAATTATCCAAATTTTAATTGCTAGACTTATTTTATTTTTACAACTAAAAAAAATCTCAGTATTAAAATCAAAATTTTCCATGCACTTGATAACTAAAATTAAATCTTATGTGGGCGGAATGTTTTTGGTGACCATATTAAGCATCATAGTCTCTCAAATTGATAAAATCATTCTAAGTAAAATGTTAACTTTGGAAAGCTTTGCATACTATATGCTAGCGTTCACAGTCGCTCTTAGTTTATCCAGAATTACAACACCAATTATTCAGATATATTGGGCGCAATTTAGCAGTTTAACCAAAGATAATAAAATAAATGAACTAAAAGAGAAATTCTTTCAATGTTTTGAGTTACTTTGTTTTGCAATCTTACCCTTTACAGTAGTAATTTTTTTATTTAGTGAACCTTTATTGTTACTATGGACAAATGATCAGAATCTTACATCAAATACATCTACACTTTTAACTATTCTTATTTTAGCCACTGCCTTTTCTTCGCTTTCATTACCGGCTTTGACAGTTTTATATGCGAAAAACGGGTATTTAAGATATGTTAATAAAGTAAATGTTATAGGCCTAATTTTTATTGGCAGCTCAATTTTTATTCTTACGCCCATTTATGGTTCCTTGGCAGCTGCAAATTTAATATTAATATATGGAGTATTCATTTTTTTCATGTTTAACTTTAAAGTTGCATCAATTCTAGGACTTAAGAATCCTATCAATTTAATTTTACAAAAATTACTTCCACCAATTTTTATAAGTCTAGCAATCTCAGGCTTGTTATATGTAATAGTTTTTTCTCTTACCAATAGATTATTAATTTTTCTTACATTTAGCTTTATTATTATTTGCAATTTTTTTGTAATTTTGATATTAAATAAAAGCTACAGAGAAATTTTGCTCAATTCTAAATATATTTCAAAATATAGAACTTGACGGTTCAGCGGAGAGCCTTATTGGAGAATTTTATTTTTTTCAGGCAATTAACACATTGACCTAATAACACTCATTAAGGGATTTTATTATCTTGTATGCGACTTAAAGCCAATGTAAACTCAACTTTAGATTTTTCAATTTCGTAATAAAGGGGTCACCATTGAGTGCATTTCATAGAAAATCTGTTGAGTTATTGCCACTTAAAAAATTTATACAAAACATATGCAATTTATAGATCTCAATAAACAATACCTAGAATATAAGCAAGAGATTGACAAGGCTCTTTCAGATTCTATCAATGCATCTAGTTTTATCTTAGGAAAACAGGTTTCCCTTTTAGAAGATAAACTTGCTGATTATGTTGGGTGTAGATATTGCCTTACTGTTGCCAATGGGACTGATGCTTTGCATATTGCGGAATTAGCTCTAGGAATTAATGAAGATAATAATGTTATCTTGCCATCCTTTACTTGGGTTTCTACCGCAGAAACAATTGAGATGATTGGTGCAGATATTAAATTTGCAGATATTAATAAGCTTACTTTTAACATAGATCCTTCTCATATTGAATCCCTTATAGATGATCGCACTAAACTGATAATAGGTGTTTCAATATTTGGCCAAACTTGCGAGCTTGAAATTATTCAGAATATCGCAAATAAATATAAAATCTCATTTTTAGAAGATGCTGCTCAAAGTTTTGGAGCATCTATTGGAAAAATTAGATCCTGCTCATATGCTGATATTTCCACAACAAGCTTTTTTCCATCTAAGCCCCTTGGTTGCTATGGTGATGGCGGAGCTATTTTTACTAATAATGAAGATCTATATAAAAAATGTAAATTGCTAGCTCGGCATGGTCAGGATGAGAATAAAATTTTTCAAATAGCAGGTTTCAATAGCAGACTAGATGAAATGCAGGCTGCTATTTTGAATGTAAAACTGTCTTATTTTGATAATGAGATTTTATTGAGGCAGCAGGTAGCACAAATGTATCAAGAGGAACTCTCTTCTTTTAGTAATGCAATAAAACTACCTTTTATCCAAGAAAATATGGTTTCTGCGTTTGCCCAATATACCATCCAGTTTTTTGATCAGAAATTGCCTAAGCAGGTCCAAAGTCATCTAAAATTGAAGGGTGTGCCAAGTGTAATCTATTACTCACCACCAGTTCATATGCATCCAGCTTATAACCATTACCCTGCTAAGCTACCTAATACTGAGTTTGTAACTAAGCTTACATTAAGTCTGCCATTTCATCCCTTCATGTCACATAAAGAAGTTTCTATTGTTACGAGCGCGATTAAAGAGGCGCTAGAGATTTATTGTTAATTTATATGCAAATGGTATTTTCGTTTAGAATGTTCTAACTATATGAGTGCAAATATTTTTATCCACCCCTCAGCAGATGTGTCTGAAGAAGCATCCATAGGAGAGGGTACTCGCATCTGGCATGAAGCTCAGGTAATGCCCGGCGCAAGTATTGGCAAAAATTGCAACATAGGTAAGGGAGTATATATAGATTCAAATGTGTCAATTGGTAGTGGTGTTAAAATTCAAAATGGTGTTTCAGTTTATCGTGGAGTTACCATAGAATCCGATTGTTTTATTGGCCCGCATGCAGTTTTTACAAATGACTTAGTTCCGCGGGCATTTAATAATGATTTTGAGATTAGCAAAACTCATATATTTTCTGGTGCCTCTATTGGAGCAAATGCAACAATAGTTTGCGGAATTAAATTAGGGAATTATTGCATGGTTGCTGCTGGTAGCGTGGTTACTAAAGATGTTCAGAGCAATCAATTGGTGCTAGGATCACCGGCCAGACATCATAGTTACATATGTAGATGTGGAGCTAAAATCAAAAAAAGTCAAAGTATGATGTGTTCTTCATGCAAATAAAATACTTATTTGTCTAAGGAAATATAATTATGTGTGGAATATCTGGGATTTTATCTGAATTTCCATTGGAAAATATTTCTAAACTTGTATTAGATATGAATCAGAGATTAATTCACAGAGGTCCAGATGCTGCTGGTCAATGGACTGATAAATTTAATACAGTTTCCTTGGGACACAGAAGGCTATCTATTTTAGGTCTAGGTAAAAGTGGTAATCAACCAATGTTTTCCAAGTGCGGAAGATTTATCATAATATTTAATGGCGAAATCTATAATTACAAAGAAATTAAAAAAATACTTAGCATACAAAACCTTGTAAGTTCATCTGATACGGAAGTTCTTTTAGAAGCAATATCTAAAATTGGAGTGCAAGAAACATTAAAAATTATAAATGGCATGTTTGCATTTGCGCTTTGGGATAGAAAAAGATTCTCAATTACTTTGGCAAGAGACAGGATGGGTGAAAAACCTCTTTTTTATTCATTAATAGATAATAAGTTAATTTTTGCTTCAGAGTTAAAATCAATTACAAAAGGAAGTGGACACAGATTTGATATATGTCCAGATGCGTTGAGTCTCTATTTTCAAAATGGTTATGTTCCTGGACCAAAGTCTATCTATAAAAAAGTATATAAATTACTTCCAGGACATCTAATTGAATTCTCAAAAAAAGATTTAAGTAAAAGCAAGGTAGAGATTTCTTCCAAACCTTTTTGGGAGTTAAGGACATCATTTGATGCAAGTAATAAAGAATTTTATATTCAAAATCCTCATCAGGCAGTAGCTGACTTACAGGAAATGCTAGGAGAATCAGTTAAAAAACAAATGATTTCCGATGTGCCAATTGGCTCATTTCTTTCTGGAGGAATTGATTCTTCATTAGTTACTGCATTAATGCAGCAAAATTCTATGAAGCCAATTAACACTTTCTCAATCGGATTCCATGATAAAAGTTTTAATGAAGCCCATCATGCCAAAAATGTCGCAAATTTTCTTGGAACCAATCACACCGAGCATTATGTCTCTTCAGAAGAGGCATTCAATGTTATTCCAAAACTTGCAAGTATTTATGATGAACCATTTGCAGATCCTTCTCAAATTCCTACATTTCTTATTTCAAAAGTTGCTCGCCAAAAAGTAACAGTAGCTCTATCAGGTGATGGGGGCGATGAATTATTTGGAGGCTATAATAGACATATTTTTATAAATCAATGGGATTCATTTGAAAGATTTCCATATTCTTTAAGAAAAACCTTAGGTTGGTTTTTAAATTTAGGTATAAGACTAAAGGTATTTAATGCATTGGAAAACATAGATTCTAAAAATTTATTACCAAAAGGTTTAGAAAGTAAAGTTTCAAAATTATCTAACAGACTTATTGATATTGATGATTCTTTTGACCTTATTCGAAGCTTATCTATGTTAAATGATAGTAATAATGTAGTCTTAAATCATGTAGATCCCTCTCAAAATGAAAAGTTTTTTCATAAATTTGAGAATTTTCCAGGCTCCCTATTAGAAAAAATGACATATTTAGATGCTATGAAATATTTACCTGATAATATTTTAGTTAAAGTTGATAGAGCATCTATGGCAAATAGTCTTGAAACTAGGGCTCCCTTTCTTGATTATGAAGTAGTTCAATTTGCATTTGGTTTGCCTGACAATTTAAGGATAAGCAAGGGTAATTCAAAATTAATTTTACGCAAGATTTTATATGACTTAATACCGAGAAGTCTTCTTGAGAGGCCAAAAATGGGTTTTGGCGTGCCTGTTGGTTTATGGATACAAGATTCATTGCGTGATTGGGCGCATTCATTATTAACAACTGATAAATTAAATGAATGTGATTTATTAAATACAAAGCTCATTCAAGAGAGGTGGTATGAGCATAGAGAGGGAATTGCAAATTGGGATTTATTTTTATGGAATGTGTTGATGTTTATGCTTTGGTTAGATGAGCAATAAATGACTTTATATCTTTTAATTTTTCTCTTTCCAGCCTTGTTTGCATTATTAAATTTTGATTTAAAGTCAAATTTACAAAAGCTATTATTCTATACGTTTGGATTTTTTCTAATTTGTTTTGTTGGCTTAAGGTTTGAAAATGGCGTTGATTGGTGGAACTACTTAATTTTTCAAAGTTTTTATGAAGATGCTGATTTCTTTGGAGTGTTTGAGTTACAAGATCCTGGATATGGGTTGCTTAATTGGCTTAGCTATAAGTTGTTTGATGGAAGTATTTTTTTCGTAAATTTTATTTCTGCACTAATTTTTATTTCAGGGGTTTTAATATTTTCAAAACATATGCCTTCTCCTTGGCTTTCTTTAACAATATCTCTATCGTTCTTAATCATAGTAATGGGAATGAACTATACACGACAAAGCTCAGCACTTGGTTTTGCTTTAATTGCAATAACTTATCTCTTTAAACAAAAACAATTTAAGTTTTTCATATATGTATTTTTAGCAATAACCTTTCATAAAAGCGCGATTATTTTATTACCCCTAGCTTTAATTGGTGTAAAAAGAAAATTAATTATTTTTACATCATTGCTTTTTCTTAGCCCTATATTATTTTACGTTTTCGTAAGTACATACATAGAAGCAATGATAGATTTATATCTCACGGGTTCGGGAATGGATTCAGCAGGGGCATTTATCAGAGTTTCATTAAGCTTCATAGCATCTATTTTTTATTTTTTATATAGGCAATCATTAGTTTTAGATCTCAACATACAAAAGATATTTGATGCTATGGCCGTGATCAATGCCATACTTTTTATAATGCTTTTTATATTTCCTTCAACTACTGTAATTGATAGGTTTGCTCTATTTTTTACACCTATTCAATTATTTATGTTTTCTGCTTTACCATTTGTGTTAAAACCTTTTCCCGTAACATTACTCATAGTGGTTTTTGTCTATGCTGCCCAATTATATCTTTGGCTGTCATACTCAGATTATGCTACGTTATGGATACCTTATAATTTTTGGATTTTTTAAAATTGGAAAGTAAAAAAAAAATTATCATTTCTATAAATACAGTTTGGAACCTTATTAATTTTAGAAAATCTCTTATTCAATTCCTTCAGTCCAAAGACTTTGAAATATATGTAATGGCTCAGCCTGATAAATATAACGAAAAGCTTAATTTTATGAATGTAAAATTTATTCCAATTTATGTAAATAGCCAAAAGCTTTCAATTTACAATGATCTCAAATTATTTATTTTATACATATGGTATTTTTTTAGAATAAAGCCAGACATCTTTTTAGGCTATACAATTAAACCAAATTTATATGGGTCCCTAGCTGCCAAATTTTTTGGCATTCCAGTAATTAATAATATTAATGGTCTTGGTAAAGCTTTTCAAAAGAGAGGGCTTTTATCAAGTTTTGTAATATTTATTTATAGACTTTCTTTAAGTTGGTCGAAAACAATTTTTTTTCAAAATATAGAAGACAAAGAGTTTTTTATTTCTTTAAAAATTTCAAATCATAAAAACTCAAAGCTCTTGCCTGGTTCAGGTGTAAACCTCAAGACTTTTAATGAAGACTTATATAATGTACCTAAGAATGACCTATTTACATTTATTTTGATAGCAAGGCTATTAAGAGAAAAGGGCATATTTGAATATATTCAGGCAGCTAAATTAATAAAAAAAGATTACCCAAGAGTTAAATTTCAATTAATGGGAATGATTGACAAAGCTAATTCATCATCGATATCACAAGAGGATATAGATCAATGGAGTTCTGAGGGCATTATTGAGTTTCTTGGTGCTCAGGATGATGTTCGGCCTTTCTTGGCTAAGGCTGATTGTATGGTTTTGCCGTCTTATTATAATGAGGGAACACCAAAGTGTCTTTTAGAGGCAGCTGCAATGAGTAAACCTATTATCACAACAGATTGGAAGGGGTGCAGAAATACAGTTGATCATGGAGTAAATGGGTTTTTATGCAAACCAATGGATCCAATAGATTTATACAACCAGTTAAAGAAAATGATAAATCTTCGAGGGAATGATTTGCAGAAATTTAAATTTTCAAGCAGAAATAAAGCTAAAATGTTTGACGAAAGAATTGTTTTTAAAGAGTACTTAATGTCGATTAGAGAAATTTTATGATTTTGATTTATGGAGCTGGTTATGTGGGCTATTCTTTGGCTTTGCTTCTTGCTCAAAATAATGAGGTAGTCATCTGTGATACAGATAAAGAGAAAGTTCAGAAGATTAATTCTCTTCAATCTCCCATTGAAAAAGAGAAGGAATTTGATGATTTAATTATTTCATGTAGATACCCCATAAAAGCCTCTACTCAATATCTTGATTTTATTGATGATATATCTCAGGTTGTAATTGCTGTTCCAACAGACTTTGATATTAAAACACAATTTTTTAATACAACTATTGTTGAGCTATGCATCAATCAAATTCTTCAGCATGGTAAGGAAATCCCAATCTTTATTAAATCAACCGTTCCAGTAGGCTTTACTCAAAAAATTTGTAACAAATATAAAACAAAAAATATTTTTTTCTCTCCAGAGTTTCTTCGAGAGGGAAAGTCAATTTTTGATCATTTAAATCCCTCTAGGATTATCATTGGTGGCGTTAAAAATGAATACTCTGAAAGGTTTGCAAATTATTTGTTGGAAATTAGCGATAATGAAGAAACGCCATTTTTTTATACTAATCCATCTGAGGCAGAGGCCATTAAATTATTCTCAAATACATATCTAGCAATGAGAGTCGCATTTTTTAATGAGCTAGATTCATACGCAGACATTTTTTCATTAAATTCTGTTGAGATTATCAAAGGGGTTTGTTCTGATCCAAGGATAGGAGAGGGCTACAATAATCCATCTTTTGGATATGGAGGATATTGTCTACCAAAAGATACCAAGCAACTTTTAGCAAACTATAAGCTAGTTCCACAAAACCTTATCCAGGCAATAGTTGACTCAAATATAACTAGAAAAAATCATATCGCAGATGAGATAATTAAGAAAAAACCTAAGGTCGTAGGTGTTTATAGACTAGTTATGAAAAAAAATTCTCAAAATTTTAGAGTTTCTAGTGTTCAAGGTATTATGAAGCGCCTTAAGGCAAAAGGGATTCCAATTATCCTATATGAACCATTGCTTCAAGATCCTATGTTTTTTAATTCTCCTGTAGAAAAAAACTTTCAAAAATTTGTAAATAATTGTGATGTTATTATTGCTAATAGAATTAGCAAAGAATTAAATCCATATATGGATAAAGTCTATACAAAAGATTTATTTGGTAAAGACTAAAAATATTCTTTATAAAAACATTTAAAATAATATTTAATTTTAATTTTATTTTTAGGTTATCAATCAACATTGATGGTAAAATTTGTCTAACTATATGAGCGCTTATGAATAAGTATTTTCTTTTTACTGCATTATTTTTTTCTATGACTATACCTGTTTTATCGCAGGTCCCAGACCCAGATTTTCTAGCGAGTCTGAGCGATGAATTAGGAACTGATTTAACGGGTGAAAGTGATAAATTAGGAAAAGCTGGCGAGATAGCAAAAATTCATAAGTTAGACACATCTCAGGAAAGTAATAAAAAAATATTAGATGAGATTCAATTAAACATAGACGACTTGCGAAATAAAATTTCCCAAGATACAAACTCAACCAATGCTTTTGAAGAGCTTAGACGTTTTGGTGAAACTATATTTAGTTCTATTCAAACATCATTTATGCCTATTAACCTTCCTAACCTCGATTCAAATTATATACTTGATTATGGAGATATCTTAAGAATCCAGGTTACTGGAAAATTAGCTCTTGATTTAGAAGTAGACGTCAATAGAGATGGTTCTGTTTCAATCAAAAATGTCGGTACTGTATATGTCGCAGGATTAAGCTTAGCTGAAGCTAGTAAAGCTATAGTTGCAAAGATTAAGGGGCATATTCTTGGCACAGATGCATTTGTCTCTCTTGTAAATATCAGAGATATACAAGTAATCTTATTAGGTGCTGTAAAGTTTCCAGGAACTTACACTGTTTCTGGAAGCTCAAATGCACTTCATGTTTTAAATGTTTCTGGTGGTATTGCCGATTATGGCTCTTTTCGAAACATTCGAATAACAAGAAATGACAAATTGATTTCAAATATTGATTTATATGATATTTTTATCTTTGGTAAAAATACCGCTCTTCCAAAATTGCGCTCTGGAGATGTGATTTATGTAAGCCCAAAAATATCAGAAGTTGCAATATCTGGTGGCGTAAATAACCCAATGATTTATGAGGTTGTTGATGGGGAAACTATCGAAGATGTTATAGCTTTTGCTGGTGGATTTTCAAAATTAAATAAAGAGGATCCTAGAATTATAATTTCTAATAGAGCTAATTTGTCTACCTCTAATAATCTTTACCAGATATTTTCTATGAATAATTACAAGAATGTTATTGCCAAAGATAACGACAATATATATGTTCCATTTTACAAGCAGGAATTTATTCCTTCAAAGTCAGTAACTATTTCCGGCATGGTGCGTTATCCAGGCACATATTTTATTGAAGAAGGAGATAAGCTTTCAAAAGTTATAGAGCTTGCCGGAGGCCTTAAAAATAACGCATATACATTTGCTGGTACTCTTTTTAGAAACTCTGCAAAAATAGTGCAAGAGAATTTTTATAGAAAGACATATCAGGACACTATATCTTTTTTATCAGCCAATCTTGGCAATCAAGCTGCTGGAATGTTTAGCGCATCTTCTGATGGCGCACTAAAAATTATTTTAGAGGAATTAAGATCTCGAGAGCCATTAGGTAGAGTTATCGCTGAGTTTGATCCGATTGAGTTAAGGAACAATCCTCTTAAAGACATTCTATTGGAAAGTGGTGATCAAATTCATATTCCAGCATTTACTGATTATATATTTGCTCTTGGTGAATTTAATAATCCCGGGGTTCAAACCTATAATAATAATTTCTCCTTAACTCAATATATAGACCAGGCAGGTGGATTTTCTAAGTTTAGTGATAAATCTATTCTGCTAATTGATCCCAATGGAATTTCGAGGGAGATAAAACCTGCATTTTTTGGAAGATTTATTGAAAGTAATGAAATATATCCTGGCTCAGTAATTTTAGCTTCAAGGGAAATAGGAAAAATTAGAGGATTGAATTATGCCACTACAGTGGCTCCTGTAATTAGCAGTCTAGCAATTTCATTGGCGTCACTAAATTCAATAGTTGATAATTAATTCATCGTCTAGTGATCAGAGTATGTAATAGCATCAGCTTACGTTCTTTTTTTTTACTGTTTTCTCTTTTTTGCTCAATTGAGATACATTCAAATCTGAAGGATTATATTTATCCAAAGAGCCATCCTAGCTATTCTAATTACGGTACAATTGGCTTGATTCAGATGCCTTCAGCAAGATCTCTTCCAGAGGGGTCACTTGCTTTTTCTTGGTCAGATAATGAACCTTACCAGCGCGGCTCAATACTAGCCTATCCATTTAGTTGGCTTGAAACTTCATATCAGTATACTGATATGGAAAATGCTTTATACAGTGATGTCATAGAGTTTAGTGGAACTCAAACCTATAAAGATAAGAGTTTCGATGCAAAATTTATAATTATGCAGGAATCAAAAAATCTTCCAGCTCTTGCTGTCGGAGCGAGAGATTTAGCAGGCTCAGGGTATTTCTCATCAGAATATATTGTTGCTACAAAAAGAATAAAAAATATTGATTATACATTAGGTCTTGGATGGGGATATTTAGGAGAAGATTATACTAATCCATTCATAAAAATTGATGAAAGCTTTAGAAATAGGACCTTGGAATCAGACACGACTGGTGGAGAGTTTAACCCAGGAAGTTACTTTAGCGGACCGATGGGAGCTTTTGCAGGGATTGAAGCATACATACCATATGCAAAAGGATTACGTTTTAAGCTGGAGTATGATTCAACTAACTATGATACCGAAGGGTTTTCAGATCCTACAAATCCATTTTTTCTATATGAAATAAAACCATCTAGTTCAAAGATTAATTATGGTTTTGTTTACCCAGTAAACGATAGTCTTCACTTAAAATTAAGTTATACGAAAGGAAATACAATTAATTTTGGTTTTTCATTCTCAGCCAACTTTTCTAAGGAAGATTCACCGTTAGAAATAAAAGAACCCTATAAACCGGTAGAAGATGCTGAACTATGGAAAAGAGCAGCATCAGAAAAAAATCTCTATGCTTACCGTATAGCCCTTGATCAATTAGGAAAAAGGAGATTCTATTTACAAAGCGCGAGCCTAAATGATGATGAGGATGAGATTGAAATAGCGTATACGCAATCTAAGTACATAAGTGCAGGTAGGGCTGCTGGAAGAATAGCAAGAACATTAGACTCAACTATGCCGGACAAAATAGAAAAGTTTAAATTAATTAATTTAAATGGAAATATAGGCATGGCTATGATTGAAATCCCAAGAGCAGCTATAGCGAGGTATGAACCAGGAAATAATACTTCACTTTTAAAAAGAGAGGTTAAAATAACTGAAAAAGTCTATGACTTTAATAACCATAAATATAGACCAGATGATACTCTTCCTAAAAATCTTTCAAAAATTACTCCTGCAATCAGATCACAAGTAGGCGGTCCAGATGGGTTTTATTTTGGTGAACTTGCAATTGCATATCATTCTGAGTATGTGATTAAAAAAAGTTTTAGCATTACAACTGTAGCAACTATTGGTATATATGATACATTCGACGATCTAAAGCTAGCTTCAGACAGTATTTTGCCTCATGTCAGAACAGATATTGTTCAATACCTTAAAAGAAGTAGAAAAGCGCATATTAGGCACTCCCATTTTAATTGGTTTCAACAACCACACAAGAATATTTATACTAAAATTTCTGGAGGAATTTTAGAAGAAATGTTTTCTGGTATTGGAGGCGAGATCTTATATCGAGATAGCTTCTCAAATTTTGGTGTAGGCGCTGAATTGTGGCGTGTGCAACAAAGAGACTATCGAATGTTATTTAGTTTAAGAGATTATAAGACAACAACTGGTCACATTAATTTATTTTATGAAGAGCCAAAAACTAATATTCTCTTTTCAATTAAGGGAGGAAGGTTCCTAGCTGAAGATTCAGGCATTAATTTTGATATTGCTAGATCATGGCCCTCTGGATTAAGAATGGGCATCTTCTTTTCCAAAACAGATATTTCTGAACAAGAATTTGGAGAAGGCAGCTTCGACAAAGGTTTTTATTTTAATATTCCTATTCAATCACTTTTAGGTACCTATCAAAGAGGATTGACTCCATTTGGATTGCGTCCAATTCAAAGGGATGGTGCTGCTGTGGTTAATCACCAATTCCGTCTTTGGGGTACAACTGATTGGAAATCATCTCACAGACACTTTGAAACTTGGAATGATTTTTATGATTAGATTTAAAGCATTATTATTTGCAGTTTTTATTACATCTTCTTGTAATCAAATTTCTTATAAACAAATTGTTCCTTTGATTAAAGAAGCTACTATTGGTGCCTCTGTTATGCCTATTACGCAAGACATAATAGATTCAAAACCCTATTCTTTTATAAAAGCTAGATTTGGCAAAGGTGCTGGAGTTATTATGGTGCTTGCATCTATAGATCAATCTAATTTATTTGAGTGGGTTTCTGCCGATGGAGAGAGATTATATACCATGAATGGAAAGATACTTAGAACAACCGGGCTACCCTATAATATAAATTATCTTAACAACATGAGCCCTGCTTTTTACTCGAAAAAAACTATTACTACTAAGGTTAAGCTTTTAGACCCAATGGCATATGTAACAAAGAAATTAATTCCTATTGAGAGCAGAAAAGAGTTGGTGACAATCAATCATCCTGAACCAATCTCTACAACCAAACATATTGTAAGGTCTACATTTGAAGAGTTAAAGTGGAGCAAAGACGATATATATTTTGTTGATACAAGAACAGGATTTGTTATCAAGAGCATTCAACACCTTCACCCTAATCTGCCTAAGTTAGAGATAGAGTATTATTTAAAGTTTTAATCTTCAACTTTTTTATATCAGCTAACAACCCTATTCCGATTGATTTTTTAAGTTTACTTAACTCAAATAAGATCTCGACATTAAATGATCGTATTGAATATTTATTATGATGAATTGAGAGAAAAAAAAAGGGACGCATTGCGTCCCTAAAAAATAGCT
>Ga0181553_10002949_pt1 | contig 14853 bp, 10 predicted proteins | sample 011ome_17_FD_133753 | JGI IMG/M metagenome (GOLD analysis project Ga0181553, IMG submission 133753) | Coastal salt marsh microbial communities from the Groves Creek Marsh, Skidaway Island, Georgia - 011502XT metaG (megahit assembly) | ecosystem: Environmental > Aquatic > Marine > Intertidal...
AATCAAGGCAAACACACAACACGCGACGGCACCTCACAACTCGTCGAGTGTCGACAAGTTCGTCATCCTTAGCTTTATCCGCGCATGAATCCATGGCTCGCCAGTACGATCGCCGTCATGACGCCCGATGGCTCATTCGTTTCATTCGCGTGGCGACCGTATGTGGAATTCTCACATCTGTCTGGTACTTCACTCACGTCGTCCGTTTAGGCCACCCGCCTCGGCGCGCCTCCGCGTCATCTATTGTGTTCGACGACAGCACATTGGGAGGATTGGGAGGACACCGAGATGAATCATCACGCATGCGCCCTCGGTCGGCCCTCGTGGACGCCACGAGCACGCACATGATGAAGAGTCCAGCACCGTTTCAGTTGGACGTCGGGCAAGGCACTTGCGCGAAAAGCGTCGCGAGTGAGTTTGCTGGCGACGTCGTGAAGTGGGGCTCAAACCACATCACATCTACTGCTGCAGAATGTTGCGCAGCATGTGGTAACACGGAACAATGTAACGTATGGGTGTGGTGCAGCGAGCATGGTGGTTGCGGTAGTGAGAAGTTTGGCGCGTGCTGGTTGAAGCGGCAAGTCAACGCCGCGCTCGCGTACGAAATGCCGATTCTTCCACGCGTTCCATGGATATCTGGGGCTTTATACACCACGGAGGAAGCGATAGAAGCAAATAGTATATTTCAGGCTCGATTTAGCGAGCGCAAGGCGCGGCGTGAGGCCCGCGGAAACCATCTTGTGTACTTGGATGTTTCAATTGACAACGCCGCGGTGAAGCGCATCGAATTCATTCTTTATAGCAAGATATCGCCTTTAGCGGCGGAAAACTTTCGCCGAATGTGCGTTGGAGAACCCGAGGCAAAGTACACGTGGGTTGGTGCGACATTTTACCGTATTTTAGATAAATTCATTGACCAGAGCGGGGTGAACTCGGTGCAGTCGGCGGTTCATCCGGGCGCGAGTTTCGACGACGACAAAGGCGGTTTACAGCTAAAACATGATCGTGTGGGATTGCTCTCTCTCGCCAACTCTGGACCAAACACGAACACTGGTCACTTCTCCATCGTCATGGCGCCCGCTCCACACCTCGATGGCAAGTACGTTGTCTTCGGCGAAGTCGTCTCCGGCATCGAACACGCGTGGGACATCAACGCCCTCGCCGGCGCCTCTGGCTCGCCTCCACGCGGCGTCGCGACAATCACTGGCGCGGGTGTGTTAGAAACACTGTAATATTATCATCTCCCATCGCGCGCACGCATCGCTCGGTGTCACATGCGCCATCATTTCAACCGCGTGCGAGAGGCTGACGCCCATGAGTCGCGAACCAAGGCGCGCGCGCGGGGTCAAAATTCGCCCCAGGACCCAAGCCCTAGGGCTCGAGACGCGCGCTGCGCCGACGACTTCCGTCTCTTTGCGACGCGTGATCTTGCACGATGGTCCGTATCAGCGTATTAAATGACGTGTTAAAGGTACGCATACGCATCCGTTCATGCGCTGAGGCCATGTCGACGTCGCGTCGCGGGGGAATCGCGCGAGATGCGTAGGCGAGCCCTCGTTTTAGGGTCTGAGACTGACGATGCGATTGTTTCCTTTTGTAGTCGATGTACAACGCGGAGAAGCGTGGGAAGCGCCAGGTGCTCGTGCGCCCGGTTTCCAAGGTGGTGATCAAGTTCTTGCAAGTGATGCAAAAGCACGGTACGTAAAACTCGAGCGTTGAGGATGAATCAAGTGAATCTGCGCGCGCGAGAGATCAGGGCGCGCGCGAGAGAGACAAAACCTCAAGTAACGCCGACTGACGTTGATTTTACTGACAAAACACAGGCTACATCAACGAATTCGAGTTCATTGATGATCACAGAGCGGGTAAAATCGTCGTTGAGCTCAACGGTCGTATCAACAAGTGCGGGGTCATCAGGTGCGTACCTTTTAGGGTCTGAGTGCCGCGCGCGCGAGACGTAGTTCTTCTTCACCGCGACACGTATGAGCGTTAACTAACCAATCGTTGCTTTCGAATAACAGCCCTCGTTACGATTTGTCCCACCACGACCTCGAGAACTGGGTTGGTCGTCTTTTGCCCTCTCGTTTGTTTGGTGTCATCGTCCTCACGACGTCTTCGGGCATCATGGATCACGAGGAGGCGCGTCGTAAGAAGGTTGGTGGCAAGGTGTTGGGCTATTTCTACTAGGTTAGAGAAGTCCATGTACGATTCTATCAGCGTTGTCAGTGAATGATGCGTTGATAGAGGAGATATCGCGTCCGAATGGGACGTCGTGGTAGATTGCTTGAGACGTGTGTCTGGAGATTTCGGGCAAGTTTGCACTTAGAATTCGATAAGATGTGTGTTTAATAAAGAGACAACATCCCCTTTGATTACCGCGTCTAAAACTAACTTCGCATCAATTCTTATTGCCTTCATATTACTCGTTTTAAATGGTAAAAATCGCTTATCGTCGTCGAATAATGGATGTCTTCCGCGTGGAAAGGCACCGCAAAAATGGTTGTTGCGTGACGCTTAGTTGCCTTCTTGGAGCCACTTCGCGGCATCGATGGCGTAGTAAGTGAGCGTCAAGTCAGCACCCGCACGCTTGATACCAATCAAAGATTCCAACACCGCATCTCTCTCGTTGAGGTAACCCGCCGCGACGGCCGCCTTCAACATGGAGTACTCGCCGGACACTTGGTACGCCGAGATGGGAAGCGTGGTGCTGTCTCTAAGAGCGCGGATGATGTCTAAGTATGCTCCCGCGGGCTTGACCATCATAATATCGGCACCCTCCGCTTCATCGAGCGCGGCTTCGCGCAAGCATTCACGGTAGTTGGCCGGGTCCATTTGGTACTCAGCCTTGTCCTTCGGGATTTTCCAATCCTCGCTCCCCGGACGCGGCGCCGAGGCCAAGGCGTCACGGAACGGTCCGTAAAACGCACTGTTGTACTTGGCGGTGTAGGACATAATAGACACGTTGGTGAAACCTTCGTCATCGAGCGCTTGACGCAATGCACCAACGCGGCCATCCATCATATCGGACGGGGAGATGACGTCGGCGCCGGCGCGCGCTTGGGACACGGCTTGCTTGCACAAGTAGTACACAGTCTCGTCGTTCATGACGACACCGTCGGAGCGCACCATACCATCGTGACCCATGGTGTTGTACGGATCAAGCGCAACATCCGTGTACACTTCAAGATCCGGGAACGTATCCTTCAACAACGAAATCGAGCGTTGCGCCAAGCCATTCGGGTTGAACGCCTCCTTCCCGCACGGCGTCTTCAAGTTATCTGGCGTCTTCGGGAACACCACAATCTGGTTCACACCAGCCGCGCGCGCCTCACGAACCTTCTTAAGCATCCCATTCTTAAAGCTCAATCGCTCTTGACCAGGCATCGACCCAATCGGAATGTTATCGTCCCCTTCGTGCACGAAGATCGGGTAGATGAAGTTATCCGGCGTCAAAATCGTTTCGCGAAACGCCTTACGCACCGTCGGAGATCGGCGGTTACGTCTCGGTCGGCTCGCTAAATCCTGCGGTGGCACCGTCGGGCACCCTATACATCGCACGAACGCATCCCGTCAGTCGCGCGTCGACACACCACACGCTCCCGCGCGCGCGCCCACTGGATAGCGTGCACGGATTAGACGATGATGTGATGTCAACTCGCGCGCGTCGTCGCACCTTCGGGGTTTCTCGGCGGTACGCGCGTCGTCGGCGGCGCGAGCGACGGATCAATCGCCGCACGCGTCGTCGTCGTCGTCGCGCGGTGCTGCCGCGGCTTCACCGCGATTCGCGTCGCACACATCATCATCATCATCGTCGTCGTCGTCGGTCGCGAGACGCGGTCTGGCGGTTGCGCCGTCGTGCCAAGTGACGTGCGAATCCATGTGGTCGTCCCTGGTCACGATTGGTCGATCGACCCCCACACAAAGGTGTCGTGGTCCGGCGATGTGGACACCGTGATGGGGTTTGCTTTGTGTGTCGTCGTCGTCGGCGCGCGCGCGCCGTGGTTTTTTCTTTTTCGCGCGCGCGCAGTGTGCGACGCGCGTGGTGCGAGCGCGCGCAGGCAGGCAGGCCGAGGCGCGAGAGACGTGAGAGACGTGAGAGACGATATGGGGAAGCGTAAATCATCGAAACCGCCGCCGAAAAAGGTTGCGCCAAAGGTGGATACGCAGTTTACGTGTCCGTTTTGTAATCACGACAAGAGCGTGGTGGCGCGACTCGATCACGTCGCCGAGAAGGGGTTGGTGGAGTGTAACGTGTGCGCGCAGAAGTATACGTGTAACATTACGCATTTGAGTGAACCAATTGATGTGTATAGTGATTGGATCGATGCGTGTGAGAGGATTAACGCCAAGGAGGATGACGAGGATGAGGATGAGTAGCGTTTTTGTATTAGTACAAACACAGACTTTAGATTACATGATGCGCGAGAATTCGCGCGCTAGTGCCGCAGAGCGGTGTCTTCTTCAACGCATTGATTGCCGCCGCGGTACAGTTGGATTGGAATCGCGCGCACGGCGACGGGTTCTTTGTTCCCGGGTGTGAGCGGCTCAAAGATGCACAGCACGCGAAGCATAAAGGCGACGCTAAAAGAGCTCGCTTGGACGCTAGGACAGGTAAATAGACGCGGGATCACGACGTGGATTGGAATTTCACTCCCTCGCGCGCAATCTCCATCGACGACTTGGGTGAATTGCACCGGACTTGTCTCCGTCATCACCTGTCCCTCCGTCGTGCTGCAGCCTTCGATTCGACAGAGTTCGATTTCAATAGCCTTGAGCGGCGCCGCCGAGCGCTCCACTGTAATCGTCCCCGTGATTGCTTCCTCTAAAAACCAACTCGTGCGATCTAACACCCCACGAATAAGAAATCCCTCGGTGGCGAGCGCACCGGGTGCGGGACCTAAGTCCTGCTGTTCCTCGGTGATTTCAAACGCCACGGCGCTCGAGCACGCGCACGCTTCGCAGTCGTCCTCGTCTGGCTTGGTCTCGACCAGGAATTCACACATTCCCGTCGATAGTGACCCGCCACGTAATATCGGCCGAATAATTTCCGCATCAATCGCGTACACTATTTGCGTATTCTGCCCATGAAACGTCTCGTACATCTCTTGCCCGCGCGTCCCGCGCAACGCGAATGAAAACGTAAACGTGTGCATCCCAATTCCCAACCGACCAGGCGGTGCGAGCACTAAATTCACATCCAATATCGTCACTGGATCCACGGATATAAATAACGACTCGATGATCGTCACCGACTTATCGCTCACGCGCAACTGCGCCGTACCGATCGCGTTGAGCACCACTCCAGTGTGTTCGAACGGCGCGTCTTCGCGCTCGACGCACACCACGACCTCGCCGCGAATCGTATCCCCATCCGCGTACTTGCTGTCGTGAGACTCTAGGTATACGTCTATGCGCGACATGGCGCGCGCGCGGTCGTTCGCGCGCGCGTGGGTGTATGGCGCCGCCGAGGAGGAATAATCCGTCAACTGTGGCGGCACAATCGCGCGCACGTTCGCACGACTTTGCGTATCGCTCTCGGCGCGTAGATCGATCGAGGACGACGAAACGCAAACAACACCGCGCGCGCGCATCGAATTGCGCGGCGGCGGGTGGGGAGATCGACGGCGGTGAGAGGTTTTCTTCGTCGTTTCGGAATATCCGAGAATAATCTCTCGCGACGACGGCTGGTGTGGGGTTTATTGGCGCGCGACGTCACACGTGGGCGCTCGTCGTCGTATTCGTGGCGATATTCTTGGGTGGATACGCGTCACAATCGTGGGTGTCGACGCTGAACGCGATGAAGCGCATGTTTGAGCATCAGACGTACAACGAGCGCGAGGAGACGCCGTTGGAGAAAGCTGTCGGCGAGAAGTGGGCGGAAGGGGAGATTCTATTGAAGCATTTACCGCGCAAAGATGGCCAATCTGATGCATTTTTTCCGATGCTCGATGACGCCATTTTCGTCGGGCATTTGGTGACGGATTTAGATTCCATAGCGGGCGCCATAGGGGCGGCGCACTTGTATGGGGGCGCGCCGGCGCGCGCCTCGGAGATCAACACCGAGACAGAGTTCGCTCTAAACTTGTGGGGCGTGGATCTCCCTCCTCCTGTGGAAGAATTATTAGCAGCCACACCCGATAGAAACGTGTGCTTGGTGGATTTTCAGCAGCAATCGCAGTTGAACAAGGCGATTCCAATGGGCAATATCGTTGGCGTCATCGACCACCACGCGTTACAGTCGAATACAATCGTCACTGAAAAACCCATTTTCGTAGATATTCGGCCGTGGGGGTGCATGAGTAGTATCATTGCGCACTCCTTCGCGGTTCAAGAGAGATATTTGCCCAAGAATATCGCTGGAATGTTGCTGAGTGCGATTTTAAGTGACACTTTGAACTTGAAGTCGCCGACAACGACGGCTTGGGATGAACGCGTCGCGGCCATGTTAGTACAGTATCTTGGCGTTGATGATATTAACGAACTCGCCGCGACGCAGTTCCGTGCAAAAAGTCGAGCGCTGTCACTCATGACACCCTATTCTTTGGTAAACGGTGACATGAAGCAGTTTAAGTTTACTGGCGCGGATGATTCGTACACTGTGGCGTATTCAGTGATTGAGACCACAGATGCAGAAGCTTCGCTCGCTCGTGTATTAGACATCTTGCCGGAGATGCGGGCCGTGAAGGCAGAAGACCCATCCGTGCACGCCATGCTGCTTGCTGTCGTGGATATTGTGAACTTAACGTCGACATTAGTAATTTGTGGGCGCGTCGAAGCATCGTTAGCTGTGGCTGCGTACGGTGGCTCAATCGAAGCGGATGGTCACTTGCTTCGACTTCCAGGCTTAGTCAGTCGCAAGAAAGACTTTATTCCACCTCTAACGAAGGCAGTAAAAGATGGTTGGCAACCTCCACGTTTGAGCACTGATGGTACGTTGAATAAATCAACGTCGATGACTGACATCCCACATTCTGAAGTCATCGTTACTCCTGAAGGAAAATTAGTTCGCGCTGACGATTGATGTCAATTCTTTTAATATGCACTACAAATGTAACTACTGTTTTTCACACTTCAGTTACTTCAAAACGCGTTGAGTCCCTCGTCGTCCTCGTCGCCGGATTTTATTATCCTCTTCAGCCTTCTTCTCCGCCTCCTCAGCGACGCTCGAGCCTTCGGCTTTCAAAATCTCACGTTCCAGCGAACAATTGCTGAATACGCGCGATAGTAACTTTCTAAGCTCTGAAATGTCTCGATTTCCATGCCGACTTACGAGCATTTCTAATATTTGAGCATTGTCTACTCGACCGAGCATGACTCGCAATGCGTCTTCCAAATGTTCATGTAAGACGGCTCGTACTCGAGCGTAAGCTCCTCCACTCAACTCATCGAGCGATCGTATAATACTATCCAAACATGACCACCACATTTCATCACCGCGTTCCACTTGGCCTGCGACGCGACGACACAAACTGACTGCCACATTCAGCGCATCATTTGCTTCAATTGTGAAGCCCTTCATGAGACTGTCTGTTGACGCCGTTTTCGCCCATTGTGCACCTCTTGGCGCGAAAAGTTGTGCCATGGCCCGTATCGTGGTAGAATAATTTTGCAAATATATCGAAAGTGATTCTTCGAATCGCCCAGAGTGCTCCAATAGATGCGCCACGGCGTCATTCACGTGAAATTCTTGACAGTACGACAGACATTTTTCACTATCCAATTCATGCGCCGCGTTCGATCGTAAAAATCTGAGAACTCCTTGGGGTTCAAACTGACACATGAGACGAAAGTGCAGCTCATTCATCTCAGAAGTCACGAGATGATTTGTAGCGGAAACCAGATCGGTGAGTGTCATATCGTACGGACTATACTCAGACTCACTTGATTCATGCGCCGCCTCTAGAACTTGCCGCAAGTATTGAAACTGAAGCATAGGTTCAGGTGATAGCGCGCGTAAGACTTCGGCTTGTGCTTCTGGAAAATGAGCCACGGCAATTCGAGCGCACACCTCTGCAGAAATATGTAAAATTGCAGGCATATCTTCCAACAATTTCTTGCGAAAAGATTCAACATCTTTAGGATCCAGCGGTTGAGCACGCCCCACAGCTGGTCCAGCATTACTTTGCTGCGCCCTTAACATTCCTGGCTCTGCTTTCCCGAGCAAGACATCCACATAGTGCGTGGCCGCAGTATGATAATGTCTATCTGCTGCAAACGCTCTAATAGCGCTTACGTGATCGCCATGTGCCATTTGTATGACGGCTTCTGCTTGCATGAAATGTGCCTCTGATGCGAGCTTGAGTACGTTGAGTGCATTTTGTGGCATTGTACCCTCGTCAATTCTTCGACCCAAAATCGACACCATTGCTTCTTCCCGGTCGACTTTGTCATTCACCGTACTCGCACATACCAGGGCCTCAAGTAAGTCCTCCTCAACACTTTGCGCGACGGCGGCTCTTCCGGCGCCGACAATACTCGCCGTAAATATGAGAAGGGATGATCGACTTGTTGGCAAGTCTGCCTCACCACATGCTTTTGCTGCAAAAACAGCGGCTTCAGCAATTATTTGAGAACCCATGCGTTCGGATGACGCGTCTTTGAGATTTAAGATTTCACTCTCTGAGGCATCCCAATCTTTAATCGCCTCCATGAGTACGGTGCTCGATGCCTTTGGCTCAGCGAGAAGCAAATACAACAGGCGAGCTGGTGGTAAATCAAGGATTTTCGAATTGGATGCACGTTGCATTGCTGCATGCCATGCGATGCACACTCGCCTGTCCATGTCGTGAGTGGTACTCACTAAAGAGTCTAAAGCAACGGGAGCAAAAAGAAATTTCATTATTTCCATGTGCACGCGCGCCGCAAGATCTTTTGAAAGTTCACCTTCACCTGTAGGAAACGGCTTTCCGCGCATACTTTCTAACATAAACAGCAAGAGCTGCCGAACTCGCGTCTTGTCACCGAAAACTGGAGTCAACGACGCGTTGAACATGGTCTCCATCGGCGTTGTAAAGTCATTCAATACTCTCGTAAATACGTGAGCAAAGGCGCTGTACATACCATGTTGCTTGCACAATCGAGCAACCTGATTTAGGTCTAGCGACTCCACATCCATGTGCAGAACACACTTTTCAATCACGTCCGCGTCGCCAAGTGCAGCGTAATGATCCACCAAAGCTTGCATTACTTCTACCGGCAACGCGCGGAGCTTGTCAGACATCACGTGTGGTACTATGCGTTCCAAAAAGGCTGATTCACATTTTGAATGCAAGAACACTCCAAAAATAGTGGGTGAATATAGTAGTTCCAATGCGCCAAACGCCAGAAATAATCCAAGAACAACCCGAGTGATCGCATCTTGATGCGCAGGATTGTCTATGTGTGGTGCGCGTGCACTGAGTGATTCAACCAAAAATTTGGGCACGAGCTCCATGAGTATCTCCAGTGTTTTCTTCTTCGTCAACTCGCTGTCATTGAACTTCTTCGGTAAGATGGGCCAGACCGCTACTTTTTGATCGCGCGCTTGCAAAAGAGTTTCAAAAGCGCCGACCCAATCGTTGGCGTTCTTTTTCGCATGCACGCGTTCGCGCCAGCCCAAAAGTTTTCCAAGCCTCAATCTCGACGGTGAAAGAATAGCCACATACACACCATGCATGGTGACAGTGCTATTCCAGCACTGTAATCGCTCAGAGCCAACTTCCTGGCCGTGACTCGTGCGCGTAATCTCTCGTGAGCTTGGAGGTTCATTCAGCGACATTTGCTCAATTTTGACTCCTTCGGGTGTGCACACATGCAACTTTTGACGATCGCTCAAAACGCATATGACGCCTTGCGTGAGCCATGCTACTGCAACTGCACCCACCGAAATATTTGAGTCGAATGACCACGACTTGAGCACCTGCGAAGCATTAACACTTCGTTTGTCATGCTCAGAATTCATCTTTTGTAAAGCTCGCGTTGCTTCAACTTTTACGGCGAGAACGTACACGCTCGATCCCCAAACGACGACAAGATTGCAGTTCTCGACATCTTCTTCTACAACTATATCATCCACATTTCGCGGACTCCAACACATCACGGGCAACACTTTCATATCCGTGTTCGGCGGGCGCACAATCTTGGCAATGACTTCAGCACGCGGATGGAGGCGCATGATAAGCACAGCATTCATCGTGCACAATGCCACAATGCCAGCCCCGTCGGCAACATGTTTCGCTGCATCAAATGTAGACGGTGTTTCACCCCAAGTTGGACTGACGATTCCATTTTCATGCGCATTTATTTCTGATGCACTTATGTAGTGCGCTCTAGGCATCGCTTGGGCAGCAATGACAAACGTTCGTTCGCCCAACGATGTCGATTTGACGCGAATCACACCCATTCCAAGCGGCGAAAACGTGTGATGAATCACCAAACCACCTTCTTCGGACGATATTGCATCTACTGCGCCATTCGTATTTAAGACTGGAAGCATCGAAAGCGCCACGACTGGCGTTCGATGTGCGCCGACGATTGTCTTCAAAATTGTTGGATTGCGCTTGATGTCCCACAGTGCTAAACCTCCATCGTCGTATCCAGCCAAAAGCCATTCACCGCGCTCGCTAAAACACAAACTCGTCACACTCGGCGTCACTGATAAACCTGCAAAGTTATTAGCCGTTCTCAAGCATGAAACCTCCGTATCTTCATCTTTTGACTCGCGTTGCAGAAAAATAAAGCCACCATCCGTGCCCACCGCCACGCGCCGTCCAGCCCCGACAGCGCAGCACATCGGCCGTCCTGCGTCAACGGTATCCATGATCGCATCTGTCATACCCTTGGCATTTGCCACGTGCACAGCGCCAACGCGTGCGTAACTATTTGCCGCGTTGCTGCGAGTGTTTATTTGCTCCATGAACGCTCGCAACGCCTCTTGCGCCTCCTCTGAGCCGTAGTCCCACCCCCCAACTTTCGATGTTTCCCCAGCGCAGTTCGACCTATCGCCCATGAGCGCTTTCTCTCGCGCAGCGGCGATCGCCAAACCATCCTCATCTAAATCCTCTGCGTCGCGCGTATCCGCGCATTCGGCGTCGCGCTCGAGCTCAGCCTCCTTTGCGCCATCCACTATTTCCAAGCGTGCGGACACTTTCCGAACCAACGCGCGCACCTCATCGTCCGGCGCTTCGGACATCGAGCACGATAGCGACAAACCCTCTGCGAGACGCCGTTCGCGTGTCATCTCGCGTTCGGTGGTGTCGACATGGCCCGCGCCGTTCGCGGACTCCTCGAGCTCATCCTCGCTGGACGACACCATCACGTCGTCCACGCGTACGTTGTCATCCTAAATGCGCGCCAACACGCAGATACCGCGTGAGACACGACGTCAGTCGTTATGTTTACGCGTCGAAGCGCGTCACGGCGCGCGCGTATCGCGTGTCTGACGGTGAGCACGGCGACGCTACTCGAACCGTTACGTCAACAGTCGCGCACCAAACGAGCGCGCGCGCGTCTCGTTTGAAGCCTCCACGAACGTGATACGCGTACACGTACCTCGCTATCGTCGTCTGGACTCATCTCGTCCATGACGATGCCGTCGATGCGTCGCGCACTGTGGGTGAACTGCGTCGCGCTCAGAAACCAATAAAAGCTAAAGCTACCTAGTAGTGACTCACAACGTCTATCGATCTATGTCTACACTAGTATTTTACGCGAGTAGTTTAATACGCGTCGGGGTCGTCAGCTGTATCCTTTTCGGCGCCGACGACAAAGACGCGCTTGCCGACGTGTTTATACGACACCACGACGCCATCCAGCGCGCACTTCCATTCAATATCATCGCCCGCGGCGTGATCTTCGTCACCGCTTCCAGCCACTGACGCGGCTGCCGGTGCTGATGTTGATGTTGGTTTCAAACGCTGATGATACGAACGTAAATCCCGGCCGAGTGCTTGCAACGTGAATGCCACAAATTCATCTGCGTCGCGATACAATGAACGCTTCTTCATCGCCTCCCACGCCCTGCGCACTGCGAGTTCGCCAGCATCCGTCATGACGACTTCATCCACGTGTAATGGCCCATCCCCACCATCATCAACGGGCCCGCTCACCCACAAAGGCGCGCGCGCTTCGGCATTACAATCTGAATACGGTACGTACGGCTTGACGTCCAAAATCGGCGACCCGTTCACCACATCCGCCCCGGCGACATCCAACCACCGCTCACCCACGCTCACGATCTCTACTAAACTCAACCCAATCGGACACGGCCTGTGCGGCGTCCGTGTGGCTAAACACCCTCGTTTCTCACCGTTCAATCTCGGTACGCGAATTTTCCCGCGCGTCGTCGTTCGCGGCCCATCGGCGGCGCCCGTCTTCCCTGTCTTCCCAATCTCCCGCGTCACGCTCGCGTGGAAATCCGTGTTTTCATGAAATAAAAACATCAGCCAACAGTGCGAAAACTCCTCCAAGCCCTCGAGCGCGCTCGCGGGTACGTGTGCGTGCAGAGCTACGCGTCCTCGCGCGAGCGGCACCAAACTCGGTTGTCTGGGCGCGCCCAAACGTCGGCGAAACGCCGACTGAAACGTGCCCAGCGCGCGCAACGCGTAGCGCACATCCGCCGCAGACGTCGCCCTCGACGTCGTCGTTGCCTCACCGTCGGCACTGACGCGCGCGAGCTCGAGGCGCAGCGCGCGAACGTCACGCTCGGCGCGCGTGCGTCCAGCTCGTTCAGCTTCGCGTTCGCGCTTCATGCGCGCCACGTCGTCATCCGGGCGCGCGCGCGCGCGCAGGCGCTGCGCGATGAACCCACACGCCGCACCGAGCGTGAGAAGCGCGGCGTCGCGCGCGACGTCGAGCATCGCGCGCGGGCGAGTGGCGGCATTGTGCGCTGCGCCATGACGACGGTCCGCACGCTCCTTCGCGCGAGCGCGTTCGCTCGCGCGCTCGCGCCGCCGTCGACGTCGACGATGACGATGACGTCGTCGTCGTCGTCGTCGTCTGCGTTCGCGTCGTTTGCGAGAGGCGCGCACGCGGTGCGCACCGCGGCGCCGTGCGGTGGATCACTCGCGTCAACCTTGCCATCGACATCGACACCCATGACGACGACGGCGGTGGCGCGTGCGGTGCGTCGATGGAGCGCATCATCGCGTGCGTTTACGTCGCTCGCGACGTGCGGGGCGCGAGGCGCGATGGAGGCGCGCGCGTCGACGATGACGGCGTCAACGATGGGGTCTCGCGCGAGGGCTTGGACGCCGACGCGACCGCTCGCGGCGTCTTCGCCGCTCTCGAGCGCTGGCGCCGCGCGCACGATGGCGAAGAAAATCACGCCAGGGAAGAAGATTAAAATTAAACCGTATTCGAGCTGGAAAGGGCGGTTCCAAGTCACGGGAAGTGGGAAGAAGATTTTACGTCGGCACAAGGGGAAGCGACACAAGAGTTTCGCAAAGAGCCCGAAACAGCGACGGGATTTGCGAGGCACGACGTTGGTTCACGCGTCGTTGTTAGGACCGATGCGTAAGTTGAATTTTAAGATGCGTTAGCGAACTACGTCTGGTCTGCGATTACCGGGACTTAAATTTCAGAGTTATGAAAGACGTATACGCTCTACCCAGAATTGAATCGTTAGCGTTAGCGAACTAGTGCGTAGTTTGTGAGTGTGTATTTATATTTGATTGATTCGTTTTCGTTACAAGGTCGTTTACATTTCTCCTCGAAGCGAGAGCAATACGATTGGCGCAACTTTACCGGTGTGTAACGCATCTTTAGCCGACGATAATACCGTTGGTTGATCCACTAAACGTTTCAGTGCGCTCTTGTACTGTAAACCAGGCTCGGCGGTTTGATCGAATATCGCCGCTTCGAGCGTGAGCGAGGCGTTTCGGGACAAGCCGCATTCGCGCTCCAAGTAGCGCGCGACGCGTAAACGTGTGGCGTCGTGCGTGGGTTCTTTCGGAATGACAGCACCACCAGTCGTGGGTTTCACCACCGGTGCGATAGTTGCCGTCCCAGCTTTGGCAAAAATTTCACCGAGCACGGGCGGTAACGTCGGTCTCGACGGCTCTTCTTCGATTTCTGGCTTGACCTCGGCGGCGTCCTCCATGACGGCGTTTTCGCTCTCCTTTTTGGGTTCTTTCGTGACGGCAGCAGCGACGGGTTTGACCGCAATCAAAGTTGCTGCGGACGTACGCACGAGTTCAATCCACTCTGCCATCACAGCCCCGCACGTCTTGGCGAAATCAGACAACGATGAATCCTTCACCTTGCTTCCGCGTTTGATGGTGCGCGTAATCAACGTTTCTTGAAGCATCGTCGGGTTGACACTTTGCTCCTGAATGTGCCTCGCAGTTTGCTTTAATCGGCGTACGACGCGATTGGTGTGAGAGTCGCTTTGTTCAACCTTTAACTGCGCCGCTGCCAAGGCGGCTCTGGCTTCTTCACATTCAGCCCGCGCACGTTCTTGCGCCGCTTGTGAATCCTCGTACGCTTGCAACCCGTCCTCTAGTTCAGACTTTAATTCTAATAATCTAGGCGTACTCGACGGTACTTTGATCACTGGCTTTTCAACTTCAACTCGCGGCTTTTTCTCAGCCTTGGCGGGCTTCTTCTTCTCCGCCACTGGTTTACTATCGTCAGACTTTTTGGACAATTTGCGCTTTTTGCCGCCAGTCTTCGGTTTGTCGTCTTCGTCTTCGTCTTCGGCGTCTGGTGCGTACTGTTCTCCTTCATCTTCTTTCGCGTCTACGGGCGGTTCTTCGTCCTCGTCCTCAACGATGGTCTTTTTACGCCGCGCTCCGCCGCTCTTCTTCGCCGGTTTTGCTTTCGGTGCCTCTAAAGGCGCGCCTCCCATAAGCACCTCCAATGCCGCAGCCTCCGCGT
>Ga0181553_10002954_pt1 | contig 14840 bp, 18 predicted proteins | sample 011ome_17_FD_133753 | JGI IMG/M metagenome (GOLD analysis project Ga0181553, IMG submission 133753) | Coastal salt marsh microbial communities from the Groves Creek Marsh, Skidaway Island, Georgia - 011502XT metaG (megahit assembly) | ecosystem: Environmental > Aquatic > Marine > Intertidal...
CCTAATTTTACTGGATAAAACCAGTTAACCATTTTTAAACGATTATATCCGACTATTAGTCGTTTGTTACCGACTAGTCTAAATTATTACTCTTTCATTTGCCAAAAAAAGCACATGGAAGAAGTAATTATCACAAAATCTTATCATGAAGAGCAACACCTTTTTTGCATTCATTTTAATAGCAATAAACAATTTGATGCAGTATGCGAAGGCATGCAATCGACATGGAATAGAAGCAACTCATGTTGGACTTTAAAAAACAATAAGGAAAACTTAAAGTTAATATATGCTGCATTTAGGGGAGTAGCCTATGTAAATGCACGAGCGGTATTTAATAAGGATCAGCCTAAAATATTAAAAGAAAATCGTCTTAAGGAGGCATCGTATCCAATTCCTACGGAGTATAAGGCAATGCTTATACGCAGGAGATATAGTAAAAACACCTATGTTACATATACTTCTATGTTTCAGGATTTTCTAAACTTTTTAAAAGGACAAGAGTTGGACACTGTAACTGATGAAGATATAAGAGAGTATCAAGATTATTTGGTAACTAAAAGAAAGGTGGCTATATCAACTCAGAACCAAGCGATAAACGCCATCAAGTTTTATTTTGAAAAGGTAAAAGGTGGTGAGAGAAAAACGTACTATATAGAGCGGCCAAGGAAAGAGTATAAGCTTCCGAAGACTTTGAGCAAGAAAGAGGTTTTAGCTATGATAGAAAGCTGTACATTCATTAAGCATCGATTAATAATTGAGTTATTGTATTCAGCTGGTTTACGCAGAAGTGAACTGTTAAATTTAAAAATTACCGATGTTGACTTAGATCAAAACTTAATATATATTAGAAATGGCAAAGGGAAAAAAGACCGCATAACCCTTTTAGCTGAAAATATAAAACCGGATTTAATAAAGTATCTACAAGATGAAGTGCCAAGTTATTGGATAATTGAAAGTCCAAGTAGAACTCAATACTCGGGAACCAGTGTCGGGAACATTGTTAAGACTGCTGCAAAAAATGCACAAATCATGAAAACAGTTACTCCGCACATGCTTAGACATTCTTTCGCTACTCATTTGCTAGAACAAGGAGTAGATATCCGATATATTCAAGAGCTTTTAGGTCATACATCAACAGAAACAACCATGATTTACACGCACGTTTCTAAATCAGATTTTGCCAAAATAAAAAGTCCATTTGACAACATTAAAAAGTAGTGAAAGTGGTGTTTTTGAAGATTTTTAACTAGATTGCAGCATAGTAGGATAAAACACATATGTGTTTTAGCACTACGTTAGAAGCAATTAAAAAATTAAATAACTTTAAATAAACAATAAAAAAATGGAAACAAGAGAATATAAATTAAATTTTGGAATAGTTAAAGTAACTATAGATGGTGACACATGCACTGGAACTTACCAAAACAACGGTAAATTTTCAGGAACCATTAAGGATAATGTAGTAAAAGCAAAATGGACGAATGAAGGAAAAGAAGGTTTAATTGAACTGGACTTAAGTAATGATCATCTTATTGGTAAATGGAAGCAAGGTATAGATGAGGGGCCAATGAGGGGCAAGTGGAATGGCGTAATCATTAATTCTAATGAAAAGAACGGGTTACCAGATGCATTAGAGGAAGTACTAAGCCTAAATCAAATCATTGAAAAAATTAAAGTCGTATGTAAAGACCATGAAAGCATAGATGAGATTATAACAGACCTTTCAGATAATACGTATTTAGATCATTGGGCTAAACAATTAATTGATGATGAGAATAATAATGTCAAGGGAATCGCCAAAAACTTGTACTCAATATATATTACAAACCTAGAGGATCCATCTTTTGATGATATTCTTACTGCAGCAGAAGAACTTGCAGATGAGTCTTTGTTCAACGATATTCGTCTTGCAGTATCTTATTATAAAAAAGCAGAAGATTCAGCCAAAAGTTCTGGGGATTTTGCGCAATTAGGTGAGAAATTAATGGACTCCAATAGAGACAAGGCCATAGAGCTTTATACAAAAGCCGAAAGCCTATCCGAGACACTAGATGAATTTGTTGAATTAGCAAATCTAGTAATTGTCCACGACGAAGAAAAAGGCATTATGCTATTTAAAAAAGCTGAAAGTATAGCTACCACTTTTGATGATTATGTCTCTATTGGTTCTGCTATCAAGGACGTTGATAAAGATTGGGGTAAAAAACTTTATGAAAAAGCATCTAATCATATTTCGGGGTTAGGTGAATTTAATAAAATAATTAACAATGCTTTTTATGATTTTGAAGATCATAAATGGGGTTCAAAAATGGCAAATGAAGCAATAAAGGAGCTGATGAAAGCAGATGATGTTTTTGAGTTTTGCGAGTATTATGATGCTTTAATTGAGCTTGCAGACGAAATTGTAAGTGAAAATGGTCTCAATGATAAAGAAGCCGCTAAAAATATTTTCAATAAATTAATAGAATATGAAGCCGTCTCAGCACAATTGGAAGGGGGCAGAAAAGTAATTGAGGTTTATGGTTTAGATGATGAGTATACCCAAGAATTCTGTAATAAATGCGTTACAAGAGCTATTGAGTTTGTTGAAGAAGGGTATTACATGGATATATTTAGGTTTATTCAGGATGACTTACAAGAAGAAGATAGAGCATCTGATTTTTACTCTGAATATGAGGAAGAATGTGAATATGATGAAGAAAATTATTAAATAAGAACTTGAGAAATATAAGAATTGATGATAATTAAAGATTTTGATATTTATTGGTCTAAATTAAAAACCAAATACAATGATGAACTTGATTATTGGGTAAACAATGATGTTGAATTCGAAGAAGCTTTTTTAAATGATCTTCAAGAAAATATTCATCCCCATATGACCAAGAGGGCTGAAGAGTCCGGTCAAGATTATATTTATGCCACAAATAGTTGGGGTAATTTTAATAAGTTAAATGAAATTCCTGTAAGCAAACTTAATTTGACCGAACAAAAAATGGCAATATTGCAAATACTTTATTGTTACCATTATTGGTCTTGGTGTTCTCGCAACGAAGGACGTGTCAGACGATATCAAGAAAGATGGTTTTTTGATGTTTTTGAAATTATGGAACAATACGTTTAATAAAAAAATGCGAAAAATTAGCTATCAATAATATAAATGAAATAAAAATAAAACAATATTGTAAAACTAACAATGACTTATACTGAATTACCTTAGTACTCTTTTTTATGCAAATTATGGTGAAACTAAAACAATAGATAACGATGGTGAATGGTCATGTAATAATATTTTTGAATACTACGGACTTACTCCACTTACAAATTAATAGAGAGCACAACTAAAAAAAGAATATGAAATTAAAAGAATTGCCCGAGTCGTTAGTAAATCTTTTACAGGAAAATATTTGTGAAGATGATTTGCGGAAAGTATATCAATTCTTTTTCGAAAATTATGACAGAAAATGGAAGAAATCCAATGAAGGCTTCTATATGTCAGAAGCAATGAAAATCAATCCAATATATCGCAATCAAATCAGTGATTTGAACACCCTTATTGGTATAGATTTACCAACATTATTTGAATCTAAAGCCTCATCAGGTAAACTAATGATTCTGGCTCAAGACCCTTTACGAAGTGCAAAAGATTTCGAACATGAAGGAAAGGTGATAATTGGCACACCTTATGCACTTCACTCAAATTTCTACCGAGATGGTAGTTCAAAATTATATTATCATATCTTATTGAGATTAACTGATTTATTCAAAGAATTTTATTTGACTGATGTTGCTAAAGTTTATGCAGAAGGTTCTCAAATCATAGGAATGTTGACGAAAAGCAATGGTGAGAATCTTAAGAAGGTACTAGCTTCTGAAATAAATGCAATTATACCTGATACAATTTTAGCTATGGGCAATATTGCTCAAGGTGCTCTAGATTCAAGTGAAATCAGACTTATTATTGAAAAAAATAATATTCAAATAATAGATACTCCTCACATACGAGCACATCATAATGCTTGGCTAAAGGCAGGTGCGAAGGGTTCTAAAAATGAAAATAAGTTAGAATACATATTCGAAAAAATAGTTAAGACAAAAGCTTCTAACAAAACCTAAACTGCATAAAAACGCAGTTTAGCCAAACCGTTGCCGCACATTTGAAAACTTGATAAAATGAGATTGAAAAATATTTATATTCTTCCACTGATTGCAATTACGACATGGCTTACCGCATGTAAAGATTGTGGGTACAACTATTCCTACGAAATTCAGAACGCAACGAATTCAGCTGTGCAAATATTTTGGACTCAAATGCTCAATTCGCCTGACTCATTAACTTTAGAGCCTAGCGAAACCAAAGTATTATTCACTACTTGGCATGGAATTGAACCTTGTCGAGACATTCCAATTTACAGGGATGTTGACTATGACCTTGAATCATTTAAAGTCGTAAAGGTGGACTCTCCAAATCTTGAATCCAATTCGAATTATATTTCTAATAACTCATGGGAATTCATTGATGGGACTTATCAAGCAACAATAACTGAATCAGAATTTTAGAAGAAAAACGTATGGTAACAAAACCTAAACTGCATTAAAACGCAGCTTAGCCGAAACGTTGGTGGTAATAAAAAAAGTCTGTGACATTTAAGGACATCTATAACCAATATAAAAACTTGGTATTCAATCTTGCATTGCAGTACTGTCAAAACAGGCACGATGCTGAAGAAATTACACAAGATGTTTTTGTAAAGGTTTTTGATAAATGGCAGACTTTCAGAAAGGAAGCCGACCTTAAAACTTGGATTTACCGAATTACCATTAATCAATCGCTTGACTTTTTAAAACATAAAAAACGTAAAAAAAGGAGTTTTATCATTTCACTTTTTAGTAGCGATAGTTCCAATGAAGAAAACCTCCTGCCTGACTTTGACCACCCGGGCACACTAATGGAGCAAGATGAAAGTCTAAAATCCTTAATGCAAAAAATTTATCGCCTTCCTAAAAATCAAAAAACAGTTATCATTTTATTGAAAATTGAAGATTTACCACAAAAGGAAGTAGCTGAAATAATGAAATTAACCGAAGGAGCGGTCGAATCTCTGTTTCAACGTGCAAAAGCATCTTTAAAAAAATTACTATAATAACGAAGGAATACTATAAAATAATCGTCATATATATATGGAGTCAGATAACCTTGGTTTACTCAAAAACATAAAGCGTGTGAAAGTGCCTGACACACTTTACCAGACGATAGAAAGTCGTCTTGAAAAGAATAGAGAAAATATTATACCGCTATACAAAGTAGGTATTGCAGCTTCTTTTGTGATAGGTCTAATGTTGACTCAAGTTTATTTTTTAGAGGGTCTTTCAAGCAAGATTGACCAATCCAACAATGATTTTGAATTGGTAGAAATAAACAATAATTTACTATACTATGAATAAAAGAAAATTTTATCCACTCCTGATAGGGCTTTTAGTCATATCCAACTTGGCTACGCTGTTTTTTGTGATGCAAAAGGGAAAACACAAATCTTTTCGTGAAGGTCCGAAGAAAGAAATCATAGAAAAATTGGCTTTTGACGAAGTACAAATTGTTGCCTACGAAAAGTTAATTGACCAACACAAAATAGACATTCGTGCCAATGACCAAAAGATAATTCAACTGAAAAAGAAACTTTATCGCCTACTCCTTAAAAGATACAGTGAGCAAGAAACAGATTCACTAACTAACGAAATTGGTCGAACGCAGCAAGAAATTGAACGCATTCATTTTAATCATTTCAAAGACATTAAAACTATTTGTACACCTGAACAAATGCCGAATTTCGACTTGTTGGTTGGTGAATTAGACATTTTGTTCAATAAAAATATTCATCCGAGAAAACCCAAATAAATGAAGCTGTATGTATTATTTGGGATGTTATTTATTGCGTTTCAATCGCACTCACAAAATGCGGTAAAAATGACTTTTCTGCCAGAATTTGAGAGAGAGAATTTGGCGTTAAACAAAGTCTATTATTTTAAAAATGATACTCTTAACATAAGTAATTTTAAATGCTATATCAGCAATTTAACTTACTATAAAAATGACTCTATCGTACACTCATCAATAAAAAAAGCACATTTGATTGATGCTGCAGATAGTAGCTCGTTTATCATATTGGAAAATGAATTTTTCAAGTACGATGAAATACGTTTCAATATTGGGGTTGATAGTTTAACTAATGTTTCAGGCATTTTTGAAGGAGATCTAGACCCTGCAAATGGTATGTATTGGACTTGGCAGAGTGGTTACATCAACTTTAAGATAGAAGGGACATCCAGCCTTTGCCCTGCACGTAAAAATAAATTTTATTGGCACATTGGAGGATATTCCCCTCCATTTAACACACTAAAACAAGTTGCTTTGAAAACCAATGGAAAGGTATCTATACAATTAGAGAAGTTGTTTGAAGAAGTAGATATTTCAGTCGAATATCAAGTAATGTCGCCAAATGATAATGCGGTGCAGATTGCCGATAAATTAACCTCTCTTTTTAAAACAAATCATTAAATGTGGAAAAACGTAGTTATCCTTTGCTTATTTGCATTTATGATGATCTCCTTTGTTTTAATTAAGGATAACCATTTTTTTAATCCACCTGATTATTTTCCAAAACCCGTTTATGATTTTCAACAAAATCCTTTGGGCAGCAATAAAATAGAATTAGGCAGAACATTATTTTACGACCCAATTCTTTCAGAAGATAATACCATTTCTTGTGCATCTTGTCACTCGCCTTTTAATGCTTTTGCACATACCGACCACGATTTAAGTCACGGTATTTTTGATTCTATTGGTAACAGAAATGCACCAGCATTATTCAATTTAGCTTGGCAAAAATCTTTTATGTGGGATGGTGCCATAAATCATTTGGATATGCAAGCTCTAGCTCCTATTTCACATCCAAGTGAAATGGGAAGTAATATTAACGATGTGATTAAGAAGTTAAATAAGTCAAAAGCATACAAGGAATCATTTTCAAATGCCTTTCAAGATTCCACTATTAGCACAGCTAAAATTTTAAAAGCCTTATCACAGTTTCAACTTACCCTAGTTTCGGCAAATGCGAAATATGATCGTGTAAAAATGAGTAAAGAAGCATTTACAGAACAAGAAAAAAATGGATATCAAATTTTTAAAAACAATTGTGTAAGTTGTCATTCCGAACCTCTATTTTCCAATTACAATTTTGAAAATAATGGCTTGCCGATAGACCCAACACTAAATGATTTAGGAAGATTCATTATTACTAAAGACGAAAAGGATAAAGAAAAATTTAAAGTACCCAGTTTGCGAAATTTGTCGTACACCTATCCATATATGCACGATGGAAGATTTATGACCCTAAAAGAAGTAATTAACCATTACACTTCAGGCATTGAACATTCGGCAACGCTTTCACCTCAATTAAATGATTCAATAGAACTATCCTCAAATGAAAAAGTAGACCTTCTTTCCTTCTTACTTACCTTAAACGACAAAGATTTTGTGTTCAATAAAAAACATCAATTCAAAAAAATAGCAGACCATGCGAAGGAATAAAAATTTCTTGTCGTCTAACATTATATAGTCATCATAAATATTTATAAATGAAAAAAATAACAATAGCCTTTGGGGCATTATTGATGAGCATCACAAGTATGTTTGCTCAAACTAATCCAGCAATAACTTCTTGGTTACAAAATACCACAACAACAGGGGCTTATTATGTGTCTGGAAACTCAACAACTATTTCCAATAATATAATGGTGAATTGTCAATTGGTGGAATATTCAACGAACAATGTATTCATCCACACAAAAGGCGTTCCAGCTTACCCAACAGGTCCATTTCTTGATGGAAACCCTTCACAAGCAGAAGATCAAAATGCCATTTTTAAATTTCCTTTAAATCCTGTTGAAAACACTGGAACATCAACTGCTACAACTGGCGGTAATATTGGCGTATTTATCAACGGTGTGGCTTTGTTTGACTATAGAGATGGTGTAGCTTGGAATCCGAGTACCAATGCTTTGTGTGGTGGACCAGGAAATCCGCCTTGCCCAGGTGGACCAGGAGCCTCTATGGATTGGAATAGGGATGCAATTCCTGCTGAGATGGCTGGATTTGATTGTTCAAAAGGACATCCTGCTATGGGAAACTATCATCATCATCAGAATCCATCAGCATTCAATTTAGATTTAAATGTTGTTTCTACTATATGTAACCTTTATGATGCAGACGGGTTATATGCTATAGATGACACACAACATTCTCCGCTAATTGGTTTTGCTTATGATGGCTTCCCGATATATGGAGCTTATGGTTATGCAAATACAGATGGTACAGGAGGAATTGTTAGAATAAAATCGAGCTATCAGTTAAAAACAACCAGAGGCACTGGTAATGTTCCATCCGAAACAACTTGGCCACTTGGAACATTTAGAGAAGACTATGAATATGTAAATCATAGCAGTCAATCCGATTATTTGGATGAACACAATGGTCGCTTTTGTGTCACACCAGAGTATCCTAATGGAATCTATTGCTATTTTGCTACTGTAGATGAAAACTGGAATTCTGCCTACCCTTATGCAGTAGGGCCTACTTTTTATGGTATTTATCAAGATAGAAACGTTAATTCGGTAGACGAAACTACAACTGTTTATGACGGAACATTGTCAACTGTAGAAAGTGATTTGGAAAATATAAATATCAAAATATTTCCTAATCCAACATCAGACTTTATTGCTATACAAATTGGAGGGTTAAATAACCAAGGTTTGTGCATAAAATTATTTGATATTCAAGGGAAATTGCTTAGAGAATCTAAGATTAACAAGGGACAAACCATTAGTTATTTTGACATTCAAACGGTTTATTCAGGAACTTATATCATCGAATTATCTGCTAACGGAATGAGTACATCACGAAAAATAATTATTGAGAAGTAAAAATTACTACCACCAACAAGGTATAAAAGCAATAGCGGTTTAAGTGGAAACTTGAACCGTTTTTGCGTTTTACTGAGTATCTTGCTTTTCGAAAAGAAGTCGGTAAAAATCCGCTACTGCTCATACACTTGACCGTTGTACAGTATTTCCAAAATACAAAAAAGAGAAAACACTTAAACTCTTATTGTAGTACTATTCTTGATCTCTTCCAAAACAATCTGACTATCGATATCTCCAATATTTTCAATCGAGGCTATTTCATTTACTAAAAAATCCCTGTAATTTTTAACATTTGCAAATCGTACTTTTGCTAAAAAGTCATATGTCCCTGATGTATGATAAAATTCTGAAACATCTTTTAATGTTGCAATTTTGTTTATGAACTTTTGCCGATGTTCCTTTTGATGTTCCTTAATACAAATATTCATAAAGACAGTTAAACTCTGATTCAACTTATCCGCATCTAATAATGCAACGTATTTTTTTATTACACCAATCTGTTCCAGCTTTTTAATTCTCTCATAAATTGGAGTTGAGGTAATATTTAAATTATCTGCCATTTCCTTCGCGGTAATCTTTCCATCCTCTTGGAGAAATTCAAGGATTTGCCTATCAATTTTATCCATAATAATAGCTTTCTACTTATTCACAAGGATATTATAGTTTTTTTTCCTGTTTTAAGCAAATTACACAACCTTTTATTCGTAATTAATGTAAAAAAACCGAATATTTACATGTAATAAAAAGAATGAAGTCATTATTTAAATTAACCTTTCCAATAATTACCCATGTTTAATCAAAATATTTTCCAACATGAAAGCAAAACAAATTATTTCCTATAAAAAATTGAGTCGTGAGCTTAAAAGATTATTCCTAAGTCAATATGGAAGTTATTATGAAAACTTAATTACCGAATTTAAAGATCCTAGAGATGGCCAAATCCGTAAAGCTGTTTCTCTTGAAACTGATGATGTTTTTTATTTGGTATTGGTTGATGAGAATGGGAAAAAAAGGAAGAATAAAAAGGCAATTATCGAAAATAATATTTTACCAGACAATGATATTGAAGACGATATTGACTTACCACTAAATTTTGCATAGTGGATTAAAAAAGAATTTAATTTCGTTAACATATGTCTGAAATAATTTTTGTATACAATCAGGATGAAATTTTTATAAATGAGATTTTTGAGTTTTTCCATGGCCTTATGCACCCTTCATCCACTTCCATGAGAACAAAAAGATAATGCATATAACTACCTTGGGATGCAAAATGCTTGGAAATGTTATTTGGAATGGCTCCCTCTACCTACATATTATTATACAGAAACTCAATTAAAAGAAAAAATTCCTGACCTGAAAAACATACAAGAGCCGTGTATTCTGCTCAAACATTCGGTCAATCAATTTGAGGAAGTAATCAAATCCTCTGAATTAATAAACATAGATTTGAATCAACTTTCTCAGCTGATAAATCAACGAGTTGTATCGTGCAGAATAAAACCTAATAATGTGTAACGCGTTAAATAGATTAAGAATTAAATGAAAAAACTCATACTTCAATTTATTCTTTTTTTTACTATTGGTTGTGTTGATGCTAAATCACCTATTTTAACTCAAAAACAATTAAAACGGCATCCTCCTAGAGTTACAAGAACATGTTGTGCATTCGGAACGAACTTGAAGATAGCTGTATTCTCCTTTATACATTTAAATCATGTAATCGATTTTACTGAATTAGGAGAGCATCATTATTTAGGGCATAAAAATGAAGGAAATGGTATATTATATTCTCAAAAAGGTGGCTTTATAGACTTAGGCCATGTACGAGAATGGGCCGATTGGACGGCTTTTTTATTTTTACAAATCCAAAATAATTCTCATGATTCTATTTTCTACAAAAAACTTGGAAACGAGGGTGGAATGAGGCATCTTCAGCTTAACAACGTATCTGAATTGGATCTTGAGTCTAAAATAAAACTTGCCGGTAAAATAGCATTTGATTTATCATATTGGCATGAAATTGCAACTGGATATGGTGTTTCAGCTGCTCCTTTCATTTCCGAAAAATTTTCAAGTTTTTCTCCAGAAGATATGTATTCCAACATTTTAGGAATAGAAATCGGTATGCAAGCGATTAGGAGCTCTCGAGAATATGATAAAGCAGTAACCAACTTATTAAATGAAAAACTAATCACATTGCAGGTTGTAAAAACAATTGAAGAAACATATGCTGCTTTTGATAATGTCGAAAGTATTTGGTGGAGCAGAGATTATAATATGCCTAACAACAGAATAACTTTAAGAAGAAACTATTTTGAATCGAATTGCATTGTTCCTTGGTTATTACCAAATCAAAAACCAACTAACTCACCAGATGAATTGGAAGTTCCCTTGTGTACAATTAATGATGCCGCTCTTAGTAAATATTATAGTCTAGTTATAAATGCAAATTATAAAATCCCCATTCACAAGGTTCTTCACCAACATTCTGGAAGAAAAATTAAAGTCTCTCAATTTGACAATTTTGCAAATGATATTAAAAACACTCTATCTAATTAATCATTAATAAAAAAACCTCTAGCTTTTTAAGCCACTCAAAATATATTCGTAAATCTCATCATTATCCCCTGCTTTAGGTTCAATAAAACTCTGAGTAATATATTGGGGAGCTTGAACCATATCTCTAGCTATCATTTCTTCAATGGTATTATAGAACCCCAGTGATGTTTTACCAACTAAGAGTGGTTCGAGGTTATTTCCTTTTTCCCAAAAGCGCAATATTTTTACAAAACCAGTTAAATACAGGTAATCCTTTGTAAATCCACCCCCTCTAAAAATTCTAGTAACCATGCTATAAGCCTCATTTTCGTCCATATTGTGCGTGGTAGTTAAAAAATAGAAACAATCCACAAAGTCAGCTCCATTACACATCATATCCACTACGATAACCCTGAATGCAAGCTTCTTTAGTCTTTTCATACTAATATTACCACTGAGATATTCTGCCAAAATAGCAACACCTTCTTGGGTCATAGTATTAACAGGTAAACCCAAATTAAATACTTGTAATTTTTGTTGACTTGAATTCATGGTGGTTACCATATGTACGCCAATTTCATGCTCTACTAACGCATTAATTTCTGCTCGGGCAAACTTGGCATCAGGTCTAAAAAGAACGGTCTTTTTTGCATTTAAAACCATCACCTGAGAAATAACTTTATTACTCAATTCAATTTTACTATTAAAACCATAATTTTCTAAACTTTCTTTAAAAGTTTGAATGGCTTCTGTTGTTCCAAGGCTGGGAGCTCTTTTCGGTTCCCCTGCAATTTCTGGAAGATGTAAAAAATATTGAGCATTTCTAATGTCATTTTCTGAAGGCCGACCAAAATATCTAAGTGAATTATATAAAAATTTAGTCGTGTTTAATGATCCCAATAAATCAATTTTATCAAAATAACTATTGATAACAGACTCATATAGATGACGAATTGAAATATCTGAGATATCTTGAACTCTAAGTCGATGAAGCTCTTGTTTTAATTCGTAAGGGTTAATTTTTATAGGGCTGTATTTAAACTTAGGCAGTTCAGAATATTTACTCCTAAAAAACTTCTTTTTCTCAGAAACACTGTTAATTGGATTAACAAAAGCTAGTAATTCGAAATTCTTAAGCAAGCGAGACATCCCCTTATCAACATTCAAAATGGTGTCATCAACTTTATTACTTAATAATTTAGATTGATTGCTGTGTTTCCAATTTGTTTTATTTTGACTAAAATAATTTGCATTATTTAGAATCGCTTTTTTTAATTTCTGTTGTAATGCTTTAATAATCTTTGGATAATCATCCCCTGTTAATTCATTGCAATAAACCTTTTTTACTTCGGTAGCTAATACGACTGTTTTCTTAAAATGGGTTGTAATGTAGTCTACATTATATCCACGACCTTTAAAAACATCGTTTATAGCCGTTGTATTTTCAATATCAGGAAGTTTTATTTTGGAAAGCTCTTCTTTCCAGTTTTCAACTACACCTCCAAATTTCTTTTTATCTATTCTTTCTATTCCAATATTAAATAATGGAACTTTTCGATCCCAACGTTGATAATTATATGAGTGAATATCATAAACTATACATCCATCGAATAACTCTTCTAATTTCTGAATTAGTGCATGCGTTACTTTATAATAATTCGCATGTTTTTGTTTGCTGATTTGTTTTTCTCTTAGACTAATACTCTTTTTCCAAACTTGTTTTCCCCAAGCTTCTTCATGAACACACTCTTCATTATTTCGATTTAAATCATATTCATACCGAGAATCATTCCCGATTATAGTAATAGGCATAGAAGCAATGAAATCTCCTGTAAAAGGATCTTCTTCATACCAGCGATTATATTCATCTAAATTAATTTTATTACGAAGAGACGCTCTTAAATTACTTCCATCGTGAATAGCTGTGCAACAATAAGGTAGGTATCTGTTAATTTTAATTGTAAAAGATCCATCACTTGCAATCGCTTCAAAAGTTTTTCCCTGTTCGATTAACTTAATAATTTCTTTAATTTCCAGTTTCTGCATCGGGTGATATTTTTACAAGTACAGATTTGTTTTTTCGATCTTTAATTTCAGAAACAACTCTTTCTAAATAATCCGCAATTTTTTTCTGTAATTTGGTATTATTTAACTTATTTATGTCCGTAATTGTCCCTGGGCTCATTACATTTACTTCGATTAGTTTTCCTCCTATGATATCCAATCCTGCATAATAAATTCCATCTCGAACCAATTTTTCTCCAACTTTTTTGCAAAGAATTTTATCTTCTTTAGTTAGTTTATATTTCTCAACAGTTCCTCCTGCCGATATATTAGATCTAGCATCCCCTTTTGCAGGTCTTCTTCTAAGTGCTCCTATCGGCTCACCATTTAACATTAAAACACGAACGTCACCTTCATCTGCACCTTCTACATATTCTTGTAAAATGACATAACTAGACTTCCCTTCTGTTCTGTGAATATAAAAATCCAATAAAGATTTAATATTATGCATCGCCGATTTTTCAATAATAATCACTCCGCTTCCACCATATCCGTCTAGCGGTTTCATAATCATCTTGTCGTTTTCTGATTCTTCTATAATCCTTAACAAATAGTCAATGTTTTTAGAAACATGAGTAGCAGGAATTAATTCTCGTTTCGGATCATAATAAGCAGCTGTATAAATTTTATTATTTGTTTCTCTTAAACCATCTACTGCGTTACAAATGAAAACATCATCTTTAATAGAGTCCAGAAAATTTAAAACAAGAGGGTCCATTGGAGGGTTATCTCGCATGAAAATCACATCATAATCTTGTAATGGTTTCATTTTTTCATTAAATACAACGGTCTTGTAAAAAGAAGGAATACTGGAAGAAACTTTTTCCTTTTGTTCAATCGTTTTACATAAACTTAGCGTAACACTGTCTCGAATAGTAAGATTTTGCGGATGTGTAATAGCAACCTCATGTCCTCTTACTACGAATTCATGAATAATCCTTAATGTTGAGTCTTGTTTAGGATTTACGCGTTCCCACGGGTACATAATAAAACAAATTTTCATATAATATTAATAAGTATCACAATTAACTTTTTCCAAAAATAAATCATACCACAATATATTATTACCTTTTTACAGTTTATTTGACTAAATAACACTGTACAACATAAGCTAAAATACATAACCTAACCTACCAAGCCGATTTTACGTATTTTAGCCTAAACGTTGTAGCCCATTAGACTGGTTCTGTCGCATTAATCAATTCTGATTCTGAAATTTCGTGATTCGGGATGAATTATGCTGCTAAGAACAAAAAATC
>Ga0181553_10002957_pt1 | contig 14835 bp, 12 predicted proteins | sample 011ome_17_FD_133753 | JGI IMG/M metagenome (GOLD analysis project Ga0181553, IMG submission 133753) | Coastal salt marsh microbial communities from the Groves Creek Marsh, Skidaway Island, Georgia - 011502XT metaG (megahit assembly) | ecosystem: Environmental > Aquatic > Marine > Intertidal...
TACCTTCGTGGTATGCAAAATGGCGATGTTGCGTCGTCTGCTATCAAGCAAGTCGCTTCTGGTCGTTTCGGTGTCACCACGTCTTTCTTGATGTCCGCGAACCAAACCGAAATTAAGGTTTCTCAAGGCGCCAAGCCGGGTGAAGGTGGTCAATTGCCGGGTAAGAAGGTTTCCCCGTACATTGCATGGCTTCGACGCTCCAAGGCGGGTGTGCCTCTCATTTCTCCGCCGCCGCACCACGACATCTATTCGATTGAAGATCTTGCACAGCTCATCTATGACTTGCACATGGTCAACAAGAACTCCAAGGTGTCCGTGAAGCTTGTGTCTCAAGCCGGTATCGGTACGGTCGCGTCTGGCGTCGCCAAGGCGAACGCCGACATCATCCAAATTTCTGGTGGTGACGGTGGTACCGGTGCCTCTCCGTTGTCTTCTATCAAGCACTGCGGTGGTCCGTTGGAAATGGGTCTCGTCGAGTCTCACAGAACTCTCGTCGAGAACGGCCTTCGGGAACGCGTCGTCTTGCGCGCCGATGGTGGTTGCCGCTCTGGCTTGGATGTTGTGCAAACGGCGCTCATGGGTGCCGACGAGTACGGCTTCGGTACTGTTGCGATGATTGCGACCGGTTGCGTCATGGCGCGTATTTGTCGCACGAACAACTGCCCGGTTGGTGTTGCTTCCCAGCGCGAAGAACTTCGCGCTCGTTTCCCGGGTGCGCCGAGCGACCTTGTCAACTTCTTCATGTATGCTGCGGAAGAAGTTCGATCGATCCTCGCCCAAATGGGTTACAGATCCATGGACGAAATCATCGGGCGCAACGACTTGCTCTCTCAAATTGATGCGCGCCCGTCGAAGACCGGCTCCCTTGACTTGTCCTTCCTCACCACGTCCTCTGGTGAGGCTGGCGCTTCGAGCGACCGCATCGCGCAGCCGACGCACAACGATGGGGTTGTCCTCGATGACAGAATCCTCGATGATCCTGAAGTGCAAAAGTGCATCGCAAATGAAGGTACTTTCACCAAGAAGGCTGAAATTATCAACATTGACCGCGCCGCGTGCGCTCGCGTCGCTGGCCAAATCGCCAAGAAGTATGGCGACAGCGGTTTCGCTGGTTCCCTCACCTTAGACTTGGAGGGTTCCAGTGGTCAATCCTTCGGAGCTTTCGTTGTTGGAGGCATGAAGGTCAGACTTGTGGGTGAGGCGAACGATTACGTCGCAAAGAGCATGAGCGGTGGTGAAATTGCGATCATGCCTCCTCCCGACTCTCCGTTCGCGCCAGAAGGCGCGAGCATCGCGGGTAACGCGTGCTTGTACGGTGCTACGGGTGGTCAAGTGTTCATCAGCGGTCGGGCTGGTGAGCGTTTTGCGGTGCGTAACTCGCTCGGAGAAGCGGTTGTGGAAGGTACGGGAGACCACTGCTGTGAATACATGACTGGTGGTTGCGTCGTCGCTCTCGGCAAGGTTGGCCGCAACGTCGGCGCGGGTATGACTGGTGGTCTCGGATACTTCCTCGACGAGGATGGCACGTTCGAGTCCAAGGTGAATGGTGAAATTGTGATCATGCAGCGCGTGATCACGCAAGCTGGTGAGGCTCAGCTCAAGGGTCTTATCACCGCACACGCGGAGAAGACGGGTTCTCCCAAGGCGAAGCGCATCCTCGCTGACTGGGCGACGTACTTGCCCAAGTTCTGGCAATTAGTGCCGCCGTCCGAAGCGAACACGCCTGAAGCGACGAACGATGTCAAGGAAACGGCGACGACGTCTGCTTAGGCGCATTGCTTAGTATCACTGCGCGTATTGATTTAATAAAAACAAGCTTTTAATCTCATATGACAATGACAAAGAACACACTATTCATCTCCCTCCGTCTTGTATGACACCGAAGCATCCACTGAGTGCACCTTCGTGGAAAACGAACGCAACTTCATCTCTACACTATCACGCACGAACTTTGGATCGGATTCTTCCCATTCGCTCGGCGTGGCGCTCTCCTTACCCGTGTATGCCAGCAACTCAAACGCGCACTCGCCTTCTAAAAGTGGCAAAAATGTCACCGACGCCGTGATTTGCCGAATGATTGCCTGGATCTCCCCCATAATTTCTTTCTCACTCTTATCCTTACCCTCACTTTCGGCCGTGATCCCAGCATCCGTTTGTACGTCAAATACCCAGCGCTCGACGGTTTCCTTGGTTTGAACATTCGTCAACACCAGCACCAGCTTTTGCAAATCCTTACTCATCAACCACGCATTAATTTGCTCAAGCACTTGCACCAAATACTCCTTCAACTTCTCCTCCGTGGTCACCATCAACCCTAGTCCGTATTTGTGCTTTCGTTCAAACTCCTCGGGCGGGTACACCCCGCGTTGGTACAAAATGTTGTTCACCGCGTAGCCAAAAAACTCAGTCACGAGCTCGGTGGATCCTTTCAGCGTGATCGCGTTCTTCGACGACTGCGCCATGCCCGTCGCCATCGTCCTCGTCGACCCTCGTCGTCGTCTCTCGTCGTCGTCGCGCACTGCAGACACGCGCATCCTTCAACGCCGAGCCGTCTGTCATCGGTGGTTTGAAAAAAAAACCATCCCCGCGTGTTCCATCGATCGCGAGTTGACATTGATCGATGCCGCGATCGATCAATGTGGCTCGCCATCGATATCGATGCGCTTTCGAACGCATCGACCGCGCGCGGTCGTCACCGCTCGAGGTCATTCGACGTCGCGCCGCGCCGCATGGCGTTCTCTCGATGCGCCGCCGCGCGCGCGTCGTCGTCGTCGTCGTCGTCCGCGCGTCCTCGTCACGCGTGCGCCGCGCCGCTGCGTCCTGGCCGAGCGCCGCAGCGCGACACGCGGCGGTGGTTTAAAGTGCGCGGTACGCCCGACGCGCCGGTAAAACCAGGGGTTGGCGATGCTCCACGCGCGGCGTCGTGGGCATGGTCGTCGCGGTTCGATGCGCTGGCGACATTTGCGTTGGCAGGCGTCGGCGGTGGAGGCTTCGCGGGCGGAGGCACGGGCGGAGGCGTCGTCGTCGCCGACGTGTGTTGCGGACACGCGTTGCTCGCGCTGGGTATGTGCGCGCGCGAGGAAGTAGAAAAAGTAATCGCTATTGATAGATCTGAACTCGAGCTCGTGGTGGCGAGGCAAAACGTGCGTCGAGGTGGAGAGGTGATTGGCGAAGACGCGGTGAGCGCGCGCGTGGCGTTGCGCGAAGGCGACGGGTTGGCGGCGATTGAGCCGAATGAACGCGTGGATATTGTCGTCATCGCTGGTGTGGGAGGAAATACGATGACTCGAATATTGACTGATGGTGGTTTAGCGCTCGATGGCGCGCGACAAGGGGTGATGCGATTGGTTTTGAATCCACCAGCCAAAGACGCCGCGCAAATGCGTCGATGGTGTGCGGCGAATGGTTGGGAAATTACAAACGAAAGTTTGGTCGTGGAGAATGGTACGATGCACGTGATTTTGTGCGTAGATAGAAACAGTAGCGGCGCGTGTGAACTGACGCTGAGCATGCGCGATGAAATTATCGGCCCGCTGTTGTCGAAACAATCGTCTGATTTGGTCAAACTGTACATTAAGAAACGGCTCGAGTGGGTGCGCGAAGTTCGCCGCCAGGCATCTCAAAATTTACAGCGTTTGAAGCGTCAAGCGACGCCAGATGCGATGGCGATCGCCGAGGGTGAAATTGTAGTAAAAAGCTACGACGACATGGAGGAGGTGCTTTTGGATGCCATGGGAATAAGCATCGAGGATCAAAAGCGCCGCGTTGAAGAACAGTTTCAAGAATCCATGAAGCGCGGCTTCCAAGGCTTTGTTGAAGGTGACCGCGAACTCAGAGATGGTGAGCTTGTGTATAAAACAATCGACCCAGCTGAATCAGATGGTCGACTAGGATATTGCCGAGGGTTCTTAAGCGGCGAAGAGGCGGATTCGCTCTTGCGTTCGTTGCTAGAATCGCCCCCAGTCGAATGGGCGCAGCGAAGCATTGTTGTCTGGCAACCTGAAGAGAATGTCACGAAAGAAGTTATTCAGCCACGCTTAGTGTCGTGGGCGGGAGATATTCCATACAAATATTCTGGGCAGACTCTTGATCCCGTGCAAGTATCGCCAGTGTTAGCCACGCTCATGGCACGCGTCGAAGAAAAATGTGGCGCCAGTTTCAATCACATATTGTTAAACCGCTACAGAGACGGAATGGATTCCATGGCGCTTCACGCTGACGATGAGCCCGAGCTCGGTCGTAACGCGACGATTGCAGCTATTAGTTTAGGTCATACCAGGAGATTTGACGTGCAGATAAAGAACAAGACAAAGTCAAAGACGTCAATCTTTCTAGAAAATGGTAGTCTCATGGTGATGGATGGCGCGCTACAGCACACGCACTACCACGGAGTTCCAAAGAATCACGTGCCAGTCGAAGGGGAAAGAATCAACATAACATTCAGATTGCTTAAAGGTCCACCAGGGTGGAGGGAGGGTGACGACGACGACGACGAATAAGTGCTTGCGCGTACTTTTAATCTTGCAATACAACTTTTCTTTGTTTTACAACAAGTTATCTCTGTGTTTGTATTCAGAATACATCATGATTCCTCGATGGTAGCGGCGACTGATCCATGGCTAAGCGTAAGTTAACACTCAGCGAGTAATTTTGCCGCTGCTCCGCCTGAAGTTGTTCGCTGTAGTGTGCGCACAACCCCTCGAGCTCTCGCACGCGCGCTTGGAGCGGCGCGAGCTCTTGCATGCGAGAATTTTGGATCGCAACCGCGCGCTTCAATAGAGCGTTCTCTCGCTTCATCTTCATCACTTTACTATAATCACTAATTTCGGCGCATCGATGGCGAACGGCGCCTTCGAACGCTTGCAATACGCGCGACGCGCGATTTTGCGCGTCTGACACGTCTTTTGAAGCCGCCATTTCATTCACCACACCATTCACCCACTCCGCCGTGAGTACTGGAGCAGCGCTCGTCGCCATTCTGTTTCCTTCTGCCGCTGCCTCGCGCTCCGATCGCGCCTTTGACGTTAAATCACCCATATCCCCCCCTGCCGAGTGCGCCTCTGAAATCGCCGGTTCGCTAAAGTCCCCCACCGAGCACGCCGTGGTTTGTTCAACCATCTTCACGCTCGCCAACTTTGCAATGGCGTCATCAATATCCGCACAATTATCCAACGTCTCTCGCACTAAAGGTTCCATCTCCGGCGGAAGTAAATCAATAAACCGCGCAATCTCATTCGCCTGTCTATCGCTCAACTCGAATCCTCGAAAATCAATCAAGCGCCGCGCGAATCGATCCCCAGCGCACTTGCGTTTATACAGCGTCGAACACCCGCTACGTTCGCGCTCACTGACATCATCCGCATCACTCGCATGCGCATCCCCCCCGTAGCTCGTCGTCGTCGTCGTCGTCGTCGCCGCCGTGACCGCCGTCCCGTGCGCACCACCCGCGCCGCTCGTCGTCGCACCACCCGCGCCGCTCGTCGTCGTCGTCGTCGTCGCGTCCCGTTCGCCGTGTCGTCGCTTACGCGACGCCCCGTCCCCAGTGTTCGCACTCGTCGTCGTCGTCGTCGTCGCCATCGTCGCCGTCGCCATCCCGCGCGCCGACGACTGCCGAGTGCACGACGACGGCGTGCCCAGGCGCCGATGTGTGCGCACGAAGGGGTACACACACAGTATGTCACCAATCACACCTCCATCACACACACGTGGGTACACACATCCATCCGCACCCACGCCGACGCCCGCGCGCGCGTCCCTCGATCGAGGCGTATGCGCCATCGAGAACTCGATCGACACCATCGATCGATCAATCGCACGCGCGATCGACATCGATGATCGATGGAGGCGTGCGTGGACGACGGTCGAGGCCCACCGCGCGCGCGCGCGGGACGTCACACCGACGCCGCGCGAGACCGCATGATGTCCATGACGACGACGACGACGACGACGACGCGCGCGAGTGCGGTCGTGCGCGTGAGCGCGAGCAAGGTGCGTGTGTGCGTGCGATTCGCGTGTGCGCGTCGCGCGCGGTGGGGCGTGGATGGGGCGCGAGGATGCGTCGATGGTGGCGACGACGTCGGGGCTTAGGGTCAGCGATGGGGCGACGACGGGGGGTGCGACGACGATGCGGTCGTGGATGTACGCCGCGGGCGTCTCGCGATGGCGGGTGGTGTGGATGATTTTAGTGCGCGCGCGTGCGCGTGCGCGCGGGGGTGGTGTCGGCGTCGCGTGGCGCGCGAGAGGCGGGCGCGTGGGCGGCGTGTCGGTGAGGGTTTGCGCCGATAAGGGTGCTGCGTAGAGACCGCGCGAGCAAAGAGGGGGGTCGTGCGTGCGATCGGATGGGACAATGACAATGAAGAGATGGCGACGAGGACGAGGACGATGGGTGGATGATGGTTGTGGGTGATTGATCGCGATGACTGACGAGGGTGTTTGTTTATATTTTACGGTGTGACGTACAGGCTCGCCAAGCGGTGACGATGCGCGCGCAAGCGGACAAGCAGCCGCAATGGTTTGATGAGGCGAAGGTGTTCTGCAACGGTGAGGAAGTGATGACCGTGGGTGGTACTCAAGCTGAGTACGTTGTGGATATCTGGAGTGGCAACCACCCGTTCTTCCAAGGTCGCTCCTCGGCGATTATGACCGACGCTGGCCAAGTGTCCCGCTTCTCCAGCCGCTTTGGCGACTTAGGTGCGATGTCTGAGGTTGAGACCATGGAGTCTCCGTCGAAGAAGGTTGAAGAGAAGAAATAATTCATGGAACAACCTTCACGCACCTTTTAGCTCGCGATTGATTATTTTAATGACGATAGAGATTCAAAAACAATTAAAAAGCCACGTCGCGCCACTTGTTCACTTCGTTCTAAATTTGAATTTGATATTGACAATGTGTTATTCTTAGCGTTTTCAAGTGAGCGTGAGCGTTCAAGCGCAACTTCATACATGCGTAATAACCAATTAAGCGTTGACAGACATCGCGGCCATGGCCTCGGTGTTGTTGTCCATCTCGGGCTTCATCGCCGGGAAGAGAAGAACTTCCTTGATGTTGTTCTTGTCCGCAAGAAGCATCGTGAGGCGGTCGACACCCAAGCCCCAGCCCCCGGTTGGTGGTAAACCATACTCCAAAGATTGCACGAAAGTTTCGTCAATCAACATAGCTTCGTCGTCACCGCTAGATTTCGCCTTGGCTTGTTCGTCAAAGCGGTCGCGCTGGTCGATGGGATCGTTCAACTCGGTGTACGCGTTGCACAACTCCTTGGTGTTCACGAAGAGCTCGAAGCGCTCAGTCAAACCCGGGTGAGTGCGGTGATACTTGGCCAACGGAGACATGATTTGCGGGTGATCGCAAATGAAGCCCGGGTTGATGAGCTGAGACTCTAAGTACTCCCCAACGAGTTCATCCAACATACGCGCCGTGGTGTACGGCGGGGTCATTTCGATTTCCTTCTCCTTGATCAAATTCTTAAGGAAGTCTTCCACTTCTTGGGTAGCAAAGTCATAAGACGGGAACTTGATGTTCAGCGCTTCTTCAAGGCCAGAAACCATGGAGATACGGCGGAACGGAGGCGTAAAGTCAATTTCAATCGGCGGCTCATCCGCGCCATGAGCGTGATATTGAATCTTGTACGATCCCTTGATGGCGTAAACCATGCTAGAAATCATGTCTTCCGTCATATCCATCAAGTCATTGTAATCCGCATACGCTTGATAGAATTCGCACGTGGTGAATTCCGGGTTGTGCGTCATGTCGATGCCCTCGTTACGGAACTGGCGACCGATTTCATACACGCGTTCAATACCACCGACGACAAGCTCCTTGAGATAAAGTTCAGGCGCAATACGCATGAAAAGTGTCATGTTCAAGTCATTGTGGTGTGTGATGAACGGACGAGCGGTAGCACCGCCCGCAATCATGTTCATCATCGGTGTTTCAACCTCGAGGAAATCACGGTCATCCAAATACTTGCGCACGTAGCGAATAATGTTGGAGCGGATGTAGAACGTATCGCGTACCTCGTTGTTCATGATCAAATCGAGGAAACGCATACGGAAACGCGTTTCAACATCCTTCAATCCAGAGAAACCCGGAAGCATGTGCAAGCACGGAGTCAAGATTTGCATACTCGTCGGGAAAATGGAAAGTTCACCGCGCTTGGTCTTACCCGGCATACCCTTTAAGCCAACGATATCACCGCGACGTGTCGCGGTATGAATCTTAGCGAAATCATAATCCGTGGCGCTACCTTCGTCCGCCATGATTTGAATCTTCTTACCATCGGCAACGAGATCGTAAAAGTACAACTTTTTCCCGCTGGCACGCTTGGACATAATCCGTCCGGCGATGGATACCGACACGCCCTCAGCATTCGTCGCATCCGCCAAGGTCGAGTACTTTTCAATAAACTCAGTAATTCTCGTATCCACATGATACTTATGAGGGTACACCGCCACACCCTTCGCCTTTTCCGCGTTCACCTTGTTGATTCGGTTTTGCGTGTACTGCGTCGGGTCCAAATCAGCCTCCTCGTCCTCTTCTGACTTTTCCTTCACCGGGGCATTCGCCGCCTGTTCCGCCTTGGCTGCGTCCTTGGCTGCTTTCTTCTCTTCCGTTTGTTTCATTTTCAATCGCTTCTTATATTCCCTATTCCCGTCGCGTGCACCGAGCGTGTTTCGTCAGTCCGTCGTGCGCGTCCCAGCGAGTGTTTAAAACGCGTTCTCGGTCATCCATCGGTCGATGGCATCGGTCGTCGGTCGTCGGTCGTCGGTCGATGCACGTACGATTTACTCATGGGTTCACCAGGGAACTCAGGGAACTCCTTCAGCGCCGCCGGGGCATCGGCTTCGGTCGCCATTGTCGTCGATTTTAAACGCGCGCGCGTTTGACGGCGGCGGGCGAGCACACGTGGGGTTTTTGGATGGATTTTTGTGGATGCGCGCTCGAACTCGAGCTCGGTTATTTACAATGTTGAGAATGATTTTATCACGACGTGCGCGTCGTCGTCGTCGTCGATGGAGTACGTTGATGTCGACAACGACGTCGTTCACGACGCGGTTGCGATGGAAAACCAAGATTAATGAAAGTCGGGTTGACCCGTGGCGGAGAGCGCGCGATGGTACATGCGACCCTCGGGGTCGACTAAACGCTCGCGTTCTATCATGCGAGGTATGGGGAGAAATGCGGTGTGCGCACTGACGGAACCAACAGATATACCGGTAAATCCAGCAAAAGCGCCGTGGGCGGCGTTTTGCCCGAGAACGGTGCACATGATTGAATCGTGAGCGTTCGCTACGCACCCGCGCACCATGTACGTGGGATCAATGTACTTGACGTCGCATTTGATTTCCGACTTGAGCTGTTTGCAAAACCATTGACCGATATCGCCGAGCTTCGGGTTGCCTCCGGCATCGGTACCTTCGGTGGCGACGTACTCTTGCCCGGCGCCTTCGGCGAGGACAATCACGGCGTGGCCTTGGGTATCCAACAGGTTGCGCACGTACTCGATGACGCCATTCTGTCCGTGCACCGTAAACGGCACTTCGGGAATCAGACAACAATCCACCTGTCCGTTTGCTAGCGTGGCGAACATTGCGATAAATCCGCTCTGTCGCCCCATGAGTTTGACCACACCCACACCGCGATACGCACTTTGTGCCTCGATGGCGGCGGCTTGAATAGCCTTTTGCGCCTCCTCCACGGCGGTGTCAAACCCAAACGTCTTGTCCAAAAGGAGAATGTCGTTATCAATAGTTTTTGGCACCCCGACTACAGACACCTTCACTCCCCGTTTCGCACACTCTTGAGAAATTGCGTTCGCCCCAGCGTGCGATCCGTTGCCGCCAATCACAAACACCATGTTTATACCTCGTGCGATGACGGATTCAACAATTTTCTCTACGTCGCCGCCGCCGCGCCCGGATCCTAAAATCGACCCTCCGATGTGGTGAATGTTCTGTACAACCTTACGATTTAATACCATGGGTTCAGACTTGGGATCAAAGAATCCCTTAAACCCGTATTTAATGCCGCTAATCTTCTTCACTCCGTAACCCGACTCGAGGGTGTTTACGATGGAGCGAATGACGTCGTTGATTCCCGGACACAATCCTCCACACGTCACGATCGCTGCGTGCACTTCTGACGGCTCAAAATAAATTTCACTTCTAGGACCCGCACGCATGACCCATTCAGGCATATAATCGCACCCGCTCTCGTTGAATATATCGTCTTGAATCGAACACGTTGCGTTTGGGTCCGTCGCGCTTCCAAAAGCCACCGAGTTCAACAAAATTCGGTCATTGTTCGAAACAAACGTACGATTATACGTCAACGACGTGCGAGGACCAACCGTCAATGGACAACTCGACTTTGTGCAGAACGGACTCGGGATCGCCTTCAGTGGTTTCTCGCCTCTATATACGTCGCGCAAGTGCGTAATCTTCAAATCATTCGCACCGCCCACGCGCCACGTATAAAACGCATCGTCCTCCTCCTCCTCGTCGTCTTCATCGCCATCGACGCGCGCGTTGGATCTCCCATCCGCCGTCACCGCACATCGCGTGTGCGTTCGCGGTGCGCTCGTCGATAACCTCGTCGTCGAGCGCGTCAACAACCTTGCGCCATCGATCGCACTTTGCGCGCGCTCCGCACCGGCGCGTCGCGTTGTCATCGCCCGCGCTCGCCCGCGCACGCCCGCGCACACCGTGGCGCTCGCCATCGACATCGTCGTCGTCGCCGTCGTGTCCAAACCGCGCCCGTTCGTTCGGACGCGCGCGGCAAAGTGTGGCGCCAAGGGTGCGAAAGTGGTTAAGAATATTTACGAATATTCAACACGTCACCGCACTTTTTCGCGCGCGCCATGGCGACGCACGCGCGAGCGCGCCTGGCGATGCCCCGCACGATGTATCGCGCGCGTGGACACGCGCGAATGACGATCGCGCGCGCGTCGTCGACGTTGAAGCCGTCGGATGTCATCACCAGAGAGGAGTTGGAGCTCGCGGCGAACGCGCGCGGGCTCACGCTTGAAACGGCGTTTACTGGACCGGTGTTTAAGATGATTGCGCGACGATTGGATGATGATGGTGATGTGCGTCGTATGAGTGCGGGTGGAGCGTCGTCGTCGTCGTCGTCGGCGGCGGCGTTGAAGTCGAATGATGCCGACGAGGATGTGAACATTGTAGCCACGCACGAAGGGTTCGTGGCGCCGCCGCCGTTTGGGATTCTACACATGGATTCAATGCGAGTGTATAATTCACGCATTAATGCGAATGAGAAGGTGACAATGCGTAGTACGTTTGGGATTGCGATATTGCTCGGGACGATGTCGTTGCTCACCGCGCACGAGGCTGGGTGTAAAAAGTGCGAGTTGTTAGCCATCGATGATGGGAACGAGTACGCGACAAAATTAGTGCGATATTACAGCCGACTTGGATTTGAAGTCGTGCGCGTGGTGGGTGAGAATGGCTTGAGAGATATGCCTGATTTATTGGTGTGGGGAGGCGTCGGAACGCGCATGGATGGTGATGTAGATACGCTTCTCAAGAAGTGGGGCGGCGTCATTAGAAAATCGCTCGCGAAGTAGCATAGCATACAGCACAGATTTTTTCATTATCACCTAAATATACGTTCTAGATCTATCTATCTCTCTAATTCTTATTATTCCCCTTCTTCTTGGGTTTGGCGTTCAACGTTTCTTCGTCAAATCCAATCTCAAGATCAAATTCTTCATCTGTCATTTTCCCCTTTTTCCATTTTTTCAACGCGCGATAGTCGTCGTCGAGCTCTTCCAAATCAGCTTTCGACTCTTCTTTCCGCCGCTTGAACGCGGTGAGGCGCTTAGCTTCGGGCTCGGGTTTGTCTTTCTTCTTGAACTTGGGTTTATCGGCGTCGATTAGCCTTTGAGCTTCAGCCGCATCTTCCGCCTCTTTGAGAGATTTTTGACGTTGCTTTTCTCTCGCCTTGTCGTTGAAGGTGACAGAGTCGACGTCGACGGTTGATTCTTGGAAACATTCCATAAACTTTTTTGGCGCTTTGCGGATTTCTTTCATCTTTGGTAAACGAAGTAAACCCATAGCCATGCCCAACGCACCATATTCGAGTTCTTTGAATCGAAAGATGAAACGACAATGGTGCTCTTTGTAGCCTCTGATGAAGGAGACGTACGCTCGCACGCCCTTTTCCATGATCTCCCGGCTCGACTCACTAGCTTTGCGAAGTTTAGCGTGCATTTCAGCCGCGCCCGCACGTTCAGCATTTTCAGCAGATTTTAATTGCTTGAGAACGCTGTCTTCAAGCTCGATTTCACCGTCGTCATCATCATCAGCCGCGTCGCCAGCGGCAACTGCAGCGTGTTCTCGCGTCCCTGGGGCAGGTTTGATTTCTACACCTCGAATGCGCAGAAAGTCCACATAGCTCGCCTCACTATTTGAAGTTAGGAATACAATTGCACTTCCTTCTCGTCCCATGCGTGCCGTGCGGCCGACGCGATGGACGAACGCCGCCGGGTCTTGTGGAGGGTCAAACTGCACAATCCAGTCGACTCCTGGGATGTCGAGGCCTCGGGCCGCGATATCAGTGCACATTAAAATCCCAGCTTCTTGCGTGGTAAACTTTCCAAGCGCAGCTTCTCGAGCACTCTGTTTCATTTTGCCATGCAGCGCAACTGGATGAATGTCCGAGAGCACTGCACTCAAGGCGGATTCATAAAAGTCTACGCATGCGCACGTCAAAAAGTACACGATGACTTTACATTCGCGATGTTCCTTGATGAAATTCACCAAATGCCACAACTTTGCGTCGACTGGACAAACGCGATATAATAACTGCAGTTGCGTGGGTAACTTTCCTGTCTTTTCACCGGCAGCTTTGGCTGCTGCGTTCAACGCGTCTCGTACCGTCACGCGCACTGGATTTCTCAAGCCAGCGCGCGCCAATTCCGTGACTTCTTCAGTCTGAGTCGCGCTAAATAACCCCGTACGGCGCTGTTTCGGTAATCGTGCGATAATGTTATTCAAAGTCGCCATGAATCCCATTCCTAGCAATCGGTCGGCTTCGTCTAAGATTAACAACTCGCACTTTTTCACGCTCAACTCTCGACTGCGCTGCATGACGTCCCACAAACGCCCAGGCGTGGCGATCAACACCAGCGGCGAATCCCGCGCAAACGCCGCGACATCTTTAGCAACATCTGTACCTCCCGTGAGTAACATCGAAACCTTATCCTTCTCAGAATCATCCTCCGCTTTACTCAACGCTCGCGCAAACGGAGCCGCCACCGCGTGTATCTGTGCCGCCAACTCTCGCGTTGGTGACACAATCAACGCCCCCACGTCGTGTCTCTTCATCGTCTTTACGCTTCGCCATAAGATTTCAACCATGGGCAGCACGAACGCGAGGGTTTTGCCGCTCCCCGTGCACGCTTCGACCGCGACATCTTTATGCGAGCACAGCAGAGGAATCGTCGCCGCTTGCACGGGCGTCGCGCGCACGAACCCGAGCGCGTCGAGCGTCGCGAGCGAGCGCGCATCGAGCGCGGGTGTGAGTGCGCTAAACGATGGTCCTTCGGGCGCAGCCGCAGACGGCTCGTTGGCGCGCATGACGATCGGTGGCGTGCGAATGAATGGCGCCTCAACGTGCGGCGGCTGGGAGGTTTTTTTGGGGACAAATGACTTCGCCTTCGCGCGCTTTGCCAATAATACTAAACAAGACTACGTGCTATGCATAGGACAACAACAACAGATACTAACAAACAATAGAAAACAACGGGGATGTTTATGAGACAGAAATTGTAGATGTGCGTTGAAGCGGGGCCCACGCACGCCAGGCGCGGGCGCCAGAGTCGTCGACGTCGTGTGCCGACGCGGGTTCGACGCGCTCAACGCTCGATGCCGTGGCGGGCGCCAGATCGGGAGATACCGCTTGATTTGATTTCGACATTGACTTTACGCGAGTGTGCTTTGAGTCGCTGGTGACGTCCGAGCGACTCGATTCGGCGAGTCGAAGGATACTGGCGAGCGCTCCGGCGCCGGCGAAGATCCAAAACACCGTGCGCGCGTCGCCACCTCCGCGCCAAATGCTATAGCATGCGCTGCTAAGTAAGAATGCTCGAACGCACCACGTCAATAAATGTACGTGTTCTATCTTTTCCACCCATTCTCGAAACGATCTCGAACGTTGCCGCAAATACACAGCGGCTATGCATCGCGTGATGCAGTCGCCCAAAGTCAACTCTTGCGGAATGATGGAAACGCCTGTGAATAAAACAAACGCAAAAGCCCCACCGAGACGCCAAGTCGTCACGCCCATCCATGTGATTGCATCCATTCCAGGTGATGGATTAGCATACTTTGCATCGCGCATTCTCAACGCTGTCGACACGCCGAGTAAACCGAGCGTTTCCGGCGTACGCAAAAAAGCGTACGACGCGTACGCGAGACACCCGATGGACAAACACGTGTGAAACATCTCGTTAAACGGCATTGTCATCACCTAGCGGCCGAAATAAAGACAAAAAATCATTCACCGTCAGTTACTCGGATTCAGTGCGGCGGTGCGAACGTGAGACACACACTGTGTGGACGCCTTTGCGCGAGCTACGTACACCGTCGCGTCGTCGTCGTCGTCGTCGTCGTCGTCGTCGCAAACCTACGCACCACTGGAGTTTTCAACGGCGTAAACGCCCACAAAAACACATGCAACATCGCCGCCGATATCACATTATACACTAAACGCCCATACACGCCCACGACGCCATACAACCTACTCGGCAACGCCAACGAATGCGGTATCACAAAAATCAAACTCAGCGGCGCGTTGCGCGCTAAAAACACCCCAACTCCA
>Ga0181553_10002966_pt1 | contig 14819 bp, 5 predicted proteins | sample 011ome_17_FD_133753 | JGI IMG/M metagenome (GOLD analysis project Ga0181553, IMG submission 133753) | Coastal salt marsh microbial communities from the Groves Creek Marsh, Skidaway Island, Georgia - 011502XT metaG (megahit assembly) | ecosystem: Environmental > Aquatic > Marine > Intertidal zone...
AAATTGGGTGAAACTTACCTTGTTGTAGTAAAATATACCATCATTGATGGAACAGATAACGATGAAGTTAGTCTTTACGTTTTTGCGGATGGGGATGATATTTCTAAGGAGCCTGCAACTCCAACTATTGGCCCATTAACTGGAACAGCAAGTGATCTATCGGCTGTACAGGCCGCAGTATTGCGACAGTATAGTGCTTCTCAAGATGTAGTTATAGACGGAATTATTGCACAAGACAATTGGAATCTTTTAGCAGGACCTGCTAAGCGCATGGTGAAAATTTCCGTTGACATGAAAAACGAAACCATTTCTGCAAATGGCGTTCATGTTGCTGGTTCATTCCAAGGTTGGAGCCCTAGCGCTACTACCTTATCTCAGGAAGGTTCAACTAGCATTTACTCTGCGTATGTTGAAATGGATGAGAATGCATTGGTTGAATATAAGTTCATTAACAATAACGACTGGTCTTCAGGCGTTGAAAGCGTACCCGCTATTTCTCAAAAAGGACATAAAAACAACGGCGAAACTAACGACAACCGTTGGGTATGGACCGGTTCAGGTTCTGATACTTTAATGTTGCCTGCATTTGTTTTCAGTGGTTCTGCTCCAGATGGAGAATATGCAGTTCGTTTAGCTGTTGATTTGCAAAAAGAATCAGAGGTAAGTGCTGACGGCGTTCATATTGCAGGAAGTTTACAAGGTTGGGATCCAGCAAAAACAGCTATGGCCAATCTTTACAACACCAATAAAATTTACGAAATCATTTTAACATTAGCTGACAACAGTTACGAATATAAATTCGTAAACGGTAATGCTTGGGGTAAAGATGAGTCTGTACCGTCTTCATGTGCTACTAACAACAACCGTGGCCTAACTGTAAGCGGAGCCGATGTAGAAGTTTCTAAAGTATGTTTCGGATCTTGTGATGCATGTCCAGGTAGAGAGATTCCTAAGTTCAAAGCTACATTCCAAATCGATATGGCTAAAGAGTGTAACTTCGAAGATGTAGACATCGCCGGTGGTAAAATCAACGGATGGGCTGGTGGAACTTTCTTATCAGACCAATCTGGCTTAAGCGGCGATTGGAAAATCACCAAAATTGGTGTAGGTCCTGCCAAAGGTGATATTTCTTGGTTCAGTGAAGAAATTAACGGTACGACTCGCTCTTGTATGCAAGACGACCGAGTAGTATTGAATAGAGACGGTTCTTTCTTCAATATTTTCGGTGCTGAAACTTGGATCGAAGGCTGGCAACAAGCTGGTGCTAACGGATGTGGCACTCCAGTTGCTCCATTCGACGGATCTACCATGGGTACATGGAAAGACAACGGAGATGGCACTTTCACTGTATACGGTAAAGGAAGCCATTTGGGTATACCTAAGGTAGTTAACGGTGCTGAAATCAGCAATCTTGCTGATGCGCGTGACTCGTTAACCTATGAATACGAAATCACTGACAACAAATTAATTACTTACATTCAAATCGCAGGTGGTGGATATTGGCAGTTTGATTACGCTAGAAACAATTCAAAATCTACTGTATGGACAACCACTATATTGTTGGATTCTGGCGTAGAAATCGCTCACAAAATTCGTAAAATTGACGCTGATGGTAACGTAAACTGGGAAGGTGGATCAGACCGTAAATACTTCGTACACGGAGACACTACTTTCGCTGAGCGTTGTTTCGGATTGGATGAAGCTTGTTCAGGTAACACTTTAACTCCTTCTGATATTCTTTTCCGCGTTGATATGAGTAATGAAATTCCTCAAGATACAGTTTGGTTGATGGGTGGATTTACATCTCCTGCTTGGCAGGCTGGTGCTATTCCAATGACTCCTAATGTAGATAATTCAGATATTTACGAAGCATTGGTAGAAAGTCTTTGTAACGAATATTTCGAATATAAGTTTGTTAACGAGCCAATGAGCAGCAGTGCTAATGGTGAAACTTTCCCAGATTCAACCGACCGCGATTGTGTTAAAGACAATGGTGTAGGTGGTTTCAACCGTCACCACACGCGTACCTCAACTGATTTGGTAGAATTATTCTATGTATACAACTCTTGTCAAATGGGTAATAGTAACGCAATCGTAGATATCAAGAATGATCTACGTGTTTCTCCTAACCCAGCTTCAGGTATGTTTACAGTAAATCTTGGTTCTCGCACAATTAAAAATGTTACCGTTATGAGTTTTGACGGTCGCATCGTTCGCAATATTAACGTAGATTCACACAGCGCTGATATCCATGTAAATGGTTTGAATGGTGTGTATGTGGTTCAAGTTACCGATACATTCGGAAATATTGCAACACAGAAAATCGTATTGCAATAAATAAGATAAACTATCTTAATTCTACAAAAAAAGCGGCCTCGAGCCGCTTTTTTTGTAGTTCATTTTGACTAGAGAAATAAAATACCGGAAATTTATTTCCCTTATATTCGTAATATGATGTCATTGCGATCTACTATCGTTGTTTTCGCCGCAGCCTTGGTGTTTCCCCCAACTAAACTCTTTTCTCAAAGCAACTTGTTTAAAAGCAACGACACGCTGAATACCATTACACTTCTATTTGGTGGCGACCTTATGGGACACGGACCTCAAATTAAGGCCGCCCAAGTTGATTCTAACAATACGTACGACTACAAACCTGGCTTTCGTTATTTACAAAAGTCTATTGAATCCGTTGATTTTGCAGTAGCCAACCTAGAGGTGACTTTAGCGGGCCCGCCATACAAAGGTTATCCTCAGTTTTCATCTCCTGATGCCTATGCATTGAACATGAAGGAATTGGGATTTGACTTATTGGTAACTGCGAATAATCACAGTCAAGACGGAGGTAAGCGCGGTCTACTTAGGACAATAAGAGTATTAGATAGTTTTGCCATTGACCATACGGGTACTTTTACCGATACGTCTGAATTTCAGAATACATATCCGTATATCACAGATATCAACGGACTTAAAATTGCCGTTCTGAATTATACCTATGGGACAAACGGTTTAACGGTTACCCCTCCTACGATGGTAAATATCATCGATACGAATTATATAAAAGCCGCTATTATCAAGGCGCGTAAAAAAGGAGCACAGTTCATTATTCCTGTCATGCATTGGGGATTGGAATACCAGAATCAAGAAAGTGAACACCAACGTAAGATGGCACAATTTTTAGCCGATGCCGGTTGTGACGCCATAATTGGCATGCATCCTCACGTTGTTCAACCCATAAAAAATATTAGAACAAAAGACGGCAGAAATGTACCCGTTGCCTATAGTTTAGGGAATTTTGTTTCCAACCAACGCGATCGTTATAAAAACGGAGGCATTTTAGCCCGTGTAAAAATATTACACCGGGGCAATGAAATCAAACTCGTTCAAATGGATTACAAACCATTTTGGGTCCATAAATTATTACCCAATGACACGTATCCCCCCTTTACTAAAAGAGGCTATTATCTATTGCCACAAGAAAATCTCCACTTATTAAAAGAAAAATACAAAAGCGAAGCGGATATCTTCTTTCAAGATACTCGCGAGTTATTAGATGGAGTTCCCGAATGGAAAAATTAAATCTCTGAAGCATTACCACCATCTCCATGTGACCAAAAAGCACCCTTTCCCGTCCGAATCAAACCAGAACTTTCTTTGATTTCTTTGGACAAATCTGCCATTTTCTCCCATTTCGCTTGAAATGTCTGGTCTTGAATATTAATAGAGAATCCGAAAAATAGCAGTTGTAAAAATCGTCTCATTCAACAAAAATGAGAACTTTAAATCACCCAATTCCAATAAGAATAGTCAAATAACAATTTCTTAACTAACGCAACAAGTAAAAAACTTGTTTATCGTTTCCGCGTATTCCTCTTTTACCCGATGTGTATTTATAGCGAACGTTAATTATGTAAGGCCCTTGTGGGGCATCTGCATTACGATAGGTTCCATCCCACCCTAAATCATTCAATCCTCCCTCGTATATTTTTTCACCCCAACGGTTATAAATTTGATAACTCAGTTCGTCTAAATCGTATGCTATAGGGGCAAAATATTCATTCAATCCGTCACCCGTTGGCGTGAACGCATTTGGAATGAATATCCTACAATTAAAATCACGAAACTCAATTCGAACTGTATCTGCAACAGTACCACATAAATTAGTGGCACTCGCCCAATACAATCCAGGCTTTACAATGCGTCTTTGAGCACGCGAAGAACCATCATCCCAAATATATTTGCTATTCCAACTATTCAGTACTAATTCGAGAATTTCATTTTTACACAGGGTAGTATCACTGCCCAAGTTCACAATTGGCTGCGGAAAGACCTGAGTAAACTGTTTTGAACTGTCGGTACATCCTTCAACCGTTACGACGTAGGTTACCGTATCACGCCACAACTTCAGGGGAGCAAACTCAAATCCATTAACAACGTTCTTACCATAGAAAACACCTCCTTGCGTAAATGCATTTAACGGATAATTCCCAGTATTCTCACAATAAAATTCTCGCAATACATCAAATCGCGCATCTGGCATCGGTTTTACAAATACGTTTTGATTGGCTGTATCGTAACAACCCCACTCGCTTTCGACGATCAAATTTATCGCCTTAACACCTGGTGCATTAAAAATATGTGCTTGCGGATTCATTCCACTGTTACGCTCCCCATTTATATCCCACCATCTTCTTTTCACACCCAAGGAATCCGTTGAAATATCGGTAAATAAATAATCATTCTGATTGAGACACTGCGCGGAATCATTCACTAATATTTGAGCTATTGGTTTGGGATATACCCGAATGATTCGTTTTGTACTATCAACACATCCACTGTCGCTTACATTAATGAGTCTAATGGTTTTAAAGCCACTTTTTTGATATGTTTTCTGAACCGATTGTGTATTGTACGTATTCAAATCTCCCTCTCCTAAACTCCAATCATAACGGCGTATATTTCCTCTTTCAATTAAACTCTGGGCCGTAAATCTGAAGTCTTGAGCATTGATACATTGATCCGTATCGTTAATATTTATACGAACTTGAGGGTTGGGATTTACACTCAGTATTTGAGTAATAGAATCCATGCAACCATAATTTGAGACCCCAATTAGTTTAACAGGGTAATCTCCTACTTTAGCATATTTAAAGAGTTGATCTTGATTGGATACTCTTACTGTATCATTTCCAAAATGCCAATATCCTTGATACGTACCTTCAGCAATATTGGATAAGTTCAATAAAGCAAATTGATGGGTTAAGAAACACTGTCCAGGATCATTAACAATGTAATTCATAACTGGCATCGCTCCAACAATTACAGCCTTACTTAAAGTATCTGCACAGCCGTGATTGGAAATAGCCCTTAACGAAATGGTATACTTCCCGTGATTATTATATATATGAGTTGGTTCAAAATCAGCGGAAATAGTACCATCGCCTAAATCCCAACTCCCAACCGTTGAACCGTATTTTATACGTGTATAATTGGTGATAATAAATTGATTTTGACGCAAACACTGCATGGTATCGTTTATCCTATATTCAATTTCCGGACTTGGGTGTGCCACTGCGGACGCGTATGTAGAATCCATACAACCTTTATCACTAGTCTCAATCAATTTTATGGTATAAAACGTGTCTTTTTTGTAATAATGCTCAAAGGAATCAAGGATTTGAATATTGCCATCGCCCATATCCCATTTATGCGATAAACTACCTTCGCCTATTTTGCTATTGCTCCAAAAAATAAACTTCTGATTATTAAAACATTGAGAACTGTCATTATGACCAATTTTCGGTTCTGGCATGGGATTCACCTTTACCTTTTTTCTGATTGAATCTACGCATCCCAAATCACTCGTAACCGTTAAAAGTGCTTGTTTTTCACCCCAGAAACTGTAAAAGTAATCGGCATCCTTTGTGGTATATACCTCTCCAAACTCTCCTATATCCCAGCGGTAACTTAGGTTCCCATATTTAATTGATGACCCATTGGTGAATTTATAGAAATTCTGATTCAAACATTGGGCCGAGTCATTCACTGAAAAATTGGGTATGGGATTGGGATATACCGTTATGAATTTGTCCATGGTATCCTTACAACCAAATTCAGACTCTTGAATCAATCGAATTCGATAACGGATGTCATCTGGGAAAGTTCGGGTTAATGTTGTTTGTAAACTTGATGAATCAAAGAATATCCAATTTCTACGGATATTCCCTGTTGGTATTAGTGATACATCCTCAAAATAAAAGGATTGTTGGTTCAAACATTGTCCGGTATCGTTTATGACAAAGTCAGTAACGGGCATTGGATAAATGTAAATCTCTTTTTGAATGGTATCCCGGCAATCTTTATCGGTTTTAATCCAATGTTTGGGATAATATGTCTTATGGTTCCCAAACACATGTGAGGTGGTAATTCCTGAATCCTGTAATCCGTCATTGAAATCCCAATAATAAATTAACTTACCTGTTGTCACCGTAGATTCTGAAGTGAAACGAACTTCATTTCCACGGAAACACTGGGTGGAATCGTTCATGCTAAAGGCTGCTTTGGGCATGGGCCAAACATCAATGAATTTTGAAATGGTATCCTGACATCCCTTGTCACTTGTACTCTCTAGTTGAACCTTAAATTTCCCATCATTTTGATACGTATGAGACACTTGTTTACCAGATTCTTTATTCGACCCGTCGCCAAAAGTCCATTCGTGCTGAGTGCTGCCGGATTTTATTTTTCCAGCTTCTGTGAATTCAAAAAGATTACCCCGCAAACATATTCCATCATCGGCAATGGTAAAATCCGGGTAGGGTTTTGACCATGTTTCAATTATCTGAAAGGAAGAATCCGTGCAACCAAAATTACTCTTTACGATTAACTGAATTTTATAGGTTGTGTCTTTGGGGAAATTCAACAATAAAGAACTTCCTGGAAATGAACTATCGCCTTTATAATGCCATATCCCATTTATATTACCATAACGAATACGACTGCTGTCTGCAAAAACGAAGGCTTGACGATTCACACATTGCTGACTATCGTTTACCCAGATTTTCACTTTCGGCATAGGCCTTACAAACACCTGATGTTTGACAGAATCTATACAACCATGAACCGACGTTACTTTTAATACTACGGTAGGATCAAAATCAATAGCATAACTATGGGTGACCGTATCTTGAAAAGACTTAGTACCATCACCCAATTGCCAATTATAATCCAGGTCCCCAATTTGAATTTCCGAGGTGTTGCTAAATACAAATCTATTTTGATTTAAGCATTGACTTGTATCATTAACGGTAAAGGAAGGCAGAGGCATTTCTCTCACCCAAGTATTTTTGCTGACTGTGTCTGCACAACCAAAATCACTTATTGATATCAGTCTTATGGTTTTAATTCCAGTATCTGAGTAGTTGGCTATCGTATTGGTATTGCTGCTTGCATTTCCATTCCCCAAATTCCAATTATAATTTAGATTCCCCCAAAAAAGCGTTGATTTATTGGTAAAAATGAACTCATTTGTACTTAAACACTGATCGGTATCATTAATACTAAAATCTGCAAGTGGCATAGGCATTAAGCGGACCGCCTTAACAGCGGTATCGGCACAACCTAAATTGGTGAGTGTTCTTAAGCTTACATAGATGAGTCCCGTATCGGTATAACTATGAGTAACCGGTGTTGTATTTTTAATAGAAACTCCATCGCCTAACTCCCACAATAGGTCATAACTACCGGCTTTCTTAATACTTTGATCCGTAAATTTAAATTTATTGCCTCGATAACATTGATTGGTTTTATCAATGTTAAAATCTGGATTTACCGATGGCAGAACCGTCAATTTCTGGTAATCGGTATCGCGACATCCATAGTTGGATACTGAAATCAATCGAATGGTAAATGTTCCTGTATCTGCATAGCGTTTCTGCGAAAATTTTGAGAATGCGGTGCTTCCGTCTGCAAAATCCCACTGGGCCGTGGTACTACCACTAACTATGGAGGACACATCCTCCAATTTAAAATTATGCTGGGTAAAACACTGAACAGAATCTCCTAATAACCTAATATCCGCTATGGGATTGGGATCCACAAAAATCCATCTACTGCTTGAATCCCAACAGCCATGTACGGTTTTGATCCGTAGCTTCACGAAATAATTATCAGGCCCTGAATATAGATGTTTGGGTGCCCATTCTTTTGAATAATTTCCATCTGCAAAATCCCAATCGTAATATTCAATTTCTTGTTTGGCACTGCTTAACTGCACAAAATTTGTTGAATCTTCGTGACAAACTGCGTTGGCATAAAATGCTACTACCGGTCGAGAATATACCACTACGGTTTTGGATGTGTCTTTTACACAACCCGCAGAATTTCTCACCCTAAATCGAACCGTATAAGATCGATCGTTATTATAGGTTTTCAAGGGGTTTCTTTGCCTACTAATACTACCATCGTCGAAACTCCAATAATACGATGTTATGTAATCATTGAAAGCCTCTGTGGAATCATAAAACTGTGTTTTCTCGCCTATACAATTGGCGTCCCAACGGAAATTCGCCACCGGTGGCGGTGCGATTTTTACATTAGACTCAAAGGTATCGGCACATCCATTTGAACCTGTAATTCTAGCAAAGAAAGGATAAGTACCCGTATCCTTATAGGTATGAATAATATTGCCAATGAGCTGATTGGGATTAAAACCATCTCCTAAATCTGTACCATCACCAAAGGATGCCCAGAAATAATCAATTGTTCCAGAATTCATGGAACTCACATTGTAAAAAGTAGTTGTGAATGTTTTGCAATCGGTTGCCCAAACAACATTCGCTTTAGGCTTCTCCAATACCTCAACTACTCGCTTTATTTGGGTGCTTGTATCTGGATAAATAGATTCACAGACCCGTGTAATACCTTTTACTGTGAAAGAGCCCCGAGCAACCAATAAGGGATAGAAACTTCCATAACCTTGATAACTCAGATGAACATTTGAATCTGAGGTTGTGGTTAAAACGTTGTTGTTTACATCTCCGAATCTCCATGTATATTCGTTAGCATCTTTACTCTTATTGGCAAAATCGACTCGTAAAGGTGCGCATCCAATTGAATCTTTTATAAAATCGTAATAAGCGGTGGGACCAATTACTGTAATTTCCTTTTCGAATGAATCAATACATCCCCGTTGATTGTACACTTTTTGAACTACCCGATATTTCCCGGTTTCAAAAAAACGACTGGGGCTTGCAAACAAACTTTTGGGGTATTTGGAACCAAAAGTATATTCATGACGGCTTATATAATCACCCGTTAAAATTTTATTATTCGTGGAATCGTAGGTGGTTGCACGATCGGAAAACAAAATAGACTGTGGGCATAAAAATGTATCTGAGGGAGTACTAAATCCGGCATATACCCCAGAAACTTGAATGTTCAGGTAATTCCAAAGTGTATCGCTACAACCCAAACTGTCATTAACAATCATTGAAATTGGATATACGCCGGGTGATTTAAATGTAACTTTTGGATTCTCTCCATAATATTGAAATCCAGCTCCATCATTCAAATCGTAAACTACCTTTTCTTTACCAGATGCATATCGCTTTTGACTGTTGAAATAATTGGTTTTTCCGTCTCCCCATGTGAAATAACGATTCTGCTGAATTAAATCTATACTGTCGGAGCCTAAACAAATTAAATTCTTAGAGACCTCGAAGTGTGGCATAACACCAATATGTACCCACATCCCTTCTTCCATGCGACATCCATCAGGATGAATAGCGACGAGACGGACCCAATAACTGCCGCCGTTCTGATAACGGTGCCATACAGGCATTGGTGAAACCGTATCGATTGAATTGCCATCGCCAAAGTTCCAAATGAACCGGATTCCTTTATTCTGCATAGTATCTTGAAGATTAAAATGCACGGTATCACCTCTACAAAAATGGGTTGAGTCGTTATACGAACTTTCGAATCTCGCATCAATTCGGGTTACCTTAATAATTTTCGAAAACCACGCCGTATCTCTACAAAGCACACCAGAAGAATCGTATCCATTTTCAACAATTAATCCGACTGTTACATATCCCGATGAATCTCCTGCTGGATTGAACGCATCATAATTGTGTCCAACAGAATTTGAGACCCACATACTATCAAAATTATTTGTTTTTGTTGCCTGTAATGAATCCCACATAACCCACCAGGCGTATTTCAAACAACTGGGTTCTGGTTTAGAAATATCAAAGGTTAAGGTTTTATTTTGGGTAGGCAGATTATTACCCGGACAAGCAAATGTATCAGAAGGCGTAAAGTTTCCTTTGGCTTTTGGCGCCATTAAAGGCAACGCAACCAATGCGGAATCTCTACATCCAAGTACGGTATCCACAACTAAAAGTTTTATGAAATAACAATCTTCTTTACCTTTTTGATATAAATGTTTGAATGACAATGAATCGGTAGAAAAATTGCAGTTCTTCTTGGTATTTTGGTTATTTTTTCCGGGCGCGGTACATTTTGGACCGAATGGATCTTGCGCATCCCAAAAAACAGACAAATTTTTATTTCTAAAGGAATAGCTGCCATTTTCAACATGAACAGTATCCGTGATCTGACATTGAAATTGGTTGATTACATTGGTAATGCGAGCAACCGGACCATAAATAACAACCGAGTCGAATTGCAAAGAAGAATCGCACCCGTTTTTACTTATGGTTACACTTGGCACATACACACCTGGTGAATTGTAAGAAAAACTACCTGAAAATGTGTTTCTAGTAGCTGGAAGATTCCATAGTATTGTGGCTCCATTTATATTGGATTGTTTGAAATTCAAAACGTTATCATTATGACAATGACCTATTAACGTGTCAATTTTCGCATCAACAACAAATGAAGTATTGGTAACCGGCAATCTGGCATCTGCTGTATCCCAACATCCATCTTTGTCTTGAACAATAATTCTGGCATAAAACGATCCATCTTTTTGGTAATAGTGCTTTCCAAAAGTAAATGGCATCGAATCGTATTGAGTCGAATCCCCCCAATCCCAATATACCTTTTTTAATTCTGCTGAATCCCTGTTTGTCAAGTTAAAAAATGTACCCATTGCACCGAAACAACCCAAAACCGACTTATTTGAAATACTCGCTGTAAGTTCCTTATGGATCACAACAGCAGAATCCAAAAATTCAACGGATGAACACCCATTGGAGTCTGTAAGTTGAACTGTAATTTTATATATACCTCCATCTGGATCAATGTAGGAATGGCAAATTTTGTTGCTAGTTGGCGAATTGGTTTGATCTACATAACCATCATCAAAAGTCACTACGCGCTTAACCACACCACTATCGTGTTTCAATTGAATACATACCTTATTACCATTAAAGCATTGGGTATCCATATCAATAGTGAAACTTGCATTTGGAAGTGGATTAACCAAAATAGAATCTAAGGAAATCTCACAACTGGTTCCTGGGTATACCACTTTTAGCTTAGGTTGCATCCAACCCGTTTTTAAATAAACGTGATCTACTACGCGTTGGGTGAATGTCGAACTATCTCCAAAATCAAAAATATACGATTGTGCCGAGGTTTTCGTATCTGCTGTAAATCGTATTATTCCATTTTGACAAACTTCATTTTTATTGATAATGGCACTTGGCTTCTGATAAACTTGTATCGTTTTTTTTATTGAATCAAGGCATCCAAAATTTGAGGTTAATTTGAGCCAAACATCATAACTCTGTGAATTCGAATAATTAACCGTGATAGAATCACCCGTAGCTGAATTGCCATTTCCCAAATTCCACGCGTAAGATTGCACATTATCGATCGAATCTTCTGTACTGTTGCTCACCAAAGTACTGGGCAATCCCTGACACGCATTTTCGTAAGAAAAATCAGCAACTGGAGTTTGAAAAATTCTAATTTTTTTAGCTACCGAATCCCTACACGTACTTCCTCTTGTAATAATGAGCGTTACCGTATAGACACCCCTTTTGTTATAGGTATGGGCCGTTGAAGCCGTAGTGTCAAAATTCGAACTGCCCGATGCAATATCTCCGAAATCCCAATTATAAACATTCCCTGCAACTTGCGAATTAGATGTAAATGTGACATTCTCTCCACTGCAGGCAGCCGTATCAACAGTGAAATTTGCAGAACATTGTGCCTTTAAACTCAAATCCCAGAAAAAAGTAAGTATAAAAATTAAGGCTATATGTAAGAATTTCAACATTCTAATATTAACAAATCTACTTATAAAGGATTCAATTTTTATGCCAAATTCCCATTTTAAATGAAAAAAGAACATAAGAAAACACGCGCTTGAAAATGCACGAATTTATCTTCAACTTTTTATTGATATTTGGCACCTGTAATTCAAAAAAAAGGTGTCTCAAAATGAAACACCCTTTTTTGTATTCAAATAGTATTTTTATTATTCTTTTGAGGGAACACCTGGAATTACATCCAATAGTGTTACTTCAAATATGGAAATTCCATAACGATTTTTAAAATCACCTTGAGGATCTACCAATCTTGGGTGTAATTCATTTGAAATGTACAAATTGAACTTACCTCCAGCTGGTGTTTTTTGAAAAGCCTCTTCTAACGGAGCCAAACGTAAACCTGCTAGTTCACCTCTGAAAGGTTGCTCACTGCTCATATTATCGATTAAGACTTTACCGTTTGCGTCTTTCATTAAGAAACGACAAACGATGGTATCATATGACTGAGGTGCGTTACCCTTACCCGCTTCGGTAACTTCGTAATAAGCATTTGAGGGCAAAGCACTAACGCCGCTTTTCTTAGCAATTTCATCCAATTTAGCTTTAGTTTCCGCTTGAATACCCTTCATCTTCTCAGCTTGAACGGAAGCGATATACTCAGGCTGAATACGAGCCATTTGGTCTTCGGATAAAACAAATCCAGAATCTAAAGCCATTCCATCGCGAAGTCCTTTCACAAAACCGCTTACTGAAATTTTATCCAATCCTTTGATTTTCAAGTTCTGGCCGATGTTCACGCCTATTGCATAGCTGAATGAATCTTCGGTTGTTTTAGGCAGTGCGCCAGTTGGCTCAGATCCTCCACAAGAACCTAAGACTAAGGCGATAAATGCGCCTGTAAATATGGTGTTTTTCATGGTTTTTATGCGTATAATTCAGTTTTGCGCTCTTTGATTTCCGCAGATTCTGCGAATTCCTCGTAGCTCATGTGTTTGTCTATTAAACCATTTGGTGTAATCTCAATAATGCGATTGGCAATACTATTCATTACCTCTTGGTCATGTGAATGGAATAATATAGTGCCTGCAAATTCTTTCATCCCATTATTCAATGCTTGGATACTTTCCAAATCCAAATGGTTCGTTGGTTCGTCAAATAAAGCAACATTAGGCGATTCCAACATCATTTTAGAAAGCATACAACGTACCTTTTCTCCCCCACTTAGAACGGTACACATTTTCTGTGTTTCTTCGCCAGAGAATAACATTCTGCCTAGGAAACCACGAATATAGGTTTCGTCTTTCTCTTCTGAATATTGACGTAACCAGTCAACCAAGTTGATTTTCTCGGTAAAATAATGCGCATTTTCATTTGGTAAAAAGCCCATTGTTACGGTCACACCCCAACGAATTTCACCGGTTGAACCCTTTTCTTCTCCCCATAGGGCTTTGAACAAGGTATTCAATGCGAGTGTATTTCTAGAAACAAAAGCAATTTTATCGCCTTTATTTACCGTAAAGTTCACGTCTTTAAATAAATATTCCCCAGAACTTGTTTGGTATGACAAATTTTCTACGGTTAATACTTGATCGCCCACTTCTCTATTTTGGCGGAAAAAAATACCTGGATATTTCCTTGTAGAGGGTTGAATTTCTTCTATATCCAATTTATCCAACATCTTTTTACGGGCAGTTGCCTGTCGGCTTTTAGCCACGTTTGCAGAGAAACGGGCAATAAATTCTTGTAATTCTTTCTTCTTTTCCTCTGACTTTTTATTTTGATCGGAGCGCTGACGCAAGGCCAATTGAGAGCTCTCATACCAGAAAGTATAGTTTCCAGAGAAAATATTGATTTTACTGTAGTCAATATCGCAAACGTGCGTACACACATTATCCAAGAAATGTCGGTCGTGCGATACCACCAAAACGGTATTTTCAAATTGTGCTAAGAAATCTTCAAGCCAGCGAATGGTTTCTACGTCCAAGTCGTTAGTTGGCTCGTCCATTAGCAAAACGTCTGGGTTTCCAAAAAGCGCCTGAGCTATCAAAACCCGTACTTTTTGGTTACCGTTTAATTCTTTTAGGAGTTTATCGTGAACATCTTCTTCGATTCCCAAACTGCTTAATAAAGATGCTGCATCGCTTTCTGCATTCCAGCCATCCATTTCTGCAAAATCTGCTTCGAGTTCAGATGCTCGCATTCCATCATCTTCGGTAAAATCCTCTTTTGCGTAAAGAGCATCCTTTTCTTCCATGATGGCCCATAACTGAGAGTGACCTCGAATTACGGTTTGTAACACTGGAAATTCATCAAATGCAAAGTGATTCTGATTTAAAACCGCCATCCGTTTTCCTGGATCCATATCCACGGAACCGGTGTTTGGTTCAATTTCCCCTGATAAAATCTTTAAAAAGGTAGATTTTCCAGCACCATTGGCGCCAATGATTCCGTAACAATTACCTCGGGTAAATTTAAGATTTACATCTTCGAATAGAACGCGCTTACCAAAACGCAATGAAACATTTGCAACCGTTAACATAAATGACTGCAAAGGTACGAATTAATAATATGCGATTGAAA
>Ga0181553_10002969_pt1 | contig 14814 bp, 9 predicted proteins | sample 011ome_17_FD_133753 | JGI IMG/M metagenome (GOLD analysis project Ga0181553, IMG submission 133753) | Coastal salt marsh microbial communities from the Groves Creek Marsh, Skidaway Island, Georgia - 011502XT metaG (megahit assembly) | ecosystem: Environmental > Aquatic > Marine > Intertidal zone...
AAAACGAAAGCTAAGCTGAGGGCAATGGCTGCAAATAAAGCGCATGCACTCAACAGTCGGTTGCTCGATTTTCTGAATACTAACATCGTGATGTATTGCAAGCCTATAAACCAAATAATATTGCTGATTTCAAAGAAAGTAGTTGAATAGGCCGTTGAAATCATTTCCCAACTTAATGGTTTGCCTTGATTTAGTATTTTGGCAGTTAGTGCAATGAAAAAGACAATCGCTAAGTAGGTTATGCAGATGGTCAAAAGTCCTAAGATGGCTTTTTTAAGTTGACCGAATTTATCACTTGAAATCACTGCTATTCCTAGACGGCCTATCATCGCACCACCCCAATAAATACCCAAGTAGGAGGTTGCTTCTAAATCGCTGAGATTGCCAATATTCGGTAATTGAACATATTCTCGCAATTTACCGCCAATCATCACCTCTGCACCGACATAGAAGAATATGGCGAGCATACCTAGTCGTACATGCGAAAACTGAAAGGCACTCCCTTCTAATTCAACTTCATCAGCATTGGTATATTGCGGTAGTTTGGTTTGCCATAACAAGATTGCAAAAGAGAAAAAGATCAGACCACAAATAAGGTAGAGGTCTTGAATGGCTTGTAGTTCTGAAACATAACTGATAACCAGATATCCAGCAATGAGCGGTCCCACGGTTGTACCCAATGAATTAAAACCTTGAGACAAGTTAAGTCTTGCACTAGCTGTATCGCTGCTGCCTAATATGGCGACATAAGGATTACAGGTAATTTGTAGGAGGGTCAAACCCAAACCGATGATAAAAAACGAAAAGAGATAGGCGTAATAATTGCCCATTGCTGTTATTGGGTAGAGGGACATGCAGCCAATACCTGAAACCAATAAACCTAACATCATGCCGCGTTTGTATCCAATTTTGTTTATCGGATCCCCCTTTTTCTTACTGTATAGATAATAAAACAGCGCACCTAAACCATATGCACCGAAAAAAGGAAGGAAAATGAGCATGGATTGGCTGTCATTCAATTGATATAAATCCTTATAGGTTCTAACAAGTATATCGTTCATAGAGGTTATCGTTCCCCACAAGAAGAAGAGGATCGTAATCATCAAAAATGCAAATACATTCGAATTTTTCTTAGAAGTAACCAATATCAAACGATTTAATAGCGAATTGCCAAATGTAAAAAATAAATCTACATATTTTGGTTTGTTCCTGAGCCATATTCATTAAAATCTCTCTATTTTTATGGGCAGAAATCTTCTTTTTAATGGAAGTCAAAACACGCCGAAACGAAATCTATGTGTGGTATTAACGGAATATTTAAGTTTTCGGGTCAAAACTACCCCAAGACCATCATGCAAGGCATGAATCAAGTCATCGAAAGGCGCGGGCCTGATGCAGAAGGTCTGTATGTTGATGAATATATTCAGTTAGGCCACAGACGATTGTCAATAATTGATCCTAAAGAGCATTCCAACCAACCCTTGATATCCAATGATGGACGTTATGTATTGGTTTTTAACGGTGAGATTTATAATTACAGGGCATTACTAAGTAAACTTTCTAATTATGTTTTTAAAACAGATGCTGATACAGAAGTGGTTTTAGCCGCTTTCATTCAATATGGTGAACGATGCGTCGATCACTTTAACGGTATGTTTGCTTTTGCAATTTGGGATAAAGAAGAGCATAAATTATTTATGGCGCGCGACAGAATGGGAATTAAACCGCTCTATTATGTGCTGACGGATGATCAAGTTATTTTTTCATCTTCAATTAAAGCCATTCTTTCCACGGGTTTATTAGATCGTAAATTATCTGATCGGGGACTGGTGGATTATTTGCGCTATCAGTCTGTTCACGCTCCCTACACGATTATTGAAGGCGTCTTTATGTTAATGCCAGGTCAGCGTTTTACAGTCGGCGAGGCGCACCCGCCTCAGTTTGATTATTATTGGAAATTGACGGATCAAACGGTTGATTCTGGTCGCTCTGTTTCTGAGATTCAAAAAGGGGTGCGTGAAAAGTTGAAAGTAAGTGTCGCACAGCGAATGATGGCAGACGTGCCTTTTGGTGCCTTTCTTTCAGGAGGTATTGATAGTTCGATTATTGTTGGACTAATGGCAGCGGAGATGGATCGAAAAGTGGATACGTTTTCAGTTGTATTTGGAGAAAAAGAATTGTCTGAAGGTACTTATTCACGCATGATTGCGGAGCGTTTTCAAACCAATCACCACGAAATAGAATTAGATCCAAAGGCATTTTTGGAGATGATTCCTGATGCACTGAATCAATTGGATCACCCCAGTGGTGATGGCTTGAATACCTATGTTGTTTCCCGTAAAACAAGCGAAGCCGGAGTTAAGATGGCCTTGGCTGGTTTAGGTGGAGATGAATTATTTGGAGGCTATTCTGTTTTCCAGCAAATACCAAGTCTCCAAGAAAAGAAATGGCTCAGTAGCTTTGCTGTTAACTTCAGGAAAACGATGGGTTCTGCATACCATTCATTCAAAGGAACAATAGCCAGTTCTAAGATGAAAGGCATTATGGCCGCTCCTAATTTTGATCTTGAATATGTTTATCCATTTTATCGACAAGTGTTGATGGATGATCAAATAGAAAAGATGCTTAAAGATAAAGCCTTACCAGAAAATGCGGTTATGAATCAAGTGCATGAAATGGTCGGTTTTAATAAGCCTGGCTGGGGACTGCATCCATTAAGTAGAATATCGGTGGCAGAAATGTCAACGTATATGCAAAATGTATTATTGCGTGATACCGATCAAATGAGTATGGCCAGTAGTTTGGAAGTGAGGGTGCCTTTTTTAGATCATACATTCGTATCCTACGTATTGGGTATACGCGATGCGATAAAAAATCCTACACCACCAAAACAACTGCTCATTAATAGTTTTAAGAATTTGATTCCAAGTGAAATTTATGAACGACCGAAAATGGGCTTTGTCTTGCCGTATGCGTCTTGGATGAAAAATGAACTGCGCGGTTTTTGCGAAGAAGGCTTGAATGAATTGAAAAAGAATGGGTACTTTAGAGGAGCCGAATTGGATGCCCTGTGGAAGAGTTTTTTAAATAATAATAAACGAGTCACATGGTCAAGAATTTGGCCACTAGTTATACTAGGTGATTGGATGAAGAAAAATGGAATCAGCTAAGGAAAATAAAAAGTTAAAGCGCATTCTGATATGTATGGATTGGTATGAACCTGGCTTTAAAGCAGGTGGACCAATACGTTCTGTTGTAAACATAATCAACGCCTTAAAAGACGAGTTTGAATTCTATGTGTTAACAAGCGCTTTTGATCTCGGCGAAACAGAACCGTATGAAAATATAGAAGCTGACCAATGGTTTGACAAAGATGGCGTGATCATAAAGTACATGAGCAAGGCGAATATGAAACCTTCTGCTATTAAAGCCAATATTCTTGAAATCAACCCCGACTTATTGTATTTAAACAGCTTGTTTTCGCGATTATATACCTTAGCGCCATTAAGTTTGATAAGCAAAATACCTGTAGTTATCGCTCCGAGAGGAATGTTAGGAGAAGGCGCCTTAGAAATTAAAAGATTTAAGAAATTAATCTTCTTGCGGATGGCAAAATGGATGCGTTTTTATAAACGTGTTATTTGGCATGCTTCTACGGTGAAAGAAGAGGCAGAAATAAAAGCTGTTTTTGGTTCAAATGCGGAAGTGGTGATCGCAAGAAACATTCCCACAACAAAGCAGTTGAAATTTGAAGATATTTCTAAAGAAAGAAATACTGGTGAGGTTCGTTTTGTTTTTATCAGTCGTATTTCACGTAAGAAAAATTTACATTTAGCAGTTCATGCTTTAAGATCAATTAAAGCAGATCGCCCCGTAAAGTTTGATATTTATGGAAACATTGAAGATGAGGATTATTACAAGAAATTCCGCAGTTATATTCAATCTTATGGAAACGTTACGATTGCATATCACGGAGCACTGAATCCGTCTTTATTACCTCAAACTTTTTTGTATGCGGATTATTTCATCTTGCCAACCAAACATGAGAATTTTGGACACGCGATCGTAGAGTCATGGGCGAATGGTTGTCCTGTGATTCTTAGTCAAAACACACCTTGGCGTGATCTAAAAGAGAAGAAATTAGGCTGGGATGTAGACTTGAAAAACCCTACAGAATTGGTTGACGCTGTTCAAGAAGCGGCCGATATGCCGCCAGAGCAATACCTGGAGATGGTAAAAGCTTGCTTCCAATATTTTCAAAATGAGATTTGCGATGACGCAGTCATTGAAGCAAACCGTAAACTTTTTCAGGATGCCGGTTGATTTGTCTTCATTTGATAATAGTGATTTTCAACCTGGTGGAGCTGTAAAACGCGGTCTTTGGTATTTTTTTAATGTTCTGTTTATGCTCAACCCTTGGAACCCTTTTATCGGTCTGAAAAGAGGTGTGCTCCGTTTATTTGGAGCTAAAATTGGGAAAGGAGTCGTGATCAAACCACGTGTGAATGTCAAATACCCATGGTTAATGGAAATTGGTGACCATACATGGATTGGTGAGGGGGTCTGGATTGATAATTTAGGACAAGTCGAAATTGGAAATAACGTATGTATTTCGCAAGGTGCTCTATTGCTGTCAGGAAATCATAATTATAAGAAATCAACATTCGATCTAATGGTCGGCAAAATCGAATTAGCAGAAGGTGCTTGGATTGGTGCAAAATCGATCGTGCCAGGTGGAACAAAAATTGGGTCACACGCGATTTTAACAGCAGGCTCCATAGCTCCGAACGAACTAAAACCCTTTGGTATATACAAAGGAAATCCTGCAGAATGGATTAGACAACGTAAAATGGAGGACCATGACTGATAAACGACCCCCTGTCTCCATTATTACAGTTGCATTTAATGCCGAAGCAACAATAGGGGATACCATTCAATCAGTACTATCACAAGATTATCCGCATATTGAATATGTCATTGTGGACGGAGCTAGCACGGATGCTACAATGGACATTGTTAAGAAGCATCAAGATAAAATTGCGAAATTCGTGTCCGAGCCTGATAAAGGTATCTATGATGGGATGAATAAAGGAGTCGCTTTATCGTCTGGAAATATAGTTGGTATATTAAATTCAGATGATTTTTATGCAAGTGATACGGTGATCTCAGAAATGGTCGCTTGTTTTGAAGAAGAAACAGATGCCGTTTATGCTGATTTAGACTATGTCGATCCAGTAGACACATCAAAGATCATTCGTCGATGGAAATCAGGGCCATATAAAGCAGGTGCCTTGAAAAAAGGCTGGATGCCTCCTCATCCTACTTTTTTTGTTAAGAAATCGGTCTACGAACGTTTTGGTGATTTTACCCTGAAACTCAAATCAGCAGCTGATTATGAATTTATGCTACGCGTTATTGAAAAACATGGCATTCAATTAAATTATCTTCCTAAAACGATTGTCAAAATGCGAACAGGTGGAGTGAGTAATGCAAGCTACAAAAATCGTTTTCGATCAAATAGAGAAGATAAAATGGCCTGGGAGATTAATGGATTAAAGCCTGGTCCACTGACTTTTGTGAGAAAACCCCTTTCTAAAGTGATCCAGTATATTAAGAAGTGATTTTTCCTTCAATTTGTTTTTTTAAGACTTCAAGAATGAATAAATCTAAAATTGTCCGTTGCAAGGAGTTTCGCTACTTTGCCCAAAATTTAAACTATGAAAAAGAAGTATTTAATTGTTGCGGCCTTTTGCAGCATGACTTGGACTAACGTTCAGGCTCAGATTATTTCGGAAGATTTTGAATCCTATTCGGTTGGGGACTATATGGGAGTTGAATCTGCAGATTGGACAACCTGGAGTGGAGCAGTAGGAGGAGCAGAGGATGTTCAAATTACTGACCTTGAAGCAGCCAGTGGCTCTAACGCTATCTATTTTCAAACCACGGTAGAATCAGGTGGTCCACAAGATGTTGTTGTTCCATTTGGAGACCTGTTTAACCTCGGACAAATGCACTTTGAGGCAAAGTTCTATGTAGAGGATAATAAAGGTGCTTATTTCAATTTCCAAGGAACTGAAACCGTGGGGGAAGTTTGGAGTATGAATTGTCAAATGGTGAATGATGGACAGTTTCTTGTCGATGCAGGAGGTTCGCCTCTAATCGAAACAACTTATCCTTCAGAAACATGGTTCACAATTGAAGTAGATGTCAATTTTAACACCAATACATGGGAAGTTTCATTGGATGGTGTCAGTCAAGGAACGTTCGCAGCGACCAATAATGCTGCTGCTTCTTTAAATCTTTATCCCGTTAATAGCGCTGCTGGTGGAAATAATCAAGCTGGGTATTATGTTGATGATTTAGCAGTTGACTATACACCGTATGATCTCCCTGATGTTAATGCAGGAGTTATACTAATCGGTAACACGTCTGGCTTGGCTGGAACAGGAATTAGTCCATCCGGAACAATTAGAAATTTAGGTGTAAACGCCATTAGTTCGTTTGATCTAGAAATGACTTATAATGGTGAGGCGATCGTAGAAAATGTAACAGGTGTAAGTATTGCATCATTAGAAACCTTTGTGGTTCAATTTACAGATGAATTGAGCTTAATTGCTGGAGAGAATGATATCGTAGCAACCGTATCAAATGTAAACGGAGCAGGAGCAGATGGTGATCCTGCAGATGATGAGAAGTCTATAACATTAGACCCTGTTGTTCCAGCAGATGGTAAAGTGGTAATTGGAGAAGAAGGAACGGGAACGTGGTGCGGATGGTGCCCAAGAGGAGCAGTTTATCTTGATTTTATGGCGGATACATATCCTGAGCATTTTGTCGGAATTGCTGTTCATAACGGAGATCCAATGACAGTTGATGTATATGACGAGGGAATTGGAGGATTAATTTCAGGTTACCCGAGTTTATTGGTTGACCGTGGAGATGATATCAATCCGGCTGCAGTTGAGGCTGATTTCTTAGAGCGTGTAATCCTTGCTCCAAAAGCGGTTTTAACGATTGGAACAGATTATGCAGATGGTGCAACAGAAATGAGTGTATCGGTTACCGCCGATTTTAACGAGCCGATTGCGGGAGATTATCGATTAGCGCTTGTTGTCATTGAGGATGGTGTAACAGGAACTGGAAGTGGTTGGTCTCAAGCCAATTCATATTCTGGTGGTGGTGCTGGTGAAATGGGAGGATACGAGGATCTTCCAAATCCGGTGCCAGCGGAGGATATGGTTTATGATCATGTTGCCAGAGCAATTCTCCCTGGTTTTGGTGGATTAGCAGCAAGTTTTCCTGCTACTGTAGATGCTGGAGAAGTGCATACACAAGGTTTTTCAGTAACCATTGATCCAGATTGGGATTTAGATGAAGTGCATTTGGTTGGAATTTTGATTGCACCTGACGGAACGATTGATAATGCCGGTTATGCATCAATTGCAGACGCTGTGAACAATGGTTATGTGAGTCTTGACGAAACAAGTCTATCATCAAGTTCAATCAATCTTTATCCGAATCCTGCAGCAGATATGACGCGGATTGATTTGGGCGTGATTGATAATGAATTTGTATCGATCAAAATATTTGATTTGAATGGTAAATTAGTGACGAGCAGAACGTTTGATAACCTTTCTGGTTATTATATTCTTCCAATGGAACTTTCAAACTTAGAAAAAGGTTTGTATTCAGTACAAGTTCAAGTAGGAGCGGAATTAAGTACAAAAAAATTGATCGTTCAATAGATAAAAGAACGATTATGAGAGGGAGTTGGCTATGGCAACTACCTTTTTTTATGCTTGAAATTCAGTAACAAAGACGGATTTCAACGTTATATGGTTCAAAAACGAAACAATTGTCACAAAGTATACGTCTTATAATTTGTATCTTTAGATAATTACTCAAAAACTGTTTTATGTTGCGTGGACTCTTTTTTATCTTGTTTTTTGCCGTCACTTCGGGTACTTATGCGTTGGAAAACTATAAGAAACATCTGATTGAAGTGACTTTACATGAGCAGGATACCATGCCCTTAAACTTTGTAAAAACCCCTGATCTATTCTCAGAAAGATGGGACACTCTCGCTCAAACTAGCTTTTGGAAGTTTGTGATGCGCATGTCACCAGGAACCAGTATCCTGAATGTTGCCGAGACCAGACAAGTATTGGAATTGATGCCACTGAAGGATTGGAATAAATTATCTGATGATCAAAAGAAAGCCTATCGTGACACATTAAGAATAAGACATGACCTTGCCGCTGATACGCGCATTTTTATGACGACTGGTAAAAGTGACTTTTTTCAGTTTGATAAAGTATTTCCAAGTATTTCAAGAGGAGTAGAGGTTTTTGCAGAAAACAATACAGATCCTTGGTACGCACAAGCGATTCTTATGATCGAAAGTCCTGGAAAAATAGCGTACAGTAATGTTGGCGCTTTAGGCCCTTTTCAATTAATGAAATCAGTTGCACGAAATCATGGTTTGCGGGTAGATAAGCATGTGGATGAGCGGAAGGATTTTGATAAATCAGCGAATGCATCAGCTCATTTAATCAGAACAGCATGTATCCCGGAAGCTCGAAGAATCTTAAGAAAATTTGGAATTGTAGTAGAAGGGGAGGATGAATACCAATTGTGGTTTAGATTAGTAGTCATGCATTGTTATCACGCTGGTGCCGGCAATGTCAATGGTGTGCTTTCTAACGTTGTTAAACCATCGGCCGGAGGACAGCAAATGATTACGAAGTTATGGCAGTCAGAATATGGAGGTTTCCGAAACGCTTCTCAAAACTACTCGCAATTGGCCTTAGCCGCATTAATCATTCTGGATGATTTAATCCTAAAGAAGTGTTCGGATATCTGTGAATACGAATTAAGAGCGGAAAACAATTAAAAGAAACTTCTAAAAAAAGAAAAAAACCCATATAGCTTCCATTTAAGGAATTCTTCTAATAAACATGGTTAGCGCTACCAACAAGGTTCTGTTATCCTCTGTTATCATCTTTTCAAATGCAAAAGCAAAGCTTCTGTGAGGTCCAACATCTGGTTGTTGAGTCTTGCACTAATATAAAAAACGTTAAGAACCAAAAACATACTATATGGGCGCCAGAAAACTGGCTCAAATCACTGCGCACTGCGTGGAGGATTTGTACTATTAAAGGTAAGGCAATTTAATGGAAATCGAAAAGGAAGTTTTGAACAATTTGCTTGCCGTTCTGTGATAAAATTGATTCCGGATGGAACTGTACACCAGCAATGGGCAGCGATTTATGTTCAAAAGCCATGATGACATCTTCAGCAGATCGAGCCGTTATCTTCAGACAATCAGGTAGATTACTTTCTTTAACTGCCCACGAATGATAGAGGCCAACCTTAAATGATTTGGCTGTGTTTTTGAATAACCTCGAACCTACATCAAATTTTGCTATTGTGGATACGCCGTGTTTGACTTTATTTTGATTGTATAATTGTCCACCAAAGTTTTCTGCAATCGCTTGAAAACCGAGACATACACCTAACATAGGTATGGTATCCCGATAGGTCTGTATAATTGTATTCATCAATCCTGCATCTTTTGGTAAACCTGGGCCAGGGGAGAAGACAATTTTATCGTAGAATTGGATTTGCTCAAGATCAATTTGATCATTGAAGCGAATATCTACTGCTACATCAAAACTCTCTATATAATGCACCAAGTTATAGGTGAATGAGTCATAGTTATCAAGTAGCAGTACTTTCAATGGATTGTTCTTTAGGTACAAAAATAAAAAAAAGGCGTTCGTCTATGACGAACACCTTTCTGAAAGAGGTTATGTTTTTTTAGTGGATCGTCGGATCTGCTAACGTTCTTCCCTCGTAATTTAAACGATAACGAATAAAGAATTCCATAGCACCAACTCCTTTAGAAGCAATGTTTAAACGAGAAACGTTCAAATCATACGATGCTCCGAAAGCTAAAGTGTGCATTTCTAATTGTGCTGTTGCGATAATAGCATCATTCACACGCAAGTATGAACCGAGTGTAAAGTGCATATTATTAAAGTATCCTGTATGTTGTGATTGCGGCTTGAATGCGAATCTAAACGCTGTACCAAAGGTTAAAGCTTTGTTCGGTCCTTGAACGAAACCTAATAAAGCAGGTTTAATTTGTACATTTGAATTAGATGTCTGAAAATCTCCTTCAGCATGTAATGTCATCTTACGCCATAACTTGCTGTCGTCATTCAAGATATTGACGCGTTGCTTCGTTAAGTGATGTCCAGCTAAACCAACATTAATACGTGAATTTTCTTTTATTTTTTTAGACCAATAAACACCTGCTGCCATATCAAAACGGGAGATGTTCAAGTTTTGGTTTAATAATAACTCATTATTGTCCAGACCTTGATTGAACTCTGTACCGGTCCATTGGTTATCCCAAGTTAGATTTTCACCGTTGATTGTACGTTGGTAGAAAGCAGGTTGTAATCCAAAAGATAGATGATCTGACTCACCAACTTGCAATGAGTATGAAATAGGGAAGGTGATCACGTTGGTTGTAAACTGACTTACACCAGCACGGTCATTATAAAAGTTAACACCAGCGCCCATAAAGTTTTTCTCCTTTGTTGCATCCGGATCTAACATTCTCCAATCAACACTAGCTGTAATCGTTCTGTAAGGCTCTTGCGTTACCGTTAGCCATTGTGAACGGAAATTAGTGAACAATTGTAATTGTTGTTGCGAAAAACCAGCAGTTGCCGGATTTAAATAAACTTGAGACGCGTTAAACATACTGAAATGTTTATCCATCTGCGCGTTTGCACCAACGCTTGCAAAGAAGCAAAGTGCGAGGGTCACGGAAAGCTTGAGGATCTTTCTCATAGGGGTCATTTTAGTTAAAGTATAATTGTATTCTCACACAATTAAATCCGCCGAAACGGGGTAGTTAGTTGCTTTTTAATAATCCCTGTCCGCTTGAATTTTTGTCCAAGCGAACAGACATTTGGTTGTCTAATATACAAAATCTAGCTTTTACAGCCTATTTTATCTATATAATGTCGTATTACCTTGTTGTTTTCCTTTTTCTCCAGTGTAGAAGTCATAGAACAATACCCAAGTAAACACGCCTGGATTTACATCCCGACCCATATGGGTACCATCCCAACCAATAGCCTGATCGTTTGATTCAAAAACAACTTCTCCATATCTATTGTAAACTACAAAGTTCATGGCTTCTATACCTCTTCCTTTGACCAATAAGATATCGTTATTGCCGTCACCATTTGGTGAGAAGGCCGAAGGTACGCCAACTCCTTTAATGAAGTTAACCAGAACCATGACCTGTCCTTCAGCAGTACATCCATTTTCATCAATAAAGAAAACTTCATACATCGTGCTGTCTAGCGGACTTGCAGTTGTAGTTCCACAGTCAGGACATTCTATATAACGATCAGGGCTCCATAAGTATTCGCCTTCGCGATCTGCAGTAGCGATTAACCAAGCATCTCCGCCAAGTGTAATAATGGTATCAAGTTCTGTGTTCAATACCGGAAGAGAATTGACAGTTAATGTATGAGTAGCTATTGAGACCTGTCCATATAAACTTGTGATGGTCAATGAAACCGTGAATTCTCCGATAGTATTAAAACAAATCGACGGATTTACTTCACTTGATGTGCTAGGATCAACTGCTCCACCAAAATCCCACTCCCATGAATTAATCGTTGTTCCGACACTTGTATCAGTAAAAGTGATACAATCACCTACGCAAATATTATTGTCGAATGTAAAGCCAGCATATACCGGTTCGCAATCAACAATGTCAATTGCAATAGATGCTGTATTAACGCATCCTAATTCATCAGTTCCTGTTACCGTATAATTATTTGTTCCAATTGGTCCTGGAGTAAAAGGTACACCATTATCAACTCCCATGTCCCATGTATAAGTATCGGCACCTGTTCCTGTCAATGTCAACTCATCTCCAAAACAAACTTCTAAATCAGCTTCAGAAGCAGTAATTGCTAAGTCGGGTAGGGGATGTACTGTGAAATCTATAGTTGCTGTATTAGAGCAGCCTGAAGTTGCATCTGTTCCGATTACCGAAACGGTGAAATCCCCGTCTGCAGGTGGTGTATAAGCAACGCCAGAAGCTACAGCTGCTGGATCAAATACATAATCATCTGCACCTGAACCTGTAATTACTACTTCTTCTCCAATACAAATCTCAGCATCATCGATAGATAATGCTACGTCAGGTAAATCAAAGACTTCTACGTCTTGCGTTACGATGCAATCTTCATCTCCGCCACCACAAGGGTTTTCATATAAATAGGTCATGATATTCCCTCTCCAATGTTCTGCTTGAGGATCTGGATTGTGCCAGTTAAATGTTGTCATTCCGCCAAACATTACTTTACCAGCACCCCAACATTTCTCGGTCAGCACAATCTTTGTTAAATCTCCAGTTGCCGTTAAAACATCTGTTAATCCAACACCTGTAATAATTGCGTGACCATAGTATGTTCCGGTCATGTCAGTTGCAGTAGGAAGGTCAGGGCCTAAAAAAGCGGGATGAGCGGGATCGACTCCTGTTACATTATTCACATGTGTTCCAGAACCGGGAGGTGCATAGTTTAATAATGTACCGTCAAATCCAAATGGGATATTTCCGCCCTCATTTGGAGCAGAGTTTAGTAATAGTCTTCCACCAGCATTAACCCAATCTTCAATTGTCGGCAAATTCGCTGCTAAAAAAGTAGCTAATTCTGATGCTTGTGAGTCACTACCATCCATAAAGACAAAAGCTGTAGTAGGAGAGAAGACCGCTGCAGGATCACATCCTTCAAATGATTCTTCTGTCCATGCTCCGATTCCGAATGCATTGTCCATGGCAGTTTGATTGGTGGTACTTCCCCATGGGTTACCAGCCGCTGCCTTTATATAATATTTATCGCCGTCCCCAACTGCGGATAATGTATAAGTGACCGTATGTACGCCTGGTCCAGCTGCTGCTGGATCAAATTCATCGCCTGTCACACCGGGGCCACTGAAGACACCATCGGCAGGGTCACCTACCATTGTAACAGGATCGTCATCGACACAATAAGTGGCGTCTAGGCCAGTAAAAGAACATTGACTCCAAGCTGAACTACTAGCTAAAATTGTCAAAAGGCCAAGTGACATAGACCAAATGGGTTTACTTATTTTCATATACAACGTTTAGTTCAATATATTGGTTACTGCAAAAACTGTTGCTAAGATAAACAATTTTATCTAGGATGCATCAATGAAGTAGACGATTGAACTCGTTTACTTCATTCTGCTTCAAACAGTATTCCTGCATTTATATAGTAAACGTAAAAAAAATAATAAGGTTGCTAGCTGACAATTATTAAGCAGTCAATTAGATGTGAAGAATGATAGATTTAGAGTTTAAATAGTAGGTATTTGTGCGTATTGTTTTGCTTTTTAACGGACCAAAGTTGTATTTCCTTTGAGTGTTCCATAAGACCCATCTTGGAGGGTATAGTTCACAACCCATGTGAATACACCAGGATTTTCATCTCTATTTTTGAACGTACCGTCCCAACCTAGATTTTGATTGTCAGATTGAAATACCAATTCACCATAACGGTTAAATATGCTGAAATTAAGTGCTTCGATACCAAATCCTTTTACAAATAGTATATCGTTCTCACCATCTCCGTTAGGAGAGAAGCCAGAAGGAACACCAATGCCTTGCGCATAATTGATCCATACTTTGACTGAATCTTGATCAGAACATCCGTTTTCATCAATATAGAAGACTTGATAGGTTGTTGTATTCTGCGGAGAAGCTTGTGTTACCTCACAATCGGGGCAAGATAATCCATCTTCCGGAATCCACGTAAAGGTACCACTTGAAGGGGCAACAACAATTAAAGTTGCTTCAGAACCAATGTCTATAATGGTGTCATTGTATACCCTAATATTTGGAATCTCATTTACCGTAAGGGTAGTAGAGACACTTGATGTTAATCCAGACTCACTTGTAACGGTCAATGAGATTGTGTACGTCCCGACAGTCGTAAAACAAACCGTTGGACTAGGTTCTGTTGAAGTGTCTGGATCAGCCGCACCGCCAAATGACCAATCATAACTTACCACAGGTCCTTCGCTCAAATCAGTTAACGTAATACAATCACCAACGCATAGGTTATTATCAAATTCAAAGTTTGCAAAAACGGGTTCACAATCAATAACGGTAATCGTGACCTCCGCTTCTCCTGTGCATCCAGCAGCGGTTGTGCCAATAACGGTATAAGTGAAAGTGCCCAAATCAGAAGGTGTGAATGGTGTTCCGTCTGTCATTCCTCCATCCCATACATAAGCATCTGCGCCACCGCCTGTAAATACAACAGATTCACCTAGGCATACTTCATCATCTGAAGCGCTTGCCGTGACCACAGGATTTGCATTCACGGTTACGTCAACTGTGGCCGTATTTTCGCAAGTAGTGGTAGTATTGACTCCTGTTACGGTATAAGTTGTGGTTCCAACCGGTGGAGCAAAAGCAACACCGTCTGTAACGCCTCCATCCCAAGTATAAGTGTCTGCACCGCCACCTGTAAAAGTAACTTCTTCTCCTTCACAAATTTCAATTTCAGATACAGCCGCTGTTACCACAGGTAGATCATGTACCGTAATATCAACAGAAGCTGTGTTTTCGCAGCCAGAAGCACCAATTGATCCGGTTACATTAAATGTGTAAGTTCCTGGAGCAGCTGGTGTAAAAGGAACGCCGTCTGTAACGCCGCCATCCCAAACATAAGTATCCGCTCCACCACCTGT
>Ga0181553_10002983_pt1 | contig 14794 bp, 14 predicted proteins | sample 011ome_17_FD_133753 | JGI IMG/M metagenome (GOLD analysis project Ga0181553, IMG submission 133753) | Coastal salt marsh microbial communities from the Groves Creek Marsh, Skidaway Island, Georgia - 011502XT metaG (megahit assembly) | ecosystem: Environmental > Aquatic > Marine > Intertidal...
CAACAGACATCACCGCGTTCGGACCTCGCACGCGCCGCCCTCGCGCGAAGGTCGCACGCGTCGCCGACACCCGCGTCACCCGGACGAAAAACCACAATCACTCTCCGCGGCACCGCCCACGGCGCCCCTCTCGCCGTGCCGAACGCCCCTCTCGCGTCAGCCCTTTTCTCGCGTGCGTTCGCCGACAACGACGACGCCCACAACGTTCTGCACCACACACACGCGTCCGTCGTCCGTCGTCGTCCGTCGTTCGTGCGTGCGCGCGCGAGTGCCGCCGGTGCCCCCTATGACGGCACCGCGCGTGACGACCGCCCACCGTACCTAAACCCGCGTCCATGCGCTAAATAAATCGCGCGATGGGGTCCACGTCCTCGGGTGTATGGTGCGCGTCGTCGTGGTTCGGTGTATCGCCGGTGGGGTAGTATGCTCGATGCGTGTATGGGCGATCGCGGACGCGCACTACGACGATCGCGGTGTGGGGCGCGTAGGGGGGCCTATTTTTTAGGGTATAGGGTTGAGGGTGTGTGTCGACCAGTCCGTTTTTAGGGGTTTTTTTTTACGCGCGTCGACGCACGGGGTGAAGGGGGTGCGTGCACGCGGTCGCGTGTGGGGTGGATTTTGCGTCGAGACGTCGACGGTCGCGGGATCAATAGGGTGGGTGTATGTCGCATGGGTGATTGATTATGACGTGATGATGACGTGATGGTGATGATGACGTGATGATGAATGAGTCGTCGCGAGAGAGTGCGACGCGCGGTGCGCATGGGGCGGGGATTGATTGGATTGGATTGGTTGCGATAGACGACGCGTTCGTTCGTTTCGTTTCGTTTCGTTTCGTTCGTTCGTGGCGCGCGCGCGGTCGAGAAGGAAATCGTGGGGTGACGATATCGAGCGCGGGCATCGCGGGTGCGTCTATCGGTTGATTGGTTGCGCGTCGTCGTCGCGTGATCATGGCGGCGTTGGATGACGACGGGTGTCGTGGTGGTGGTGGGATGAAGCGCCGCGCCGAGGTGTTGGAGTTTTGTGAGACGTGTGAGCATTATCACGGACCGGGGTCGACGTGCGCAGAGTGCGGACACGTGCGCGCGGGACGCGCGAGCGTGGACGTTCACGGGTCGGCGGTGGACGATCAGGACGACGAGGAGGACGAGGAAGAGGAGGAGGAGGACAAATATATGGCGTGCGGGGCATCGGGTGCGGCACGTGGAGGTTCGGGCGCGGGGGTGTCGACAGCCATGGTGGAGATTATCGAGAGGTTTTTAGTGTGCGGGGCGTTTGAGCACACGTGTAGCGAACGCGCGCTGGTGATGCTCGGCGTAAGGACAGTGATGAACGCCGTACCGACGTGTTCGCCGTGTTGTAGTGGGAAGCATTTGGCGGTGATGACGCTCGGTACGGAGGATTCGACGCCGGAGGGAAATATTGACTACCACCAATGCTGCGGACGTCTCGCGGCGTTGCACATCAAGTCGATGAAGACGGATGAGGCGCACCCGCAGCGCGTTTTAGTGTATTGCATGTCTGGACGCTCGCGTGCGCCAGCAATAGCCGTGGCGTACATGATGTTTAGTAGAAAGATGAGTTTGAAGGACGCCATAGCATACGTTAAGGATAGATATCCCGCCGGACACCAAGGCGTGAAATTCAAGTCTGAGGATTTAGTCGCGCTCGAGAAGTTCGATCGGGAACTGCGCGCGAACCGCACGGCATAGCTTACATTTCGCATTCTTTAAATAATAATACTTGTGTTGATATTGCTGATTCTTTTACATTAAGGTCTTCACTTTTGTTACAGTATTATGCGTCGCTTAGCTTAGTTATTATTATTTCTTGCCTCCAAAGAGCTTACCAAAGAATCCATCCATGCGGCCCTCGTCGTCGTTTTTACGAATATTTTCGAGCTCGCCGTCTTGAAATTGCAACACATTAGGCTTGTAATTCTTCGCCAATTCTGTGTCTTCAATCGCCACGTACACGCGAAGCTCCTTCAATCCGACGCGTTCGCCGCGCGCGAGTTTGCCGCCAAACAAATTGGCTGAACCGTCTGGCATCTTTTCGTAATATGTGCCCAATCTCGACCGCGCTGAACGCGATTCGAGACTGATTTTCAATCCATCGGGTCCCCATTGCGGTCCTTGTCCCATTTCATCGATGATGGCCATCCCACTTCCACCTACTTTGGGTAACTTTGTCACGTTGCCTCGATCAAAGACGTACAAAAACGCGCTAATCGCGTCAATCCATTCTCCGTAACCCAACCAACCTTTCGAATTGTACCCACCAAAAACAACTCCATCATCCGTCACGCCAACTAAAAGTGCCGCGCCCTGACCATCTAATTGCGTATGAAACGAATTCGCGCTCCATCCGTGCACATTGGCGTCAAACGCTATGCCGAGCGCCAATTTTTCCAGTTGCGTCTGCGTCAACACTTTGCGAATCATCTGCAATTCCTTCGTATCATCACTCGCCAACGTCACCGCAGTCGCTTGCTTCACCGCTAAAAATTGATCCGGCCAGTCCTCTTTCGTCATGCGCTTCAATCCCGCGGGCTCGGGGTCGTTCAGCACGTCTTTACCAAATATCTTCCCAACCATATCGGTGATAAAGTCGCCCGAGCTTTCCTCCGATGCGCGCGCACGCATGCGCGCCCCGCGCGCATGTGCGCGCGCACACGCGCCATTTTTGATGTGATCGCACGCTGCGTGCGCGCGCACCGTGCACGCCACTGTGTGCGTCATGGTGTGCCGTTGTAATTGGTGTGCCGCATTGCACTCGCCCGAACGCGCACTGTGCGCCGCATAGCTCGACGCGCGTACGCTCGCACAAGATGTCATTACGGCGCGCCGCGCGCACAGCGTGGACGTCGATCGCGCGCGCATCGACGTCGGCGTCTGTGACGTCGACGCGCGGTGCGTCAGCGGTGGCAGCGCGCGCGATCGCGCCGTCGGCGCGCGGCGTTAGGTTTCTCAGTGGATCGTCGGGCGATGATGATGGGGACGAGAGCGCGAAGGAGGGCGCGATCGCGGGTGAAGGGACAAGTGAGGTTGAAATAGTTGTACCGCCGATGTCGATGGCGGCGGCGACGACGGAGGGTGAGGCGGTGGAGAGCGAGGCACCGGCGGCGAACGCGACGCGCAAGCCGCGAAGAAAGCCTGGCGCGAAAGTCGCGTCGGAGGGCGAAACAGCGACGAAAGCGCCGAAGACGAAATTGGAGCGATCGGCAAAGGAGGATAGTAACGTGTATGTGAAGCATATGCCGATTGGGGTGACGTCGACGTCGTTAAGGAAGGTGTTTAGGCCGTACGGTCCTATCATTAGCGCCTTGGCGTTGAACCCGGAGGGACCGTACCCGGGCGGCTTAGTGTGGTTCGTTCGTGCCGAACATGCTTTGAAGGCGATTGAGGCGACTGCCGAAGGGAAAATTACGTTAGAGGGTGCTTCAGCACCTCTTGTGGTGCGCATAGCTGAAAAGAAGGGCGCAAAAGAAGCCAGCGCGCAAAGCGAAGTGTCAGATGAAGAGGCGCCACGAAGTAGAAGACCCGTCGGAGATTTGAATAGCCTCGTTGCTGAAGAAGATGAGAATCTCGATCCTGTCGCAGCAGCTGCGACACGCGAGGAGCGTGAAATTCAGCTCTCGGCTCAACGTCAGCGTCGCGCAGATAAGTTTGCAAACCAAAAGGCCAAGGCGCAAGCCATGACTGCGGAACGCCGCGCGGAGCGTATTGCTCAAGGCGTCGCGAAAATCAAGACTTTCGTTCCTCGATACAAACGCAATGGCGATAATTTGGTTGACTTACAGTTTGATCCGTCGTTGCGCGCTTCAACATCGTCGCGTCGAATGAGAGATGGTGAGATGGTTGCGGGAATTTCTCAACGCAAACGCGTCGCTCGCGCGCCTAGCAAAGCGCGCGCGGGTGGACGAGGCCGAGAGGCAGGTGACGCAAAGGTGCAAAAAGCACTGAATGAGCGAATCCGACAAGCAAGGGCGCTTCAAGACGCGAACAAAGACTACGATTACAATCGTCAAGAGGTTGATCGCAAGGCTATTTTGCTCTTCACCGAATCACTTGACGTACGACACATAGCCGAAAAGCCTCGACTTGGTAGTTCTCAGCGTCAGCAAAGTGACGAAGAGTACGTTGATGCCCACAAGGAGTTTATCATGGAGATGGCGGGGATTACGAGTGAGCAAGAGTTTGAATTCTTGAAGAATGAAGCAATTGAGGCATTTACACAGCAACGTGAGTACGAGCGCTTACAACGTGAGCGCGCAGGTTTGTCGCCATTCCGTGACAATTTTCTCGCCGAGCGCGCCTCACTCGCTGAGGTTGTAGCGGATATTCCGAAGGATAACGTGTTCCATGACTTTGCGCAACTCGCATTGAACACGCTCGATTCCAACCCGGACTGGAGCTACGCCGCCAAGAAGCGAGCCTTGGCGCTCTTTGAGAAGGAGTCTCGGTACCACGCAGACCAATAACAGTAGAGGTTGTAGCAAAAGACTTGAACTTATAGTAAAATTAAAACAAATCTAAATCGATGAGCAATCGAGAACGTAGCGAACAATGCGGTCGTTGCCATCCTTCAGCTTGTGCATGCACTCGCTAATCTTGTCCGTCTTGATGACCTCAATATCCGGGTAAATGTTGTTTGAAACGCAGAAATCCATCATTTCTTGAGTGTTCTTAATGCCACCGATGAGAGAACCAGTAATGGAAATGCGCTTGAAGAGAAACTTGGCGCACGACGACGCCACGGGAGCCATCTGCAAGCCGATCATCACCAACGTTCCCTTGGTTGCGAGCAAGTCAGAGTACATCTCAGCATCATGGCACGCCGAAATTGTATCCAAAATCAAATCCATTGATCCAGCCGCAGCCTTCATGGCGTTTTCATCAGTGCTTACCAAGAATTCATGCGCACCGATGGCTTTCGCGTCAGCCTCCTTGTCCGGTGAGCGAGAAATGGCAATGACCGTCGCGCCCATGGCGGCGGCAATCTTAATGCCCATTTGCCCGAGACCACCAACGCCGGCGATGCCAACTCGCATGCCAGGCTTGCAATTGAACGCCTTGAGCGGGTCGTACATGGTAATACCCGCGCACAAGAGGGGCGCGCTCTTGTCGAGCGGCGCCTCCGCCGGCACCTTGATGGCGAAATTTTCATTCACCACCATCTTGTTCGAGTACCCACCAATCGTGGGCTTCCCATTCGGACCGGCGCGACCATACTGCGTCACGCCACCGTACGTAAACGTGCTTCCAGTCGCACAATATTGCTCCTCGTCTTGTGCGCAAAACTTGCAGCTCTTGCACGAGTCGACCATGCACCCGACGCCGATTTTATCCCCGGCGCTAAACTTAGTGACATTTTTTCCGACGCTCGTCACCGTACCAATCAACTCGTGCCCAGGCGTCAAAGGATACATGGTGTTCCCTAGATCATTCTCCACGAAATGAATATCAGTGTGGCACAATCCACAAAACGAGATATCGAACGCAACGTCGTCGTCCCCGACGTCGTGACGCTCGGCGTCAATGTGCTTAAAGTCATCCAAAGACGCGCTGTGCGCCGCTACGCGAACAAACCACGACACAAAATCACAACCCGGTCAGTCAACGCGACTAAGACACCAAATACACCAACGCTCATCATCGCCTGCGCGCGTACAAACGCCATGAATCATCCGTACGCCGCGCCGCGCCTTCACCCAACGTCCCATCTCGATCATCTCGAAAAGACGTCTGTCGAAGCATTCCATCGTGACACGCAACGCCCCCGACCACGACCACGACGACCACGACCACGCACGGGAACTACGACGACGACGACGACGACGACGACGACGACGACGAGATCAACACGTACCGTAGGCTTTGATCGCAACAGGCATGGTCACGGTCGACGGTCGTGCAATGCCGACACGTATACGCCCAACGCGGCAACCGGCGTGCCGACGTCACGCGTCGATTCGGACATTCGGCGTATGTGGTCCGTTTTGACCCAGTGGGGATGTATCACGACATCACCCGCGACGGGCGCGCGAGGCGCGACCGCGACGACGCGACACACACGCACGCGATCGCGGTCGCGATATATATATATACATATATATAGTGCGCGACGGGGTAGTAGGTGCGCGTTGGCGACGACGAGCGAGGGACGATTCGTTCACGAGGTTGATTTGAGCGAACGATTCACAACACCAATTCACAGTCGCAATCGATGGGCAAGGGTGGTGATTCCGACGATGGACCGTCGACGACGTATACGAAGACGACGAGGACGAGCAAGGTGATTACGACGACGGTTGGTGGTGACGCGAGTGAACGCGGAGGAGGAGAATGGACGGTGGATTCGGCGCGCGCGACGAGCGGGGCGGGGGAGGGCGATCGTCGAGCGTCGGCACGAGAGTTGGCGACGACGACGAAGGTGAGGTATGATGATATGCCTACGGATGATAAGTTAGAGACGAGTGAGAAGCGTTTGTTTGAGACGCAAGCGACGTTGGTTCGTGAGCGATTGAAGCGTGAGGTGACAGAGAATATTTTACGCGAGACGGCGAAGAGTCTAAGCGCCGTGCGTAAAGCAGCGTTGCAAGGACAGCTTGCCGAACAAACGGGTGGGCCTTTAGCGGGAAGCGTGGAGTATCAAAATGAAGTGCTCATGACGCGCGTGAGAGAGCTGACGCAGAAGATGATGGATTTACAAGGGCAGCACGCGGAGAAAGATGGCGAGCTCGCGTCGTTGCGTCGCTTGCTCCAACAGCGCGAAAACGAATTTGACTTGATCGGTGAGCGCCCGGTGTCGATTCACTTGGAGCTAAAAGAATTCAATGACCCTGAACAAGAGAAATTGATTGATCAAACGCGTCAGGTGCTCGAGCAAGCGCAACAACAAGCTGAAGCGGTACATCAACTTCGACAGATTGACAGACAACGCACGCGCGCGTTGGGCGACTTGGTTCGCACCATGGAGGCGAGAAGAAAAGAACTTCAAGATAAATTACGCGAGGCTGGGATTGCTGAGGACTATGATGACGATCGAGTAGCTGCGGCGGCTAAGAATGGCTTCGGTGATGACGTGGATGGCGCTATCCAATACGAAGGACCGGTATCTTCGCCTTCTGGCCGAAGCTTTTACGTCACGCGTACGGCGAATTTTTGGGATCGATTCTTCGGCATTCAAATCTAAGTTCTGTTGTTTCGCTATTACAATATCATGTACTACTAATATATCAAGACGATTTCTTTTTTGACGCTTGTTTGTCGACGTATCCTGCACACAAGAACGCCAAAGTGACAAGGTGTACGGCGACGAAAATTCCACTCGACGTCGGTGTTGACGGATAGACGTTCCAGCAGCACTCTATGATGACCAATATTACCAACTTAACGACCACTGGCACTCGATTCGCCGACCAAAGCAACAAAGGGAGAGTGTGATAGTACCACGAGTAAAATTGATAGTGCAGCGACCGAGCGAACACGATGCCAACAAAGTTGCTCTCGAACAACACCAATGCCACATGAGCGGGAGTGTAGCTGTTTTGTACGCCATCCAAGTTACCACCTAAAGCGCGCTTGAAAAAGTTACGCACGAAAGCGAAGAAAAAACCTCCGTAGTGCCTGCACCACTTCTGATGTGCCAACGCGAGCAACACAAAGAGGTGCCCAAGCAAAAGGTACTTTGCGAATGCTCCCGACACGAACACATCTTCTGGTACAAACTTAAAGTTCACAGTCCATTTATGCGAAAATACACGCCCGAGCTCGAATGCACGGCTTACGTACTCTTTAGGATACGTCAGTAGAAAAGGAGCACCCAACACAATTTGCGTCGCCACGAGCGCGCCAAGCGCTTGCATCGATTTCCCTAGACTTGTGCCACCGACGAGCAGCACCAATAGTCCAGGCATCATTAATAGTACATTCATCTTCACGCTGATCCCAAGTGAGAGCACAATCGACCCTAAAGTCCACCTCCGACGTTGATACAATGCTACGGCGCAATACGCCAACGCCATCGCCACGCCGTCGTTAAACATCCGGAGAACAAACACACTATGTATGCGCTTCGACGCGCAGAGTACTGCGAATGCCCAAGGTGGGATGACTTCACACGCGGCATAAACGGCGAATACTGCTGCTTGATTCGCGATGTAGACTAAAACAAAGACACGTTGCGCGACACCGATGCCAGTGGCGCTTGTGCCTCGAACCAATCCACCGACGAGCCAGTACAGCCCACTGTACACGTAAACGAAGCCAGCAGGATACACGAGTGGACCAGTACCTCCGGCGAGGTTTTCATAGTTTCGTTCGCCGCTTATGTATCCGTGCACTTCCTCCATGTACGCGGTCCAGTCGATTTCAGTGTACGGGACTTTAGCGACGATGAGCGACGATAACGCAAAGTCGGCGAGGAGCAAACTTGAAGCGACGAATACAATCGCTTGACGATCGCGTGGGTCGTTTAGGCGCGCGATCGCGCGCCGTACGAAGGATATCATGGGCCCCCGCTCCGTATTATGAGGAGGTAGTTGGAAACTCGCGCGTTTATGTTGCGGTGTCACAATATACGTATTTGTGTGCATATGACATTGTCATTTGTTTCACTTAATTGAGTATCAACGATATCGTCTATGTGTCGTCGTCGTCAATGGTATCGTCACCGACACCTTTGTGTGACAACGAACGTCGGCGGCGCCTAGTTAATGTCCACCTTTAACGTCTGAAATCAATCCCTGTTCTTTGAGCGTTTCTTTAACCATCTTCGCCCCTGTCACCATAAACAACGTTTGCCAAATGCCAAGTCCGATGCGAGGAATGATCCCTCGGAACAATCCTCCGACGCCGCCTTCGCGGACAATGTCACGCATCACGCTGACCATGTTCCCAACCGGCTGCCCAGCGTTCCCTCGGCTCTGTGCTTCGATTCTCGCCACCTCGAACGGGTGATTCCAGCTCGCCAACGTTCCACCAGTAATGCCACACCCAACTTCTTCCCACTTGCTCAATTTCGCATTCTCATCGCCGTGCAACGTGCGTTTAGCTTGCGCGCGTACAACCTCTGTAAACCCCTGACGCGACGCCCAGTTTGTCGCCTGTCTAAACGCAATCGCCACCCCACCAGGGTAGAACCCAGCCACGCCACCTCTGGCATACGTTGTTCGGATTCTCTCCGCCATGCTCTTGCCCGGATCATTTACCGCACCCGTCACCAAGTACGTGCACGGTCCCATGACGGAGACCTGCGCGATGCCGCCGCCCGCGCCCGCCATCACGCCCGCCATTCCCGGTTGCCATCCAGCCGCGAGCAATGAATCATTAATGCCTTCCTTGGCGTACATCAATATCGCACCCTTCGTCGCGGACTCGAACATCTTCGCCTGCGTACCGCGCCAGAACGCCTTGACGCCGCCATCTTTGTAAATGTTGACAAAAGCCTGCGTCGTACTTTCGGTGCGCTGACGACCCATGCGGGTTTTCCACACCTCAAACGGCATGCCGAGCGATGCAGCTTCGGCCATTTGGATGAGCGGCCCGATGGCGACGTCGATGATGGGCATGTTTGTGTTCTCGTCCGCGCTTCGCTGTGCGGTGCGCGAAACTTTTTGAACGCCAAGATGAGTCTCGCGTCGACGCGTAATTCGTTTCACCATCTACGAACACTTGAATGAATGAATGAATGAATGAATGTGAACGTGTAGATTACAACATATAAGAAATCGTGTGATGTAAGAATATAACGACCGAGTAGGTCGCGGTGAGTCAAATCAAGAAACTACTACTGGGAGGCGGTGGCGACGACGTTCAGTTGCGTCGACCACGGTGGCTCGCTCGACGGCGATTGTCCACTGCGGTGTCACGACTACGCACGCGTGCTCTACTAAAATGGCGAGCACGCGTGCGACATTGAACGATTCGTCAGTGCGCGCGGATTTTTATTCAAAATCCTTCTTTGCGCTTGGAAGACGTATCAAAGAAAATGTTCGCATCTGCGCGCGGAAAATAACGATAGATGTGACGGTATATTCACCGTCTCTGTCGTCATAAATCTCACGCGCGCACAATCGAACACGAACATTGCTCCTTTGACGCGGCATTAACCTCAGCAACCCGAGCTACCGCTCGCACCGACATCTTTCGCGGTTTTCATCGTTCCTGGTCCGCGCTGCGTCGCTATCGAACCCTGTGTCACCGGCTCCGCCGCTTTTCTCTCCGCCTTATCCGCTTCGTACGCCGCGCGCAATGCCGCACGCTCAGGATCAGAATCTAACGCTCGCGCGCGAATTCTCGCGCGCAAATCCTCTTCTTGTCGTCGTCGCAACGCTATCCGCGCCGCGTCTATGGCGCGCACGTGCGCCATGTTCCCCGGCACCTCGCTCGGCAACGACAACCCGTCTTCCCCATCGACGTCCTCACGCACCCATCCAAGCACGAGCAAGCAATCGAGCACCTCTTGGTTCCCGAACACCTTGGCTGCGATCGTCGCATTCGACGCTTTCAAGCGGCGAAACTTTGGATCTCCTGGAGCCCGTGCGACGTTGCGCGTCAGTTTCTCGAGCAAATCATGCGCGTCTTCGGACGAGACGCGATGCAACGCGCGTTCGATGGGAGTCTTTTCCACCACGGTGTGCCCCGGGGCGTAGCCGGCGTAGCCCATCGCGCGACGCGGGGGGCGTGTGCGAGTGTGAGGAGGAGGTGCCGAGCACATCTTGTGTTCATCCCCCGGCACTGTTCGACGACGCGAACGACGCGCATTCAACGACGCGAACGACGCGCATTCAACGACGACTGGCGCACGTTTGCGCGTCGCATGCTCGCGCGATGCGGCGCGTGGCGCCGGTCGTCGATGAAGATGGGCCACAAAAGTGCGCCGCATCGACGAGCGCCGCTTCGCGTGCACGCGGAGAGCGCGCGCGTGCGCGACGCGGCGGCGAAGAAAAAGGCGAGCGATGAAGAAGCGATCATGTCGAGATTCGCACAGGACGGTGACACGCTTGGCGATGGATGGCGTGCGCGAGAGGGCGAGGCGAAGCGCGCGCGGCTGCGTCGCGTGGCGGCTGAATCGAAAAAGACGAAAGGATTCTTTGAACTCGGGGCGATTGATGTGTATGAGACTTTGGACGCAGTACAGTGCGATACATTTCGTTTAGCGGTGACGCCAACATCGATGGTTGAGATTGGCGTGTATCATGGGCGGTCGTTTTTACCGCTCTGCGCGCTGCGAAACGCAGGCGAAACGCTTGTAGCGATTGATTGTTTCGACCAGCAAGAATTCAACGTGGATGAATCAGGCGTTGGAAATTACAATAAATTTGTCTCAAATATTTGCCGCGTTTGTGGGGCGATTAAGGAAGAAGACGAGGAGTTTTGGGATGATGTGCGCGACGCAAGCGGCGAGCTCCCGAGCTGGTTGCGTGTGATAAAGGGGAACTCTTTGGTAATGTCTGCGATGGAAATCATCCAAGCTGCTAGTGAAAACGATATCAACGATTATTTGCGTTCAGTGCGTATGTTCAGCATTGATGGCTCGCACACCGCTGAGGCAACCTTGAGCGATTTAAAACTCGCGCAAGCATGCTTGCATGCGTGCGGCTGCGTAATTTTAGACGACGTCTTCAACACTGACTGGCCGGGTTGCATATCTGGCTTGGCAGCCTACCTCGCCGACCCCACATCTACGCTCGCACCTGTTGCCATAGCGTATAACAAGGTCATACTGTGCGCCAAGGATGATGAATTCATCCGGTCGACGTATTTTGCTGCTTTAGCGCCCCGAGCGCGAAAAACCGCCGAACTCTTCGGTCATACTGTACGCATACACAAGCACGGATGGAACGCCACGTTCTACGCTAACGACGATTCATTTATTTAGCCGCATTAGAGCATTAGATATCTAGCATACATAGCCTTTTCGCGCGACATAACTTTCGCTCAAAACCAACCAGCGCAACTGTTGCTCTGTTGCTCGGACACGTCCACACAACTCGACTCTGTGGAACGCATCATGGATCTCGGGGTACGCTGAAATTTCGCCCGCGCGCGCGCACGAATGCGTTCTAACCCAACTCCGCGTAACTGACGTCTTTCTCTCCGTCGTTCCCGTCGCAGTTCACCGTGAGCAAGCACGTTCGAGCGCTTGAAGCGTGCGATGCAAACACCCTCAGTGACCTCGCGCGCTACGTCTCCACGGCGCTCGTGTCCGACGACGCGTCATCTACGCGAGAAGATGAGATAAAATTTAACCTCGAACACGTCGCTGGCGTGTCTGCGGTATTCGTCGAGGCTGCACGACGAGGATTCGACGCGCGAGACGTGAAGGCAACGCTTGAACGAGATTGCGGGACGTCGAGCGAGAGAGCGAAGATTATCGCCGATGCCTACGGTACGGTGCGTGGAGATATCGAACGAGCATTAAAGTTACATGCATCGTCGTCTACAGTTGGGCGATTAAAGTCGCATGCGTGCCGAGCAGACTACGTCGTGAGTACGTCAACCAACGGCGACGCAAAGGAACACGCGTTTCACATGTCTTGGCTGTTGAATGACAAAACCACGGGCAAGGATGAAAAGGTTAATTTTTCGTGCGATATGGAGGAAATGTTGCACTTCGTAGAGACGCTTCGTGAGGCGTGTAGGGCATCAGAGACGATCGCTGCGCGATCTTCGGCGTGAGCATAGTAGCGCGAGAGAGAGGAAGAGAGTAGTTATTAGTTGAAATGATCCCACAAGTCTAGTTTAGTAGCTAAGAATGCGCCGACATCAATCAATGCCGACGAAGATGACGTTATTGTCTACGCTATATTCACCTTCACGCTCACTTCCAATCGTTAGCGGCGCGTTCAAGAACGTACGTAGCCAAGGCGTCAATTTCATCAGTGTCCAACCGAGCCCCAAACGTACACGCGCCCTTTGGCGCACACGCCTCGCCGTAACCAGGCATTTTTCCACGTCCGAGTGCAATCAAATTACTCACGTCCTCTTTCGTGTTCAAACCATTCTTTGTCAAGTCGTTCGTGAAAAGTGTCGCTGAAGGCGCGACAACGTTTCCGCCCACAGCGTGACAGCCAACGCACCCTCGCGAGTTAAACGACGACGCGCCGTCACCATCAAACGCCATCGCGGGCTGCGATGACAACATCACGCACGATAATATGGACACCAACGTGAGCGCTGGTTGACGCGACGTGCGTCCGGCAGATGATGCATAAGACTCGGACGCCTCACGAGGAGAAGCTGAGGCTGCGACAACACCGACGCTAGCGTCGACGCCTCGCGTTCGGTTACATCGACGAATGCTGGGAACCGCCTTCACCGTCGACGCGCGCGTGAATGAACACGACGCTCTAGGCGCGCTGCATATCATTTATAATGTACTATGGCCGACGACTGAGGCGTGCACACCGTGGATAACGACTGAAAAGGATGCGTCGATTTTGGGGGGTGGAACAACACGGGAACCTCCTAAGTATTACAATGAATGATCGCGGTGTGCAGCTATGGCTTAGTTTTTCTTGTCCTTGTTACTGTCGTCTTTCTTGTCTTTCTTGTCCTTCTTGTCATCCTTCTTAGACCCGGTGGACGACGACGACGACGACGACGGCAGAATGGGAGACTTTTGACGTTCCTCCATAAAGTCAAAATCACCCGTGATCACGGAACCTGGGAGTTGCTCGCGACCGAATCTCTTCTTCAACCCAGGCACGATACGATCCTCGTCGGCAGGGATGGTTTGATACGCGTACGCCAGCGGTGCTATGTACTCTACGAGCACTTCGTAGAGCGGCTGGAGAACCTTTTCAGACAGTAAAATCATGTCCTGCACATCACGCGCGGCTTCGAGGTGACCCTCGCCAATGTATTCACTATCATCCGTCTGTTCAATCATCTTGAGCAGACGATCAAATCCACGTTGAAGTTGAGACGACGGCCAGAGCGCGTACGCGTCGTTGCGATGGAGCCAGAAGAAATATCCCCATTGAAACTCGAAGAAAAGCTTGTCTTCCAACATCTTCCCTCGCTTGAGTAACTTGTATCGTCGCGCAAATCCCCCCAGCGAGCGATAGACATCATTCCGAAACGCCGTCAAATTGAAAGACTTTGGAATATCGGAATATTCCATGCGCTTGTACTCGGCGTCCCAGCAGAAACTCCACCCCTTGCCCTCCATGATTCCCCAGAACCGCTCTTCGGTTAAATCCGCGTCGTACTCAAAAATTTCCTCCATGACCACATCCACATCCCACCCCGAGAGCTCTAGCGCCGCGAGCGTGTGATGATGATCCACCACGTATCGCTTACCGCGATAGCTCACGTACGGCACGGGTTTGCGCGCCATGTACGCTTGCGCGGTCTCAAAGTCTTTAAAATTCGCAAGCTTCAAGAACGTCCAATCCCACCCAAGAGCCACCTGTGTCGGTCTCACCGAATCACGAATCTCAAACCACCGCACGCTCTTATACACGTGTTCCAACCCATCCTCTTCTTCTTCTTCGTTGGAAGTTATCCTCGCCGACGTCGCGGTTGTCATCCACGACGACGTTGTCGACGACGACGACGACGACGACGACGACGACGACGACGCGTCTTGGATCACATCAACCACCAACGCCTTTCGCGACGCCGCGCGCGTCGTCATCGTCATCGCCATCCTCCGCCGCGTCGACCCCGAAGACATCGACACCGACGTTGACGTCCACTTGACCATCGACGCGTATCCCGCGCGCGCGCCCGCGTGCGGCGCACCGCGGCGCGGGTGCGCGCCACCACCGCCGACCGACACC
>Ga0181553_10002984_pt1 | contig 14793 bp, 9 predicted proteins | sample 011ome_17_FD_133753 | JGI IMG/M metagenome (GOLD analysis project Ga0181553, IMG submission 133753) | Coastal salt marsh microbial communities from the Groves Creek Marsh, Skidaway Island, Georgia - 011502XT metaG (megahit assembly) | ecosystem: Environmental > Aquatic > Marine > Intertidal zone...
ACAAGGATTGCAATCAGGTAGGGAATGATTTTAATGGCTATACCAAAACCGTCCTTAGCTCCTTCAATAAAGGATTCGTATATATTGACCTTCTTGAATAGTCCCATGATGATAAAGCCACAGATGATTCCAAATAGGATGATATTGCTGAGTAGTGCTGATTGTGTCGCTACTTCTGCCTCAGAGAGGGTGCTGAAATACCAAATCATACCGATAATGACAGCTGTTATACTTCCTAGGTAAGCTAAAATAACCTTATCTAATAGGTTGATTTTTTGGTAAATAGCGACAGTTATTAAACCTATTAGTGAAGCAAAAAAAGTAGCGATTAAAATGGGTATAAAAATATCAGCAGGGTTTTCGGCTCCGTATTGACTACGATAGGTCATAACTGTAACCGGAATCAATGTTAAACCAGAAGTGTTTAAAACCAAGAACATGATCATCGCATTGGACGCTTTGTCCTTTTCGGTATTAATCTCCTGTAGGTCTTTCATCGCTTTCAGTCCCATAGGGGTTGCAGCGTTATCCAGGCCTAACATATTAGCTGAGAAATTCATGAGCATAGCTCCACGAGCGGGGTGATTCTCAGGAACATCCGGGAAAAGTTTGCTAAAAAAAGGACCGACTAATCGCGCTAAAAGGTTAACCGCTCCTCCGTTTTCACCAATCTTCATGATACCGAGCCAAAGGCATAGAACACCGGTAAGGCCAATTGAAATTTCAAATCCAACTTCTGCCATGTCAAAGGTGCTATTGACAACGGTCGTAAAGACCTCAGTGTCGCCCATCGTAGTCTTAATGATTGCAACCAATAGGGCAATCAGAAAAAATCCGATCCATATATAATTTAACACCATACTTTAAGACGAATTTAAGGATGTATTTTCCCTATCAGCCTTTTATGCTCAGAAGTTTTAAACAAAACATATTGAACTGTGAATTTCTCCTTGTTTAATATTTGCTAGCTTTGCAACCTAAGATTCAGAAAGAAAAGAGTTATGCAGCATATTATACACCCTGAAAACCCTGATTTACAGAAGATCAGATTTGTCGCAGATGTTTTGCGAAAGGGAGGTATAATGGTGTATCCAACTGATACTGTTTATGCCTTAGGTTGTAGTTTAGAAAATAAACGAGCCATTGAACGTCTCGCCAAATTAAAAGGTATCAAACTGAAGAAAGCTAATTTTTCAATCATTTTTAACGACCTAAGTTTGCTTTCGGATTATGCCAAGCATATTGACCGAGCAACTTATAAGATCTTAAATAAGAACTTGCCAGGCCCTTTCACATTTATTTTAGAGGCCACGAGTAAAATTCCAAAGCTTTTTGACACCAAGAAGAAAACGATTGGTATCCGTATTCCAGATAATCAAATAGTGCTGGAGATAGTAAAAGAACTGGGCCATCCAATCGTTACCACGTCTATTCACGATGAGGATGATATCCTGGAGTATTCAACAGACCCAGATATCATTGCGGGTAAATGGGAAGATCAAGTAGATGTTCTGATAGACGGAGGTTATGGTATGAATGAGCCTTCAACAGTTGTCGACTTAACGGATGGTGTTGAGATCATTCGTCAAGGAATTGGCGATTTATCGCATTAAAGTTTAATCTTTGCGCTTAAATTGTCCTGTTTTAGGATCATACCCATAAGGGCAATGTTTGCAGCCGCTTTTACAGCAATATCCTCGTTTTAGAAGATACTTCTCAGTGAAAACGATATAACCTTCAGGCGTCTTATAAAAGTCTTCAGGGTCTAATTCGCTGGTTTTGTCTCCGAACAAACTCATTCTTTGATAACTTTTTTCGTGATGACACCATCAATGGTGTGCAGCGATAGGTAATACATGCCCGGTGCTAATTCAGTTAAATCAATCAGATTATTAGGCGTTGTGAACCTTTTAACGAATACACCATTGGAGCTGTATACATCCATTGTTTCAATTTGAATATTGCTACTTAAGTTGAGTAATCCTGAAGTTGGGTTAGGGTAGAGTGCTAATTCAATTTGATTTTCATCAATACTTGCTTGCGGTCCTATATAAACACAATAGTCTTCGTATTCACCAAAAAATGTTTCTGTTGGACAAGCGGTTGGATCATTCAGTGCGGCCATTGCGATTCGAATCTTGGTAATGCCTAACGATGCATCTGCCGGAATGAATAGGTTTTGATTCAATGTTCCTAAAAAAGAAAAATCGTCAACTAAACGTTCTTCAGGGATATCAAATACCCCGTTTTGGTTGAAATCAATATAGACCGAATAGCGCTCTGTGAAAGACGATCCTAAAAAGTCCGGTTTAACAGTAAGGATGTATGATTCACCCGGCGTCAAAGCGGCCAATACATGTCCACTATTTAGCCAGCCGCCATTATCACCGCTACCACGGACTCCACCATTTAATTTTACAGTATCAATCCATTCGAATTGACTGTTACCAACATTTACAGGACAATAATCTTGCTCAGTACATGCCCCGCAACCTAAAGTTCGGAACGCATATGAATCACTAAAGCCTCTTGTACTATCACCGCATAGCGTATAGATTTGAACGTCATAATTCGTGCAAGATGATAAAGCGTCAATATCTACCATCGGTGCTGCTGCTCCCTCTATAACAGTCCAGTCTTCTGTTCCTGTCGGCGCGTACCTAATATCATAAGAAGTAGCATATAAGACTTCTTCCCAGTCGATGGTTAAGCTGTTTTCTGTTTTTTCGAAAAGAATCAACGGTGGATTAATACAGCATCCATCTGTTGTGAATTCCAATGTAAAGGATGTTTCACTCCAATCTGGATCACAAAAAGCGCGTACGGTAAAAGAATAATTAGTACAAGGTAACAAGGTGTCAAACTCAATGGTGAAATCGCCTACTACCGAATGGGCAACTGGAGCTGAACCGTCTTCGCTGATTAAGACTTCGTAATCGCTAACGAATCCGTTCCATATCAAACTTGCAGAAGTGTCACTAAATTCGGTGATGCGCAGATTATAAGGTGGTATACAGGCATCCGGATCGCATTCGTCCAGCATTAGATTGATGGAGTTATTGACATTTAATCGACCACCTGTTGCAACTTCACTGGCTAAGGCTGGAACTGGATCAACACCATCCAACATATATCCTCGCATGGCTAAAGCTGCTGCCTGAGGATCGTATTTCACTAGATTTATAAATTCTGGACAGGGGGCAGAATAAGCGAGGCCAATTGCACCCGTTACAACTGGGGCTGCAAATGATGTTCCACTTGACGTGGTAAAACCATCACCCGGTGATGTTACTGGTAAATCTCGACCAGGGGCACCCAAATCGACAGAGGTTGTTCCATATCCTGAGTTCGCTCGTTGATCTTCATTATTCGTCATGGTAACACCAATTAAAAATTCGCTGGTACAATTCGTTGGTAAATCGCCAGATTCTTCAACGTTCAAGTTATTATTGGTAGTAGCTCCGACATTTAAAATACCGTAAGAACCTAGCGTATCGTACATCGCACACCACAACGGAAAATCGTCAGCATCGCCTCCGTCAATACCCCATGAGGCATTGGTTGCCACAACAAAGGCTCCTTTTTCACCATAAGTATCATTATATATCTTGCGCATAGTTAAAGGGTAAGAATAAGATGCGATTACCGAAGCTTCGTTGGATGCGCTTACACCTTTGATGATCATCATTTTAATATCCCAGTTAACGCCTGAAATGCCTAATGCATTGTTTCCTTTAGCACCAATGACACCAGTGACACGTGTTCCATGAGATCCAAATCCTACATTATCTGTGTTTTCGTTGATATTCCAACCATCAAAATCGTCAATATAACCGTTGCCATCATTGTCAATTCCATCGTCTGGTATTTCATCATAATTATGCCAAATGTTCTCTTGGAGGTCTACATGCGTAATATCTACTCCACCACCTTCAATCACACAAACAACAATGGTGTCACCATGACTCGTTAGTCCACCTGTTGTTTGATCCCATGCATCTGTGGCGTCAATATCTGCATCAACTTCGCCACCATCTGTTCCATCATTTTTTAAATGCCACTGATTCGGGAAAAGATCATCCGTCGGAATGGTTTCTCTTTCATAAACATAGTGGTTCTTTTGTGCCATGGTCACCTCAGGGTAAACACGAATTACCTTGAGCGCCAAGTCCAAATTTATATCGCTATCCGCATAAACAATACGATACATATGACCTATGCGACTTAATTCTTCTATTTCTATGATGTGATCAACCTCATTTGCATTGTAGTTTCGAACAAAGGCTTCAGGATTGGCACCATGATTAAGTTGAATTAATAAGTCACCCGGTACATAGTTTTGACCAATAGCTGCTGTTGAAAACAACCATATAAAGAGACTGAATACGTGACGCATTTGAGGCATAGGTACAAAGATAAGGAAATAAGATGCTTTTATCCAGCTCCATAACCTGTTCAGTTCTACTTTTCGAGTATTGTGTAACATTTTCTTAGTAAGTGGAGTATATCAAATCATGAAAAGTCGTTTACCCCTTATTATTTTGTTCGTTTCTTTCTTCGTAACTAAAAACGTTGTTCAAGCCCAAGGCGTTGGCAAGTTGCAAATTTATGCAGATTTCAGCGAGATCATTGCAAAAGAAACCGGAATTGAAATTTCCATTATCAATATGTCTACCAATAAAGAATTGGTTCGAAAAGAGGTAGAAGAGGACTTTACTTTTGCTTTTCCATTAGAACAACGTTATTTGCTTTATTTTCACAAAGATGGGTATTGCACAACCCGCCTTTTATTGGATACTCGTACCTTTATGTCTGGCTTATACACGCTCAAATTTGGCTTAAGTATGTCTGAGCAAAGCGATGAGGATGATGTTTCAAGTATTCCAATTGGCGTCATTAAATTTAATGGGGCAACGGCTAGTTTTGGATATCAGCCTTCTCAATTAGTAGCATCTATTCCTTTAAAAGTTTCTTCTAGTATCCGTCAATCGGAAGTAGTGAAGTTTTAGTCCGTTTAAAAGTTTGAGCGGAAACCAATATGGACTTTTGTTTCAGAGAGTATAAAGGGATTATCGTCTAATTTTCCGTTGGCTACGATGATTTCCAATTGACTATTGCCGGTTTGAAATCCAAATCCAAATCCGAGGGCATGTGCCCATCGTTTTTGTTGTTCTACAAAGTTGGCGTAATCGTATATTGCTTTCATAGATAGCGATTGTATGGGCATAAATGCAACCTCGTTTCTCAAAATCCACGCTTCTTTAGCTGCTAGCTCCAATTCGTAAAAGCCTCTTACACTTTGTAATCCTCCAAAGAAGATGTATTCATTCCGTGCTAATGAAAGGGTAGAAGAGAGTCCTTCATAACGCAGTGTGTTTCTCAATTGAAAGTATTTCAAAAAATCAATATCCTGTTGATATTCTACCGCATATTTTCGATTTCCAATCGTATTGGGTTCGTTTTCTAAAGAATCTTCTTGATATCGAAATACACCACCTGAGACAAAGAATGACGGATGATAAAAGGATTCAGCAAGCAATGGTTTGTATCGAAAAGTGGCACCAATTGTATTTTTTCTAAAGTCTCTAAATCCGCTTATCGGAATGGTTGAGATGGTATTAGAGGTCTCGAATTGACTATAAATACTCGTTCGGAATTGGTTGTTTAAATAGATGGCCTCTAAAAGAATATCAGATCGCACAAATGAAGTATCTTGTTGCTGTAAGTCGATAAATGCGCCTAAACCAAAAGGTGTTCCAAAGAAATAAGGCAATTCAAAGTGTCCCTTAAGGTTTTGGGTTGAATTAGGGTTGTTTCGCCAATGCAAATGCATGGTTTCGGCCCTGTTTAATGCGTTTTGCAGTTGTAGGTTAATATAGCCATTGAGTACAAGTCGCTCGGTTATGCGATCTTGCTGAAAACCTACAAAACCATCAGCTGTACTTGATTTTTTCTTATTAAAATATACAAAAAGTTCGGCTTTTCCTTGTCTGAAAAGGACTTCAGGTGCTTTTGGAGCGGTGTAAAGTTTACTATTTAAGAAAATTTCCGGAATTTGTCTAATCTTACTTTCGTTATAAGGCATACCAGGTTTAATACCTAGTAGGGTGAGGATTATCTTTTCTTGGAATGGGTCTTCACTTTTGAGGTTAATCTCATCAATAATAAAAACCTCACCAGAATCAATGTGGTATTGAACGGATAGGCGATTTCCTTCTTCTTTGATTTCGCTGATTTTCAGACTTGCAAAAGGAAAACCATTATTCTCGAGGTTCATTATTTGCACATCAACTTCTTGAATGGCTTGATTAAGATCTTTGGTTACGAACTCTTTTTTTCGTCTACTATTGAGGATAACAAGCGAAACACGTTTGAATTGATGCTCCGCGCTATAATAAATATGCTTTTGTTTTCGCTTAACGATAGTGTCATTCACTTTTACTCCTACATAACCAGCCATATTGAATTGTCCGATTACGGTTTCTTGCTGCGAGATTTGCTTAATACTATCTCTCGAAGATTTTATCTTAATGGTAATTCGCTCTAAATGATGGAATTCAGTTCTATCCTGACCTAAAACAGACCAATTAGAAAACAAAATCAAGATGAAAATCCCTCTGATTAACATGACACCATTTGAACGGTTAAAGTTACGAAATAGTGTTTTAGGTAAGAAAGCGATTTGCTATTGATCGCGTCCTGGATAAACTTTAAGTGCTTCTTCTAGACAATGAACCGCTTTTTTAAGTGCTGATTTCTCCAAAACATAAGCGATTCTCGCTTGTTTTTTTCCTAATCCTTTTGTGGCATAAAAACCACTAGCAGGTGCCATCATCACCGTATTGCCTTCGAATTCAAATTCTTCCAATAGCCATTGGCAGAAACGTTCTGCATCATCAACTGGAAATTCAGCTATGCAATAAAAGGCTCCTTTTGGTTTTGGACAGAAAACACCATCAATGGCGTTTAGACCATCCACCATAATATTGCGTCTTTCAACATATTCGTCAACAACATCTGTGAAATAATTGTCAGGTGTTTGTAAGGCCGCCTCGCTGGCAATTTGAGCCAATGTTGGCGGAGAAAGTCTTGCCTGTGCGAATTTTAAAGCAGTTTCCATTAACTTCTTATTCTTTGAAATTAATGCACCAATTCGAGCTCCACACATAGAATAGCGCTTCGAAACCGAATCAATTAACACAACATTTTCTTCTATACCTTGTAAACTCATTACCGAGAATGGTGTTGCTCCATCATAACAGAATTCACGATATACTTCATCCGCAAAAAGATATAAATCATGACGCTGAACAATCTCTCTTAATTTTTCTAACTCTTCTTTTGTATAAAGGTATCCTGTTGGGTTGGCAGGATTACAAATCACTATACCTTTTGTTTTCTCAGTAATTAATTTCTCAAAATCGGCTACATCGGGCAATGCAAATCCAGTTTGGATATCAGCCGTAACCGGAACGATTTTGATACCAGCGCTTGTGGCAAAACCATTATAATTTGCATAAAATGGTTCTGGAATGATCACTTCATCACCAGGGTTAAAACAAGTCATAAAAGCAAAAGTCAATGCCTCAGAACCTCCAGTTGTGATCATAATATCCTCCGGGTTGATCGGTAGGTTAAACTTTTTATAATAATCAGAAAGACCATTTCTGTAAGATTCAAATCCTGCTGAATGGCTATATTCAATAACCGTTCGATCCATGTTTTTAACAGCATCAATCGCTACCTGCGGACTAGCAATGTCTGGTTGACCAATATTCAAGTGAAAAACATATTTCCCAGCTTTTTTAGCAGTTTCAGCATAAGGCACCAATTTTCTTATTGGAGATGCCGGCATTTGTAGTCCTTTCGATGATAGTGTAGGCATAGTCTTTCGATTTGTTTGCAAAAATAATGGCTTTGTTTTAAATAATGTTCAAAATGGTAAAGAATTCATGACGTTTATATGAGAATCTGATTAATCCTAAGAATAGCAAAAAAAGATGTTATGACATCTAACATAGCTGATATGTTTTGGCTATTTTTACAGCCATGGCGGAAAAAGCGAAGCTGAATACCAGTATACTCTTCAAATTATTGAAATTTGCTATACCGCATTGGGCAATCTTCAGTTTTGCTATTGTCCTAGTGATTTTATTTGCCGTATTAGGTCCTTTACGTCCTTTAATGATCATGGAAATGGTCAAAAATTTCGTTTCGGGAGATGGCGGTGAGCTAACTGAAAAAGGGGCCCAAATTCAATCGATCGTCGATACTTTTTCGAATCCTGTTACACCTGCAGATCATCTTTGGTCATGGACGATTCTTATCATGTTCTTATTGGTTTTGGAGGCCTTCGTTTCATTGCTTTTTCAGTACATATCCAACCTCATTGGTCAATCGATTATTAAAGACATCCGCACGGATTTATTCAAACACTATAATGCATTTAAATTGAAGTACTTTGATACTACACCAAACGGAACAGTTGTAACACGCTTGGTGTCTGATATTGAAGCAATTGCTGATGTGTTTGCCACGGGTTTATTGACCATGTTTGGTGAAGTGCTAAAACTTTCTTTTGTCATCTATTTGATGTTTAGTGAAAATTGGAAGCTGAGTTTGATTGTATTAATTCCGATTCCATTATTACTTATTGCTACTCGAATTTTTGCGAGAGCCATGAAAAAGGCTTTTCAAAAAGAAAGATTGCAGGTTAATAAACTCAACACGTTTGTGCAAGAGCATATTTCTGGAATGTATATTGTTCAACTCTTTAATCGTCAAAAGGTAGAACGCGATAAATTTGAGTCGATCAATAAAGATCACCGACAAGCACATGTAGATGCTGTTTGGGCCAATTCTATTTTCTTTCCGATAGTTGAATTATTGAGTTCACTTTCAATCTCCGTACTCATTTTATGGGGGATGTTGCAGATGGATTATTCAGAACAAGATGTGAAAGTCGCTTTTGGAGTCATTCTTGGGTTTATTTTATGGGTGCATCAATTGTATCGTCCGATTCGGCAATTGGCGGATCGATTTAATGTCTTACAGCGCGGTTTGGTAAGGGCTGAACGTGTTATTGAAATTCTGGAGAAAGATGAGCATATAGATGATCAAGGCACTTTGACAAATCCTAATTTTGATGCAGATATTGTTTTTGATAATGTTTGGTTTGCATATAAGGACGAAAATTGGGTGCTGAAGGGAATTAACTTTGAAGTAAAAGCAAAAACATCCGTAGCATTGGTTGGAACAACAGGAGCTGGTAAATCTACCATTACCAATCTACTCACTCGTTTCTATGAATTCCAAAAAGGCGATATTAAGATTGGTGAGAACTCTATTCGTGATATTGAATTACAAACATTAAGAAAGAATATTGCTATTGTGTTGCAAGAGGTCTTTTTATTCTCAGATACGATCCTTTACAATATAACCCTTGGTGACGAAAGTATTACCCGAAAACAGGTTGAAGAAGCTGCGAAGAAAGTTGGAGCGCATCAATTTATTATGCGTTTGCCAGGAGGTTATGATTATAGTGTAGGAGAGCGGGGAGGCGTCCTTTCTGTAGGACAAAAGCAATTGATTGCATTTATCCGGGCCTATGTCTATAATCCGAAAATATTGATTTTAGACGAGGCGACAGCTAGTGTAGATTCTGAATCTGAAGAGTTAATTCAAAAGGCGACCAAAGAGCTGCAAAAGGGGAGGACTTCTATTGTCATTGCTCACCGTTTATCAACAATTATCAATTCAACTGAAATTTTAGTATTAGACAGTGGTGAGATTTTGGAGCAAGGATCACATCAAGAATTGCTCAAACAAAAAGGACATTATAAAAAGCTCTATGATTTGAATTTCGCCAACGATTCCAAATAACCTTACTCTGGTTTTAATACGGGTTTTCGCCCCTTGAAAAAGGTATTCAGTAATACACCTAATAAGACCAAGCTTATACCCAAACTTGCATATAAACTCAGGGTTTCGTCAAAGACGAAGAATCCAATCAATACCGCGTAAATAGCACCAACATACTTAACAGGTGAAACTTTAGAAGCCGATTCAGAATTAAAGGCATGCGTCATAGAGATTTGCGCAATTTGTGTCAGAATTCCAACAGCTAAAAGCAAGATCCATTCAATTCCATGCGGAATTACATAACCTTGAATCAACATAAATACAACCATGATTGGCGTTGCTACTAGTGGGAAGTAAAATACAACGGTAATCGGCTCATCTGTTGTGCTGCATTTGATAATGGCATTATAGGCTATACCTGAAAAAACGGCAGAAGTCAACCCAACGATTATCCAAATAGGATTAAAGTCATCAACACTTCCTTTACTCAAACATATAATAAGGACACCTGAGATGGATATTAAAAAGAAAAGCCACTGAATTGGCAGAACGCGTTGCTTGTTTAAATAGATTGCGAATACAATCGTTAAAATAGGGGACATATATTGAATCACCGTTGCGATGGCCATAGGCAAATGGGTCAATGTAAAAAAGAACATAGTCAACCCTGTTGCACCAGCTAAACCTCTTACTAATAACCATTTTCGGTTATTTCCAAAAATAGGTATCTTTTTCATGCGAATAATAGTGATGGAAATACTCAAGGAAACCATGCAGCGAAAAAACACAAGCTCAAACTCAGGATAATTCTGTATACTATCATATAAGTCGTGCTGATCAGCCAATATTTTTATGATCAGGTTTACAAAACCGAAGCATAATGATGATAAAAGCATATAGAGCACTCCTTTGTACATGCTTGCAAAAATAGAAAGCTCATTGCGATAAACCTTGGAATAGTTTAATTAAACTTTAACACCGATCAGGCAAACATCATCCACTTGCTCTAGTTCTCCTTTCCAATCCTGGAAACATTGCGTCAAATAACGTTTTTGATCAACCATGCTTAAGTGTTGAACAGACTTAATTTCTTCAAGGAGTTGGCGCGATTTAAACTTTTTACCCTTTGGTCCGCCAAATTGATCTTGATAACCATCGGTAAACATGTAAAACGAATCTCCTTCTTGAAGCTGAAACTCATGCGTGGTAAATGGTTTCATCAATTTATAGGTGCCAATTGGCTGTCGGTCTGCTTGTAGGGTAATTAATTCTCCGTTCCTGAAGATATGCAGGTCATTATGCGCTCCGGCAAATAAGATTTTATTATTATCCCTATTCCAAGAAACAAGCGCGATGTCCATTCCGTCATGAACAATTCCTTGAGAACTCACGAAAGATTGAATGAGTATATCACGAACCATATCCAAAATTTCTCCTGGCTTGGTATAGTTAAATTCGCGAACAGTTCTACTCAATGTATTATTGCAAATTAAACTCACCATTGCACCTGGAACACCATGCCCAGTGCAATCGGCAGCAGCCAATAGAATTGTATTCCCTTTTTCTTCTAGCCAATAGAAGTCACCAGCTACTATATCTTTTGGCTTAAATAGAATAAAAGCTTTCGGTAATTTGGTTCTAAGACGCTTTGGTTTTGGTAAAATAGCCCGTTGGATACGTTTAGCATACGTTATTGAGTCAATTATTTCCTTATTCTTCTGCTCGACTAATTCTTTTTGATGCACAACTTCTGAAGTTCTTTCTTCTACCAAATTCTCTAGTCGTTTTCGTTGTTGCAGAAGACTAAGCGTACGCCAAGTAAATATAGCTCCAAGTGCAGCAATAGCTAGTAGAATATAGGCTAAATAAGCCCATAATGTTCGCCACCAAGGTGGTTGAATAGTTATGTTAAAAGAAATTGTTTCAGACCAAATATTTGACGATCCTATTGCTTTCACATAGAAGGTGTAATCCCCTTCAGGTAAATAGTTGTAAACGACTTTGTTTTCTTCTTGGGTTGTTTGCCATTCATCACTTATACCTTCCATCTTATAATGATATTTGACCTTATGAGGTGCACTCCAATCAGCAGCAGAAAAGTAAATAGCAAATTCATTTAAATTATAGGGCAAAATCAGATTTTCAGGAATATTGCTGAATCTTCTAACACTGTCAAATTCAATGTCTTCCAAATCTCTAAAGGTAATTTTTTCCAACTCCTCGTATTCATTACTCTTTTTAGATGCCCGTAATTTTCGAAAGTCTACATTCTCTCCACGAATGGAGATGTTATTAAGGGTTAATAGAGGAGGGCTGAGTCTGCTTTCATATTTGTCAAGGTCAAGCTTAGTTAAGGCTTTACCGGTTCCCCACCAAAGGTTATTTTCGCTGTCCAAAAAAACGGCATTTGGATAGAAGTCTGTTCCTTTGAGGCCGTCTAGCTTATTAAAGTTGGTAATTTTAAAAGCATCCTGATCTGGCTGAATGCGATCTAATCCCTTTTCTGTCCCTACCCAAACATTTCCGTCATAATCTTCAGCAATTGACCAAATAATGTCATTAGCGAGGCCCTGTTCTCTCTTAATCGATTGCATTTCTCCATTCTGAAGTACATTGATACCACCGTTTTCTGTCCCGATCCATAATCGATTCGCATTATCATACATTAGCGAGAGTACCGTATTACTTGAGAGTCCTTCTTTTGTGGAGAAGTGGGTAATGTTTTCCCCATCAAACTTTTCTAAGCCTCCGTTATTTGTTCCAAACCAAATATTCCCTTCATCATCCTCACAAATAGAGCGAATGGTATTGCTTGATAACCCCTGTTCTGTAGTAAGGTGGTGAAATTTCTTTCCGTCAAATTTGGTAATACCTCCCATAAATGTACCCATCCAAATATTCCTTAGGCTATCTTCATACATGCACAAGACAACATCACCAGAGAGTCCGTTTTTAGTAGAATACTGATAGAAATTTGTTCCGTCAAAATAAGTAGCGCCTCCTCCTTCCGTTCCAAACCATATATTACCCTTTGAGTCTTGAATAATGACTCTAATAATATTTGAGCTTAAACCTTCATTAGTTGTGAAATGTTGGTATGTTTTGCCTGTAAAACGCGTTGCTCCGTTGGAGTGTCCAAACCACAAGTTTCCGTATTGATCTTCGCAAATCCCTCTAACAATGAGACCTCCCAAACCGTTTGCATCTGTATAGTTTTGAAATGAGCGATCGTTATACCGATTAATCCCCGCAAAAGTCCCAATCCAAATATTGTCTTTAGAGTCCATGATAATCGACCGAATTGTATTGCTACTCAAACCTTGCTGACGACCAATCAGCGTAAATGAAGAGCGGTCGTAAATGGAAATACCGTTATTGGCTGTACCGATCCATACTTTTCCGTTGGCATCCTCACTGATAGTCGTAACATGATTACCAGATAAACCTTGTTCCGTGCTGAAGGTGAAAAACGTATAGCCATCAAATAAACAAACTCCACTGTCTTTCGTACCGATCCACAAATTTTCTTCAGAATCTTCATAAACGACAGAGGTGTTTAAACTGTTCAAACCATCGTCTAACTGATAATGTGTAAATAAAACACCATCAAAAACAGCAAGTCCATTTTCCGTACAGGCGTACACCTTGTTATTTGCTCCCACAGTGATATGCTCAACAACCGAAGCCCCTAATCCTTGATCTGCTCCATAATGATAAAAATGTTCTCCATCAAACCGGCTTAACCCACCGTTGGTTGCAAACCACAAATTACCACGTTCATCTTCAACTATTTCTTTTACAAGCAGCCCAGATAAACCATCCTTATCGGAATATCGGATAAAACTTTCACCATCATAGCGAATTGCTCCTACACCATCAGTACCCATCCAAATGTTACCTTTGCTATCCTCATAAACACACCAGATATAATTACTTGCTAAACTATTGGAAGTACTGTAATTAATGAAGGTTTTTCCATTGTAAACACTGACACCCACAGCCCAAGTTGAAATCCATAAATTCCCCCTAGAATCCTCCATAACATCCATGACGTAACTTGAACTTAAACCTTGATCAACATCTAAGTATTGTAAGCCATATAGAGCATTATCCCTAGCTGCTGGCGGTTGAGATTCAATTTGTTCTGGTAAATTGACAAAAGTAGTGTCACCTTTTGGCTTTGTTTGAACTGGCAATGATAATCCATATTTACCTGGAGTCATTATTTCAAGGATTTCAGGAGCCAAATGAATTCCAGGCGATCGAATTTCCACAACATGTTCCTGTGCGGCGGTAACTTCTGGCATGCCCATGGCCACTTTGATTGGTGGATCTGTACTTTCAATAGGTTTAAGATTAACGGCTAAGGGAGATCCTGTAGGTATGTCATCTGGCAAAGAATACGTACCTCTCGTTTCCTCATTTAAACTAATTTTATCATCAACTTTTGTCTCCCCTTCTTGGCAAGAAGAAATGATGAAAAAGAAAAATAACAGATATGACCAATGTTTTAAAACCATTTAAAATGCAAAATACTAATTAATATTGAAGTCAGACCTCATGTATGATGAATAAGGACATCTTTTCGACCGAAAAGGATTTTTTTTCGTCGAAAATAGAACACGAAATGTGAAGGTTATGGCTAAATATAATTTTGCAAGTCATGGGTGTTGATAATTTTGTCGAAATCTTATTTTTTAATACTGTAGTAAGGCCAAAATTGTATCTAATTTAGCAGCTTTCAAGGCTGATATAAGAATGATAGACAATTACAGGCATAAAGGTTTGCGCAAAAAACTAGTTGAAGAACTACGCGAAAAGGGAATTAAAGATGAGGCTGTATTAGCTGCGATCAATACCGTTCCGCGTCATTTCTTCTTGGATGCTGTTTTTACAAAAAAAGCTTATTCGAATATGGCTTTTCAAATAGGG
>Ga0181553_10002991_pt1 | contig 14766 bp, 17 predicted proteins | sample 011ome_17_FD_133753 | JGI IMG/M metagenome (GOLD analysis project Ga0181553, IMG submission 133753) | Coastal salt marsh microbial communities from the Groves Creek Marsh, Skidaway Island, Georgia - 011502XT metaG (megahit assembly) | ecosystem: Environmental > Aquatic > Marine > Intertidal...
GAACTGCATCGTTACCCAGCGCGAAGTCGGCATCGATACCAGCTCTTTCGAGGTGGCACTGAAGAACACGCTGCGCCAGGCGCCGGACGTGATTCTCATCGGCGAGATTCGTACCCGCGAGACGATGGACTATGCCGTAGCCTTCGCCGAGACCGGGCACCTGTGTCTGGCCACGCTGCACGCCAACAACGCCAACCAGGCGCTGGACCGCATCATCAACTTCTTCCCACCGGATCGGCACAACCAGGTCTGGATGGATCTGTCGCTCAACCTCAAGGCCATCGTCGCCCAACAGCTGGTGCCGACACCCGACGGCAAGGGTCGTCGCGCGGTGATCGAGGTGTTGATCAACACCCCTCTGGCCGCAGACCTTATCCGCAAGGGCGAGGTGCATGAACTCAAGTCGCTGATGAAACGCTCCACCGAGCTGGGTATGCAGACCTTCGACCAGGCGCTGTACAACCTCTATGTGCAGGGCGAGATCACCTATGAAGATGCGCTGTTGCACGCCGACTCGGCCAACGACCTGCGGCTGTTGATCAAGCTGGGTTCGGAAACCGACGGCGAGCACCTGACCACTGTTTCGCAGGGGTTGAGTCTGGAGGTCAGCGACGACGATCCGGGTCGGCGCTTCCGTTAATCGACCTTAGCCCGGTTGCCGGCCGATGCGCTTGCCATGCCGGCCGGCCACGCGCTCGGCCTGGCCGTCACGCTGCGCACCGGCGCGTGCGCGGCTCATCAACTCGGGAATCAGCATGCCTTCGGGCAGGTTCTTCCAGAACCGCACCGGCAGGTTGCTTTCCATCACGCTGCGGTTCAGCCGGGCCGGGTTGAAGGTACTTTCGTAATACGTCTTCCAGAGTTCGCCGCCGGGATCGGCAGCGTTCTGCGCCAGCTGCTGCCACTGTGGTGGACAGGGTCGGGTGTAGTACAGCTCCTGGCCATCCCAGCAAACACCTTCTTCCGGTGTCGCGATCAGCCAGCTGTTCTCACCCATGCGCTCGGCGAAATGCCCTGCCGCCCATGGCAGCACGTCGTGCGCCGGCTCGAACCAAGCCACATGCCGAGGCCCATCGCCGCTCTCCAGCGGGCTGAAGCGCAGGAAGGCATGCAGATGGTGCGCCTCCCGCCGAACCACCTTGATCCGGCTATGCAGCTCGCTGCCGTCGACATCGCCTGCCATTCTGGCGCTGGCGTCACCTTGGGCAACCCGCCAGAGCACGCGATACAGCAGGCTCCATCGCTGATCGGTGCGAAAGCGGGCGGCCATCTCCAGCTCTTCGAGCAGCTGGCGGGGGATCCGAATGCGCGGCCCGTCCGTGGCCGCTGACGCGGACATTGGCTCATCGAACAAGCCGGCGTCACCGCCGCTTGCCCAGTTCAATTCATGCGGCGCGATCCGCTCCTGCAGCAGCGCCCGCGCCGCGTCTCGCCAGCCCTGGAAGCTGCCGTCGAAGTGCACCGTGCGCATCACCAGAGCGCCATCTGCGTCGGCGTGCCATCGCTCAGGTGCTGCCGCAATGCTGCCGATTCCTGCCCGGCGAGGCTGGGTCGATAGTCCTGGGTGACGATGAACGGCTTGGCCTTCTCCAGCGAGCAGCGCAGGCGAGTCAGGTCCTCGAAGCGGATGCGCTTGTGTCGCCGCAGGTCCACCAGGCGCTTGGCACTGAGCACGCCGATGCCGGGAACGCGGGCGATCATGGTCGGTTCGGCACGGTTGAGATCGATCGGGAAATGTTCCCGGTTAGCCAACGCCCAGGCCAGCTTCGGGTCCACATCGAGGGCCAGGTTGCCGGGCCCGCTGAGCAATTCGCCGGCCGAGAAGCCGTAGCCGCGCATGAGAAAGTCCGCCTGGTACAGCCGATGCTCGCGCAACAGGGGCGGCGCGGCGAACGGTACGGTCTTCGGACTGTGCGGGATGGGGCTGAACGCCGAGTAGTAGACACGCCGCAAGCGGTAGTCGCCATAGAGAGACTGCGCGGTGTGCAGAATGGTGCGGTCGTCGGTGTCATCGGCGCCGACGATCATCTGCGTGCTCTGCCCGGCAGGCGCGAAGCGCGGCGCGCGCTTCTCCGTGCTCGCCTCGGCCTCGCCCTGGTGAATGGTGTGCATGGCCTGCTTGATGGTCAGCACCTGCTTTTCCGGTGCCAGGCGGATCAGGCTGGTTTCGGTCGGCAGTTCGATGTTAACGCTGAGCCGATCGGCGTAGCGGCCGGCCTCGGCGATCAGCAATGGGTCGGCATCGGGAATCGTCTTCAGGTGGATGTAGCCGCGAAACTCGTGCTCGTCGCGCAGCAGTCTGGCGACGCGCACCAGCTGCTCCATGGTGTAGTCGGCCGAGCGGATGATGCCTGAGCTGAGGAACAGGCCGCTGATGCAGTTGCGCCGGTAGAAATCCAGCGTCAGCTCGACCACCTCCTCCGACGTGAAGCGCGCGCGCGGCACGTCGCTGGAGCGTCGATTGACGCAATATTGGCAGTCGTACAGGCAGAAGTTGGTCAACAGAATCTTCAACAGCGACACGCACCGACCGTCCGGGGTGAAGCTGTGGCAGATGCCCATGCCGTTGGTGGCGCCAAGCCCGCGCTTACCTTTGGAGGAGCGCTTCGGCGCGCCGCTGCTGGCGCACGACACGTCGTATTTGGCGGCGTCGGCGAGTACGCTGAGTTTGTCGATCAGCTGCATGATCCGGCTCGTAACACTGTTTGCGTATACAGTATCACGACGAATCGAACCGGCAAGAGCCATCTGGCGGGGCTCTTCGATGGGCTTTCGGATAAGCTGGAGACCACTCATCAATCGCACATCGAGGTTCGGATGCAGCAGAACACTCACAGCACGCTGATCGGCTATCTCCTATGGATCTTCGGCTTTCTCGGCTCCCATCGCTTCTACTATGGCAAGCCGATCACCGGCACCATCTGGTTCTTCACCCTTGGGCTGTTCTTCATCGGCTGGATCATCGACCTGTTCCTGATCCCGTCGATGGACCGTGAAGCGGATCTGCGCTTTCAGCCGGGGCCTATCGATTACACGGTGGGCTGGATCCTGCTGACCTTCCTAGGGGTCTTCGGCGTGCACCGGATGTATCAGGGCAAGTGGATCACCGGCATCCTCTACCTGTTCACCGGCGGGCTGTTCTTCATCGGCGTGCTCTATGACTTCTGGACGCTGAACACGCAGATATCGGAGCGTAATCGCGCGCGGGTCTGACGCCGGCCGAGAAGCTACGGGCCGGGGCGAGCGAGCCGCCGCCCCGGCACCTGCGTTCAGGCCTGGTAGCTGATGTGGCCGTCGACGAGGGTGTAGCGCACCGAGCCGGGTAGGCAGTGGCCCATGAATGGGCAGTTGCGACCTTTCGAGTACCAGCTTTCGCCGACCAGGGTCGAGCTGTGCGGATCGAACAACACCAGGTCGGCGGCCTGACCGGCCTGCAGCGTGCCGGTTGACAGCTGCAGCGCGGCGGCGGGGCCGCTGCTGAGGCGCGCCAGCAGGGTCGGCAGGTCGAGCAGGCCATCGTCCACCAGCGTCATCGCCAGCGGCAGGAGTATCTCCGCGCTGCTGATGCCTGCTTCGGTCTCGCCGAACGGTGCCAGTTTGGCATCGGCTTCGTGCGGTTGATGGTGGCTCGAAATCGCCGAGATCACGCCCGCCCTGACCGCCTCGCGCAGGCCATCGCGATCCGCCGTGCTGCGCAGCGGCGGCTGCACGTGGTACAGGCTGGAGAAGCCGTGCAACGCTTCGTCGGTGAGTATCAGCTGATACATTGCCACGTCGGCCGTGACCGGCAACCCGCGGGCCTGGGCCTGGGCGATCATCTCCGCGCCACGCGCGCTGGTCAGCTGGGCGAAATGCGCGCGCACACCGGAGCGCTCCACCAATAGCAGGTTGCGCGCCAGCGCCACGGTTTCCGCGGTCTCTGGAATGCCGGAGAGGCCGAGGAAACTCGCGGCCGCGCCCTCATGGGCGAGGCCGCCTTCGGCGAGGTCGCTGTCCTGGGAATGGAGGATCACCGTCAGATCGAAGGTGGCGGCGTACTCCAGGGCGCGGCGCAGGTTGCGGTTGCTGGCGAATTCGGTGAGGCCGTTGCCGAAGGCGACGCAGCCGGCTTCACGCAATGCGACCAGTTCGGACAGCTGTTCCCCGGCAAGGCCGCGGGTCAGCGCGCCGATGGGAAAGACCTTGGCGTGCCCCGATTCGCGCGCGCGGTCGAGGATCAGTTCGGCCACCGCTGCGGTATCCAGTATTGGGCGTGTCTGCGGCGGGCAACACAGGCTGGTGATTCCGCCGGCTGCGGCGGCCAGGGTCTCGCTGGCGATGCTGCCCTTGCGGCTGTAGCCGGGTTCGCGCAGTGCCACGGACAGATCGACCAGTCCCGGAGCGGCAATCAGCCCCTGCGCATCGATGCTGCGCTGGGCTTCGAAGCCGGCTGGCGCCTGGCCGATGGCCGTGATCCTGCCGTCCTGCAGGAAGATATCGGCCACTTCGTCGCGCCCGCTGCTGGGGTCGATAACGCGCGCGCCGAGGATTCTTGTTGCCACCATCACTGCTGCTCCTCGGAAACGGACTCGGAATCGATCTGACGCTGCGCGGTCTGGCCGCTCATCGCCATGGACAGCACGGCCATGCGGATTGCGATGCCGTAGGTAACCTGATTGAGAATGACCGACTGCGCCCCATCGGCCACCGCGGACTCGATCTCCACGCCGCGGTTGATCGGCCCTGGATGCATGACGATGGCATCCGGCTTGGCCAGTTGAAGGCGCTGGGTGTTCAGCCCGTAGAGTTTGTAGAACTCGCCTTCGCTGGGCAGCAGGCCGCCCTGCATGCGCTCGCGCTGCAGGCGCAGCATGATCACCACGTCGACATCGCGCATCCCTTCGTTCATATCGGTGAATACGCGTACGCCGTATTGCTCGATGCCCTCGGGAAGCAGGGTTTTCGGCGCGATCACGCGGATGTCGGGGCAGCCCAGGGTGCGCAGGGCCAGCATGTTCGAGCGGGCCACCCGCGAATGCAGGATGTCGCCGACGATGGCCACTGAGAGGTTCTCGAAACCACCCTTGTGTCGACGAATGGTGAGCATGTCGAGCATGCCCTGGGTCGGGTGGGCATGGCGTCCATCGCCGCCATTGATCACCGCCACCTCGGGGCAGACATGTTCGGCGATGAAATGCGCGGCCCCGGAGTCGGCATGGCGCACCACGAACATGTCCGCGGCCATGGCTTCGAGATTGCGCAGGGTATCGGTCAGGGTCTCGCCCTTGCTGGTCGAGGAGGTGGAGACGTTGAGCGTAATGACGTCCGCCGAGAGTCGCTGTGCCGCCAGTTCGAACGTGGTGCGGGTACGCGTGGAATTCTCGAAGAACACGTTGCAGACGGTCTTGCCGCGCAGCAGCGGGACCTTTTTCACCGCCCGCGCGCCGACCTCGAGGAAGGAGTCGGCAGTGTCCAGGATCTCGGTGAGCAGCTCGCGGGGCAGGCCGTCGAGGGAGAGAAAGTGGCGCAGCTGGCCTTGGTCGTTCAGCTGTAGCGGGCGCTTGGCGTCAGTGGGCGTCATCGCAGGTCTCGGTGGGCGGCGGGTGATGGACGATGGGTTCGGGGTTCGGCAGGCTCGCTCAGGATGGGTGGGCTTCCAGCAGCTGCGGTTCCAGTGCCAGCGGCGCTGGTCCGAGCAGCTTGATGCGCTGTTCCGGTGCCAGCGACAGGGTGGCACCGACCACGTCGGGGCGGATCGGCAGTTCGCGGGCGTTGAGGTCGAGCAGGCAGACGAGCGTCACGCTGGCCGGCCGTCCGTAGTCGAACAGCTCGTTCAGTGCGGCGCGGATGGTGCGGCCGGTCATCAGTACGTCATCGACCACCACCAGATGCTGGCCTTCGATCTCGAACGGCAGCTCGGAGGGCTGTACCTGCGGGTGTAGGCCTTTCTGGGTGAAGTCGTCGCGATAGAAGGACACGTCGAGGATGCCGAGCGGTTCGTGCTGCCCGCGGGCTTCGAGCAGCGCCTGGGCGACCCAGACGCCGCCGGTACGAATGCCGATGAAGCGCGGCTCCTGAATGTTGCGTTCGCTCAGATGCTGCGCCAATGCGGCGACCATCTCGGGTAGAAGCTGTTCGGGGTTGGGCAGGATCATGGGGTCTCCTTTAGGGCCGGCTCAGACGGCGGCGTGATCGTTCAGCCAGCCTTCCAGCAGTAGTGCGGCGGCCAGGGCGTCGACCGGGCGTTCACGATAGCCGCCGTGCTGGCCCTGACGCAGGCGCTCGCCCTTGGCTTCGAATGTGGTCAGGCGTTCGTCGTGGGTGTGCACCGGCAGGCTGAAGCGACCGCTGAGGCGTCGGGCGAACTTCTCCGCCCGAGCACTCATGTCGCTGGGACTGCCGTCCATGTTCAGTGGCAGGCCGACCACCAGTGCGTCGGGCTGCCATTCGCGTAGCAGTGCTTCGATCTGCTGCCAATCCGGCACACCGTTCTGTGCCTTGAGTACGCAGAGCTCGCGCGCCTGTCCGGTGATGGCCTGGCCAACGGCCACGCCGATCTGCTTGGTGCCGTAGTCGAACCCGAGCAGCAGTCGCGGGGCGCTCATGCGTGGCCGACCTGGGTGCTGAGCAGGCGCAGATCGACCCCAAGGGACGCAGCGGCTGCGTTCAGGCGCTGGTCGTAAGGCAGGTCGAACAGAATCTCCGGATCGGCGGCACAGCTCAGCCAGGTATTGTCTGCCAGCTCCGCTTCCAGCTGACCGGCCTCCCACCCTGCATAACCCAGGGCGACGAAGTGGCGCTGAGGTCCCTGGCCGTCGGCGATCGCGAAAAGCACGTCCTGTGATGTCGACATGCCAAGCGGGCCGAGCGAAAGGGTGGCCTGGAACTGCTGCTCCGGCGAATGCAGGACGAAGCCGCGATCGGTCTGTACCGGGCCGCCAGAAAAGATCGGCAGGTTTTCACACAGGGGGGGAATCGGCTCGTCCGGGCGTAGCTGTTCGAGTACGTCGGCCAGGCTCAGTCCGCTTGGACGGTTGATGATCAGGCCCATGGCGCCTTCTGCGCCGTGCTCGATCAGGTAGATCAGCGTCTGGGCGAAGTTCGGATCGGCCATCTGTGGCATGGCGATCAGGAAGTGGTGCTTGAGGTAGCTGGGCGCGGTGCTTTTCATGCGCGTTAGCTTAAGCGTTGCACCGCATTCCGGCTACAGCTTCGATGGTTGCCAAGCGTGGCGATTCGCCCCTTTTGCAGGGCTGCGGCAAGCTCCGAACGGGACGCACCAGTGCTTGACGAGGCCTCCGGCGGGACGGGCGGCTCAGCGGCTAGAAAGCCTGTCGCCCCGTTCGAAGCGCCAGGTGCGGATGATCTCGACCTGGTCGAATTTCTGCGCCAGTTCGCCGGTGAATGGCGCAAAGGGTGCTGCCAAGCGAACAATGCGCAGTGCTGCGTCGTCGAGCACCGGTTGACCGGACGATTCGATCACCCGCAATTCCTGAACGGTGCCGTCCCGGTTGATGGTCACCAGCATGCGCAGGCTGCCATATATCTGCTGGCGACGCGCCTCGTCCGGATAGTTGAGATTGCCGATGCGTTCGACCTTCTTGCGCCATTCGTCGCGGTACCAGGCGCTGATGTCGCGCATGGTGGCCGCACTGTTCTGCCGGCTGACGCGGGGTCGCTTGGCGTAGCGCTCCACATCCTGCGCCAGCTCTGCTTCGAGGCTGGCGATCTCGGCGCTCAGTTGCGAGCTGTCGAATGCCGGCGCCGGCTGGGCCTTGGGTTGTGGCTGGGTTTGCTGTTTGACCTCGGCTTTTTCCGGCTGGCGACTGCGAGTGGTTACCACGGTCTTGGCCGGCGCCGGGCTAGTGCTCTGCGGTGGCGCCGCTGGCGGCGTTACCTTGCGCACTTCGGTGTCCTGGAAAGGGGCCTGTTCGGTGGTCTTCGGCGAAGCCTTGTGTTCCAGCGTGCCGCTGCCCAGCTGATTATCCTGGGCGAGGAAGTCGGCATCCTTCGGCTTCTCTTCGCTCTTGAATGTCGACAGCGTGATCTCGAGCGTCTTGCTGATCTGCTTCGGCTCCGACAGCGTGAATCCAAGGCCGAGGATCAATGCCAGGTGCAAGGCTGCAGCGAGAAACAGCGTGAAGCCGAGCCTGTCCGCCGGACGGACGCGGGTGGTTTCAGGCGCAGGTTGGCGAATAGCAGCGTTCATCGCAGGTCAGGTCGGCTCGAAGTGCCGCGCAGTCTGCCGGCTTTGAGCTTGGAGTCGCAAGCGCCAAGCTCAAAGCTGTTAGCTGGTTCAAGCTTGCAGCTTGCTCGCGATGGCATCCATCAGGCGCTCGCCGATGCGGGTGTCGAAGGCGTTGTCGATTTCCCGGATACAGGTCGGGCTGGTGATGTTGATTTCGGTGAGGTAATCGCCGATGACATCCAGGCCGACAAACAACAGGCCGCGCTCGCGCAGCTGTGGCCCGACGATCGCTGCGATTTCGCGATCGCGATCCGACAGCGGCTGCGCCACGCCGCGTCCGCCGGCGGCCAGATTGCCGCGGGTCTCGCCGGCGGCCGGGATCCGAGCGAGGCAGTACGGCACCGGCTCGCCGTCGATCATCAGGATGCGCTTGTCGCCGTCCTTGATCGCCGGGATCTAGCGCTGGGCCATGATCTGCCGCCCGCCATGCTCGGTCAGCACTTCGAGGATCACCGACAGGTTCGGATCGCCTTCACGATGGCGGAAGATCGAGGCACCGCCCATCTCGTCAAGGGGTTTGAGAATAATGTCACGGTGCTCCCGAGCGAACTCGCGGAGAATGTCGGCGCGCCGGCTGACCAGGGTCGGTGGCGTGCACTGTGGAAACTGCGTGGCGAAGAACTTCTCGTTGCAGTCGCGCAGGCTCTGCGGGCGGTTGACCACCAGCGTTCCGGCTTTCTCTGCCAGCTCCAGCAGATAGGTGGCGTAGACGTACTCGCTATTGAACGGCGGGTCCTTGCGCATGAGGATGACGTCGAGCTCGCCTAGCGCCGAGTCGAACTCATCGCCTGTTTCGAACCATTTCTGTGGGTCGTTGAACACTCGGAGCGGACACATGCGCGCGCGCGCCTGGTCGCCGAGCTGGTAAAGGTCTCGTTGTTCCATGTAGAACAGCGTCCAGCCTCGCGCCTGGGCAGCAAGCAGCATGGCGAGCGAGCTGTCCTTTTTGAAGGCGATCTGCGCGATAGGGTCCATGATGATCCCGACGCGAACGGTCATGAGGTTTCTCCGGCATGGGGCAGCATCGCGCTGCTGGTGGCTCGATTGGTCGCTGCAGATTGGCCGTGGTTGTGCACTCGGTCAAGGAAAATTGGCATGCTTTTGCGGCTGATAGCATGGCCAGAAGGAGTGTGCTAAAAAGGTCCGGCGATTGGGTGCAGCCCATCGATGACAGGGCCTCCAGCGCACTGACATAACGATAAACTACGACTCACCGAGGCGATGGTAGGGCGAAATGGAACAGCACTCCGAGGGCTTGAAGGTCATGGTGATCGACGATTCGAAGACGATTCGTCGCACCGCTGAAACCCTGCTGAAGAAGGTAGGTTGCGATGTCATCACCGCTGTTGACGGTTTCGATGCGCTCGCCAAGATTGCAGATACTCATCCTCGTATCATCTTCGTCGATATTATGATGCCCAGGCTGGATGGCTATCAGACCTGTGCACTGATCAAGAACAACAGTTCCTTCAAGTCGACGCCGGTGATCATGCTGTCTTCCAAAGATGGCCTCTTCGACAAGGCGAAAGGGCGTATCGTCGGATCCGATCAATACCTCACCAAGCCGTTCAGCAAAGAAGAGCTGCTAGGCGCAATCAAGGCGCACGTCCCTGATTTCGCGCCGGTGGAACAAGCATCCTGAAGTTCGGCATTGTTTGCCGCTGAAGCCTTCCTATGGAGAAATCATGGCTCGCGTTCTGATTGTTGATGATTCACCGACAGAAATGTACAAGCTCACCGCCATGCTGGAGAAGCACGGGCATGTGGTGCTCAAGGCCGAGAACGGGGCTGATGGTGTTGCTCTGGCTCGCCAGGAAAAACCGGATGCCGTGCTGATGGATATCGTCATGCCCGGGCTGAACGGATTCCAGGCCACGCGCCAGCTGACCAAAGATTCTGAAACCAGTCACATTCCGGTGATCATCGTTACCACCAAGGATCAGGAAACCGATAAGGTCTGGGGCAAGCGCCAGGGCGCCAAGGATTACCTGACCAAGCCAGTGGACGAGGCGACATTGCTGAAAACCCTGAATGCCGTTCTGGCGGGCTGACGCCGGGGTAGCCAACACTCGGACAAAGGGACGTGGCCAGCATGGCTGACATGCCAACGCCGTTTCAGCACCTGCTGGAGCTAGATAGACAATGCCGCATGCATGCGGCAGGCCTGCCTTCACAGCAGGAAGCCGTACAGACCTGGGGAGGGATCGGCTTCCGCATGGGTGGACGCTTGTTCGTCGCGCCGATGGGCGAGGTCAGCGAGATCCTGCACGAGCCGCGATATACCTTGTTGCCAGGCGTCAAGAGCTGGGTGAAGGGTGTGGCAAACGTTCGCGGCAGGCTGCTGCCGGTGATGGACCTGTGTGGCTATTTCGGGCTGGAGCTATCGGCCTTGCGCAAGCAGCGCAGGGTGTTGGTGGTAGACCATCAGGAAGTATTCGCCGGACTGACCGTCGACGAAGTGTTCGGCATGCAGCATTTTCCGGTAGAGGCCTTCTCGGAGGAGCTGCCACCGATCGAGGCGTCGATTCAACCGTTCATTCACGGTGTCTTCCAGCGCGAGCAACCCTGGCTGGTCTTCAGTCCGCACGCACTGGCTACGCATCAGGCGTTTCTAGACGTCGCTTATTAGTTGTAGGTGGGTCGACCTAGGTCGGCCTTTTGGTTCTTGGATGGAAGCGCACGGGGGTCCAGGCGGGGGCCGGATAATGAACAAGATGAATGCTAGTGCTTTGTTGAGCGGGGTGCGCAGCAATACGCTGATCACCGGCCTGTTTGTCGTGTTGATCGTATCGATCGTGTTGTTGTTCGCGAACTTCGCGTACGTCAATACGCAAGCCGATCATGACAACGAGTACATCGCTCACGCGGGAGAGCTACGCGTACTGTCCCAGCAGATCGCCAAGGATGCCGTGGAAGCGGCGACGGGCACCCAGGAGGCGTTCGCGTCCCTGAAGCAGGCCCGTAACGAGTTCGAGCGACGTTGGGGGTATCTCGCCCAGGGTAACGAAAGCATCGGGCTGCCTGCGGTGCCCGAATCGCTGCGTGCCGAGGTCAACGCGGTGGAGCAGGACTGGAACACTCTGCGCCGTGACACGGACGCGATCCTTTCCAGCGAGCAGACGGTACTGTCTCTGCATCAGGTGGCCAGCACTCTCGCCGAAACCATCCCGCAGCTGCAGGTAGAGTACGAGGAGGTCGTCGATATTCTGCTTGAAAGCGGCGCGCCGGCTGCCCAGGTCTCGGTGGCCCAGCGTCAATCGCTGCTGGCCGAACGTATTCTCGGTTCGGTGAACAAGGTACTTTCCGGTGATCAGGACTCGGTTCAGGCAGCTGATATGTTCGGCCGGGACGCCAGCCTGTTCGGTCGCGTACTGAACGCGATGATCGAAGGCAACGTCGCCATGGGCATCAGTGCGGTGGCTGACGAAGAGGCACTGGACCGTCTTGCGGAGATCTCCGAGCTGTTCCAGTTCGTATCGGGTTCCGTGGACGAAATTCTGGAAACCTCGCCAGAGCTGTTCCAAGTCCGCGAGTCGGCAAACAGCATCTTTGAGGTTTCGCAGACGCTGCTGGACAAGACCTCTGCCCTTTCCCAAGGTTTGCAGAACCGTGCTGATGCACGTTATCTGAACACCATTATCGGTTACGTACTGGGTGCGCTTGCACTGGCATCGATCATCCTGATCGGCTTGGTAATGGTTCAGGAAACGCGTCGCCGCTTGAGCGAAACCGCCGAGAAGAACGAGCGCAACCAGGCGGCGATTCTGCGACTGCTCGACGAGATCGGTGACCTTGCTGATGGTGACTTGACGGTAGCCGCAACCGTAACCGAAGACTTCACTGGTGCGATCGCGGACTCGATCAACTACTCCATCGACCAGCTGCGCGATCTGGTAGCAACCATCAACCAGACGGCGGTACAGGTATCGGGCGCAGCCCAGGAGACCCAGGCGACGGCAATGCATCTTGCCGAAGCGTCCGAACACCAGGCACAGGAGATTGCCGGTGCCTCGGCGGCAATCAACGAGATGGCGGTTTCCATTGACCAGGTATCGGCAAACGCTGCGGAATCGTCCGCGGTAGCAGAACGCTCGGTAGCCATCGCCAACAAGGGCAACGAGGTCGTACACAACACCATTACCGGTATGGACAACATCCGTGAGCAGATCCAGGACACGTCCAAGCGGATCAAACGTCTCGGTGAGTCTTCCCAAGAGATCGGCGACATCGTAAGCCTGATCAACGACATTGCCGACCAGACCAACATCCTCGCACTCAACGCGGCGATCCAGGCTTCCATGGCTGGCGACGCGGGGCGTGGCTTCGCGGTGGTTGCGGACGAAGTACAACGTCTGGCGGAACGTTCCTCGGCTGCAACCAAGCAGATCGAAGCGCTGGTCAAGACCATTCAGACCGACACCAACGAAGCGGTCATCTCGATGGAGCAGACCACTTCCGAGGTGGTCCGCGGTGCGCGTCTGGCACAGGATGCCGGGGTAGCACTGGAGGAGATCGAAAAGGTATCCAAGACCCTCGCGGCGCTTATCCAGAACATCTCCAACGCAGCTCGTCAGCAGGCTTCGTCTGCCGGTCATATTTCCAACACCATGAACGTGATCCAGGAGATCACCTCGCAGACCTCGTCGGGTACCACCGCTACGGCCAAGAGCATTGGTAATCTGGCCAAGATGGCCAACGAAATGCGCCATTCCGTTTCGGGCTTCACCCTGCCGGATACGCCGGATCAGGCCTGACTTGACGAGAGTGCGGCAGTCAAGTGATGGCTGCCGCCGAGGATCACGAGCGAGGGGCAGGGCATGCAGCCAAGGTTTGACTGGGCACTGGAGCCCTTGGCCGATATGTCGCCGGCGGAGTTCCATGACTGGCAGACGCTCCTCGAGGAGCGTTCCGGAATGGTCGTCAGCGAGCACAGACGCAGCTTCCTGCAGACCAATCTGAGCGCACGTATGCGTGAAGTCGGGGCGGCCGACTATGCCAGCTATTACCGGCAAGTCACTTCCGGCCCTCGCGGTGCAGTTGAGTGGTCGACCCTCATGGACCGCCTGACAGTGCAGGAGACGCGCTTCTTCCGCCATCCTGCTTCGTTCGCGCTGCTTGAGAGTCACCTGCGGCACCGGCTGGAAGAAGGCTCGCTCGCTCGCCCTCTGGCGCTTTGGAGCGTCGGCTGTGCAAGCGGAGAGGAAACCTATTCACTGGCGATGATCGCGGATCAGTTGCTGGCTGACAGCGACTCCGGACATGGCTTCGGTGTAACGGGAACCGATATCAGCCTGAATGCGCTAGCCAAGTGCCGTGCCGCAGTCTACGGCGCCCGCAGACTGGAACAGGTGACGCCAGCGTTGCGCGATCGCTACTTCCAGCCTTCGGTCGACGATCGCTTTCAAGTCATCCCCGCCCTGGCCGCGCGAGTGTGCTTTGCGCGGCTCAATGTGCTGGAACTGGCGAATTCGCCGCTTTCCGGCATGGACGTCATTTTCTGTCAGAACCTGTTGATCTATTTCCGCCGCTGGCGCCGCAGAGAGATCCTCAATCGCTTGGCCGAGTGCCTGGCGCCGGGGGGATTGCTGGTGATTGGGGTCGGGGAAATAGTCGGTTGGCAGCATCCGGATCTGGTTCCGGTTGCCAACGATCAGGTTCTGGCCTTTACCCGGAAAAGTTTATGAGCGGAGTCGCTATGGGTGATCGGCACGATTATGTCGCCCTGGAGTGGGTGAAAGGCGAGATTGCCGAAACGCTTAAGCAGGCGCGTCAGGCGCTGGAGGCGTTCGTCGAGAATCCGCAGGACTCGACTCGGATGCGCTTCTGCCTGACCTACGTGCACCAGGTCCATGGCACTCTGCAGATGGTCGAGTTCTTCGGCGCGGCGCTGCTTGCGGAAGAAATGGAGCAACTGGCAAGGGCCCTGCTGGAAGAGCGGGTGGCCAACCAGGGTGAAGCGCTCGAGGTCATGATGCAGGCCATCCTGCAGCTGCCGGCCTATCTGGACCGTATCCAGAGCGCGCGCCGCGATCTGCCGATGGTGGTCCTGCCGCTGCTCAACGACCTTCGCGCCGCGCGTGGCGAGAAACTGCTGTCGGAGACCAGCCTGTTTTCTCCAGATCTGTCGGGGCGGACGCCCGCGCTGTCGCAGGAGTCGGTGGAGCGTTTGCGCACCCAGGAGCTGCCAGCGTTGCTACGCAAACTGCGGCAGATGCTGCAGGTCGCTCTGGTCGGCGTCATTCGCAATCAGGACCTGCCGACCAACCTCGGTTACATGGCTCGGGTGTTTGCCCGTCTGGAAACCTTGTGCCAGAACGCTCCGCTGGCTGCCCTGTGGCAGATTGCTTCGGGGATGGTCGAGGGGCTGGCCAGCGGCGGCGTGACCAACGGTACCTCGGTCCGCACCTTGCTGCGCCAGGTGGACAAGCAGCTAAAGCGATTGGTTGAGGAGGGTGCCGATGGTTTCAATCAGGCTGCTCCGGACGAGCTGATCAAGAACCTGCTTTTCTACGTTGCCAAGGCACCGGGGCAGACGCCTC
>Ga0181553_10003003_pt1 | contig 14733 bp, 17 predicted proteins | sample 011ome_17_FD_133753 | JGI IMG/M metagenome (GOLD analysis project Ga0181553, IMG submission 133753) | Coastal salt marsh microbial communities from the Groves Creek Marsh, Skidaway Island, Georgia - 011502XT metaG (megahit assembly) | ecosystem: Environmental > Aquatic > Marine > Intertidal...
TAATAAAATAATAATGCGCATAAAAATTATTTTAATTTTATTTTGATTAATTATCTAAAATGGTAAAATCAAAAGTTTCAAGCATTTCTTACGTTGAAAAATCAGTTATAGAAGCGATTGACGATAATTTTGAGACACAGTGTTTTGTTGCTCCTGTAAAATTAGAAAAAGAAGTGAATATATTGGTTTGTTTTGGTAGCACTATTCGTTCTCCACATAGTAATGTATACAAATACAAATCTTTGTACATTGTAAAGGATAGAAAAGTGTTTAAAAAAATTGGGTGCTATGAATTTCATAGAGATAATGAGAATAGCATAATTAAAATACAAGACCTTAATTATGAAGATTTTAACAAATACGGAGAATTGCTGTTATTTAAATCAGTTATAACTAAAGATCTCATACATTCTTGTGAATATACAGAAGATGTTCCCTCATTATCAATAACGATAGATTCAAAAAAAGATAAACAAAATGCAGACAATGATATTATAAATATTGACATACACGATGACACTAATCATAACTTTAAAGAACGAAATGTTACTAATGAAAACAATGACGATGATAATATGGAAACTAGTGTAACACCAACATCATCCGATAATGACAATGCATTGTTTACAGATGATACTGTTTTTACATTTTATATTAGATCGGCTGATGTAAAACCTGGAAAAGGTACAAGCGAAAGAATTTCAGTAAACGACCAAATCAAGTTTGAAAACCTAAATAAGATCAAACATTGGCGCAGGATTCTATCAAATTTCTATATGAAGAGTGAAAATGACGAAGTTTTACCACTTTTCAAAGACAACGAATATAGCTGGGCAAGTGCAGAACATTATTTCCAAGCTCAAAAATTCAAAAAAATCCCTGAATATTATAAATTGTTCGCTCTAGAATCTGAAACTGAACTATCAAAATCTGCAAAATATGCAAAAGAGGTTGGCGAAAAAGGCAAGCTGAACAATAAAAAATATATACCAAATGAAGTTTATTCTATGAAAGATGATACAAATCAAGAAATAAATATGGAAGCTGCTCAACGGATGAAATACAACCAAGATCCTTTGTCAAAAGAAGTTTTAATGGAGACCAAAAACGCCAAACTTCAACATATGCCGTCGCAAAAGAATTCATCGAATGAACCGATTGTGTTTTACGATACAATGCGAATTCGTAAAGATTTGTTATCTTTGTAACTTTCATTCATTGTAATTTAATAATTCATCTATTTTTTTTTGTTGTTGCTCAATAATTTGTCGATAATCCTGGACAATATGTGTTTGTTTATCCAATAATTTTTGCTGTTTTTCTAGTATATCAGTTAATTTCAGAACAGGTTGAGTATAAGTATTTTTGTATACATATGAAAATATTTTACGTGCAGTCCAGTCAATAACACCATATGTTACATCCAAAAATAAAGTCGTTACGAAATATATCATCTAAGTATATATTTATATATTAGTGTATTAATATATAAATATACTTGAATTTATATAAATGTGAAATAAAAATGAATGTTATAAAATATGCAATATTTTTGTGTTGTGTTGCATACACATATTCAAAGTCTCCTTCTTTACCACAAATTACTATACCAAAACTCAATAAAATAAAAACAGCGAAAAACATAAAACGCGGTATTGCAATAGGAGGGAGTATTGGTGCATCAACTACTGTTGTGAATGAAATGATTGCATTAGATTCTAAGCTAACAAAAGTAAAATCAAAAATAGGCCATAATGAAGAATACATTGATATGTCAAATCCAAGTACATATGCAACAGAATCTGGCGTAAAAGGAGAATCTTGGAGTTATTATAAAATGCTATCATCCATAGTACACCATGACATTATTGGAGTTTCCATTCATCAAGATGGAAAATATGCATATGTTATTGAATACACTAAAAATAAATATATTTTACCAGAAAATATACATAAAGTTGTAACCATACCAAATCATATAAATGAACTTATTGATAATTTGATGCAGTACGACATCAAATTTGACATTTTCATGTGAAATATATAATACGCATAATAAAGATATAAAGATTAAAGATAAAATTAACTACATAAATACAAATGACTACTTTAGATGAAAAATTTTTGAACATTATGCGCGAATTTATACCTGATTTTCTTAATGAATTTCCAGAATATACAAATAAATTGCATCCAACTATCAAATTAATATGCGACAATTCAAACAATACATTCAATGATGAGGAAGTTGAAATGATAGATGTATTTTATACAAAATCTTTTAAAATACTATGGAAACATCACCATGCTATTTTGTATGATGATCATTCAATATTTGAAAAAGACTCTGATAAAAAACTAGAATTTGTAGAAAGTATAGATTTCCGTTACGTATGGAATTTACCTACGACAAGTAATCAAACCAAAATTATCATTTCTAAATATTTAAAAATGTTTATCATCAGTGTTTTGTCTTATAAGAGTAATGAAGAAAAAATTGGAAAATCTACATTAGATTTATTGGGAAAAATATCTGAAGATAATATGAAAACAAAAATTTTGGATACATTAGAAGAATTAAATAATTTTTTTGCTAAAAACAAATCTGTTTCTAATGACATTCCGAAATTTGAGACTCTATTTGAAACAATTGAAAATGTTTCGAAAGGAAAAATTGGTCAATTAGCAAAAGAAATTGCAGATGAAACATTTAAAGATATAAACATCAACGATAATGCAAATGAAGATAACATAGAAGATATGTTAAAAAATATGTTCAGTAATCCACAAAAGTTAATGAAGATGACACAATCTATTAGTCAAAAGTTAGATTCGAAAATGAAAACCGGAGAATTAAAGGACAGTGATTTAATGCAAGAAGCATCCGATATTGTTTCTCAAATGAAAAATGTTCCAGGGTTTGGTGACTTAAGTAGCATATTGGGATTGAAAAAAAAAACACTTTCAAAAAATACTATGTTTGATGAGTCAAATATTGAACAATTTTGGAAACAATCATCTCAATCAAAAATGCCAAATGTACAAAAATCTGCAAGAACAAATAATAAAAAGAAGAAAAAAAATAAATAAAATATATTATATACTACAAAGATATAGTATTATGACATCTGAATTATTTTGGTATAAAAAACCACAAGTTCTGATTGAGTATCCATATGTATATAATATTTTACCTAATAATCAGGAATCAATGCCATCACAGTTAAATGCATTATCTCGATTTGTGATTTTAATATCATGTATTGCAATGTTATTTATGCAAAACAAGAAAATAAATGTATTTGTTACACTATGTATTACATTGGGTGCAATTATTATATTCGAAAGAAATAAAATGCAATATGTAGAACCGTTATGTAACAAACAATCTCCTCCACAAGTTGCACCTAACAATAATTGCGAGATAAGTAGCTCCAAGAATAATTCAACCAAACCAAGTATCCCTAAAAAGATAAAATCAACCGTAGACGCAAAACTCTTTCATAATCTAAACGATGATATTGATCATGAAAATTTTGACAGAAATTTTAATATTATACCGGATACAAGTGTTGATGCTCAAAAATCTTTTATCGATTTTTGTTTCAAGAATACAGCATCTGATAAAGATAAACATTATGCATCATACAAATAAAATATATCTAGTATATACATAAATGTCAAGTGTACACAATTACATGTTTGAAAATCTATCAAGATTAGGGGATGATGTAACTACATTGTCTGAAAAAAATACGATGAATTCCAATTATGGAAATTATAATACCACGAATTTTTTTAATCAGCGTGATTGTCTGAAACATCCTATTCAAGTTGCAACATCGCAACCAAGTGTATTTATGTCGAGTGGTAAAAACTCAGTTGGATTAAATGGGTGTGCAGTAGATCAAGATAGCAGTATACGAATTCAAACCATGCAAACAAACGAAAAAGGGCGTGTAAATTTATATACTCGTCCGTTTCTTACAGTTCCTTATTTAGGTAGAGGTGTATCCTCAGTTGATGAAGAAACACGGCTTAAGCAAGGTGATCATAATTCAAATCGCAAAACAGTAAATGGCTTGTCGGAAGAATCATACGTTGATCACAATGAATATCCATTAATTGATTCTATTCGACATACTGTCACTAACCCCAATAATTTAGTGGAATCTAGCGCAGATAAATCATGGATTCGAGGTGGAGTTCCATCTAGAGAGCTAAAGAGAGAAAATGCAAATCAATCGAGTTCATAAAAATGACTTATAGATAATTCAAATGAAATATAAAATAATGAGTGAATCGGAACAAGAAGTAAATGAGTTGGAACAATATCAACAAAATCTTTTAAATTTGTTTGATTTGGATGAATTTGACGAAACTAAAGTTGTAGAGTGCATTGATACAATATATGATAACCTTGAACACAATGATTACATAAATGAACAAGTCAAGAAAAAGTTATCAGTAAAAGCACAAGATGTACATTCAAATGATCCAAGATTTGGGTTTATGTTGTTGTATTCACTTGAAAATTACAATAAATATTACATGATGATTGAGAGTGCAATCAAAAAAGAAATTACACCAGATGTATTTATACAATATTTACTAATTAATATTTGAAATTCATTAAACAAATATTCATATATACTATATTGACTATGCAAACAATGAAAAACAAGGTAAAAGCCAAACTTCAAACAAAAAAAAAGAAACAAAAAAACATTCAAAATTTAAAATGGTTGACCAAACCATGTGATATCATACGTTCATTACAAATAAAAAATACGATTTGTAATGAACCTAAATGGAAACATATTCCTTTATTTAAATACTTTGAGAAAAAAGAGTACCAGTATAAGATGTCGTTAAATCAAATCTACAAAATCAAATTCGGTACATGTATAGGTATGGGTACACATTCTAAGGTACATAATGTTATTTTTACTGATACTAAAGGTAAAATACAAAAAATGGTTGTGAAAACTCCGCAAAAAATAGATAATTTGTCGTTTTCGAAAGAAATATATTTTCATACATTACTGTATTGCAACCATAAAAAAAATATACCAAAAATAAATAGTGTATTCAAAATCAATAATCGTATACTTTATGGCGTGGAACATATGGATGGTACATTGTGGGATTATTTCGATGATCATATAGAAGATCAAATGCTGTTAATTGAGGCATTGTATTCCATCACGCGTATTTTACATGAACTTCAAGAAAAGTATATATTCATGCACCGCGATTTTCATCCAGGTAATGTAATGTACAAAAAGGTTAATTCTGAATATAATTGGTATTTTATCGATTTTAACATGAGTTGCATGAAAATAAACAAAACAAAATTGTATCAAATGTCAAGTACTGGTCATTACAATGTGTTGCACGAATTCAATAATTCACATGATATAAGGATGCTGTTTGTATTTTTATATCAGCATTACATGAATAAATTACCAAGAAAATTATTACATTATATATTGTTTTTGATGGATTCATTGGTTAAATATTATTCTAAACAGATTAAATATCAAACGAATAACACAGATACCTTACTATATGGAATTTATGGTGATATTGTTGACATAGTAGATGAAAATTTTGATCCATTACGCGTTTCTCTCGTCTTGAAAGAAATTATGCATGGTAAATATGTACTCAAACATGATTACACAATATATAAATCAGGAATATTAGAAACTTATATACAAACCAGTCGCAATATTGTATTCAATCGGTTTTCAAAATAAATAAATATATTAGCATTTTATATATGAGTTCTACACGATTAAAAAATCAACCAGGTGAATATAATTTAGAACAACTTCAAAACATCTATACATGCAATAATAGATTAAATGCATACAGAACAAAGGCAAAGACAACAAGTTTACCTGAACTTGGATTTAATCCAAGCCATATTCCAAGTCATATTCTGTCATCTAATTCAACAGACATAGAGAGTCAGTTATTTGGTGTCGGATCCACTAACTTAGTTACGCCACAAAAACCAGTGCAACCTCGAATCCATTCATTAGACACAACTTCTTATTTTGAAAGACCAGATTTAATCATACCAGAACAATTTGTGTTTGACAACACTCAACGACCAATAATACCATGAGTATGATAAACAAATGACAATTTTATATACATGTATATTAATATATACAAAATGTCATTTACACGTTTCAATTACGATAATGCGAGGGTATCTAAACAACTACAAGAATCTACTGGTCCAGGAAGATGGATATTAAATACTCCAGGTCAAGGATTATCTCCTTTTTATTATGAAGATCCGCATGTGCGATTACAAAAACATGGTGCAAATTTACATTCGAATCCAATAGATATTTCAAGTGATTTACAAGGAAGAAATACGAAATTAAACCGAGACAATGTAAATGTTCTATCAAATATGAAATATTATACGAATAGGAAACAAAGTTTTCCAATTATGAAAGCATACACAAATGAAACACGAGTGACTCATCCAGTGTTTGCGTATAGAGATAAAGAATCTACTAGATGGGAATATCCACTATTAAATCCTCAAGAACCATTAATGTATTCACAAAATGTTGAGTCAACAAGTTCTAGAATACACCAGAAAAATGTTTTTGTACCAAAATTATAAGAAAAATATGATACGTATAATATAATTTAGAATGGAAGCAGTTATTCCACTTGTGGCTTTAACTTGGTTGTATAAAATTTCAAAACAAAACAAAACAGAAGCTTATTTGAATGGTGAATTTCCACTGCAAGTGCAACCAAATACAAGTCAAATACAATACAATAATGTAACAACGACGAACAAAAAAGGAATTCAAATACATACCCCACCTCAACAAGAATACCATGAATCTAATCCAGGAGTAAAACAACATTTTGTAAAACAAGATATTAGCAATAAAAATTCATTTGTGTCAAGCTTATCTGGACAAACAATTGCAGCATCTAATTTCACACACAATAATCAACAACCTTTCTTCGGGTCGTCTGTGAAACAAAGTTCTTCCGTTTATGGTCGCTCTGAAAATGTATTAGATTCAATGAATGGAACAGGAACATATCAAAAAAGAAAACAAGAAATTGCACCTTTATTTGCTCCGTCTAAAAATATGAAATGGAACAGTGGCACTCCAAACAGTTCAGATTTAATGCAGTCGCGAATGAATGTATCAAATAAAAAAACATTAAGTAACTTTGATAGTCAACAAGTAGTACCTGGTTTAGTAAAAGGACACGACAATGAAAATGGCGAACTTGGATACAATTCAGCCTTAATTGGAAGAGATCAGTGGATGCCTAAAACAATAGACGAACTTTCTGTAAACACAAAAGAGACATATCAAGGAAGAGTTTTACCTGGAAAAAGTAATGTCACTAATAGAGGAAGTCTAGGAGAAATTGAAAAAAATAGACCGGATACTTATTATATTAACACACCAGAACGGTATTTCACAACAACCGGTGTAGAACATGCTCCAAAAGCAAGATCAAAAGAAGTGTTAAAGGCAGAAAATCGTATATTTACAACAAGTGAAAAATACGGTGTCCCAAAGTACTTTAATAAACCATATTCTAAAGGAAAATACGAACAGTCACAACGTCCTGAACTCGATCCTCCTGTAAAGCATGCAAGTAATGTATTTGCCAATTATCAAGACCGATCAAATCATACAGATGTTCAAGATTACAGGAAGAGTCAGATATCAAATAATCGAACAACAAATGCGTATGACTCATTAAATTATGGTACGGTATCTAATATATTCAAAGCCGTAATATCGCCTGTAATTGATGTACTTCGTCCGTCTCGAAAATATAATGTCGTGGGAAATAGTCGAGGTCCAGGGAATGCTGCAACAAGTGTACCTGTAGGAACAGTATTTAATCCTGCAGATAGAACAAAAACCACAATTCGAGAAATGACTGAACATGGAACAGGACATCAATTTATCGGTAATCAAGCATATTTACAAAATCAAGTGGAATCTGGATATAAAACACAAGAAATGATTCCTGTAGAACAACAACGAGATACGACAACAAAAGATTATGTCGGGAATATGGGCAACACAAATTGTACATCAAACCCGATTATATATGATACAGCATACAATGCTAATTTAATTGATAAAAGTGACATTTCTATGGGAAGAGATCCTACAAACAGTAGTGTTAAATTATACACTGCTCCAGAACAAATGAATGTAACTATAAATAAAGACGACCAAGTACATCAAGAATTTATTGGGGGAAATCCAGGTATGTCAAATATACATACACCGAACAAAGCAAATTTTGGAGAAATGAGTGTAAAATCTGCACAAATGGATCAACAAAATGATCGACACAATCCTGAATTGTTGAATTCTTTCCGTCAAAATCCTTACACGCAATCGTTGCACACATTTTGAATTTAATTATTAAACGGTATTAGGTATAATCTATATTTTTTGATATGAATATATATTCTACATGAAAGAATAATAAACAATCATAAATAATAAAGTTCATATATGGAAGTGACCCAACATTTGCATGATAATATCAAATGTAAACTAAATAACTTTGTATATAATAATAATATTCCAAATATTATATTTCATGGTCCACATGGAAGTGGTAAAACTTATTTATTGCACTACTTTTTAGATATACTATACGAAAATGTAGAGAATAAATCTGAATACATCATGTATATTAACTGTGCGTTCGGTAAAGGTATAAAATTTATTCGGGATGAGTTGAAATTTTTTGCAAAAACAAATATTTGTTCTCATAAACAAAATGAGCCTTTTTGCAAGAGTATTGTTTTGCTACACGCAGACAATCTTACAATAGATGCACAAAGTGCACTTCGTAGATGTATAGAAGTATTCAGCTATAATACACGCTTTTTCATTCTAGTTAACAATAAAGCAAAATTAATAGATCCCATCATTTCACGATTTTCTGAATTACATGTTCCCAATATCCGTATACGAAATAAGGTGATCAATTTACATCAAATGAATAAATTAAACTACAGAAAAACCGATTCTATATATAAAAAAATAAAACATCGATTGAGTAAAATTAAGAACCAAACAAATTTAATTGATACAGCATATGAATTGTATAATATTGGTTGTAGTACTATCATGTTGATAGATTATATATCCAAACAAAACTTGAATTCCTTAAAGCTGTCAGAATTTATATTCGAATGCGAGAAAATGAGAATAAACATTCGATTTGAAGTTATGAGTTTATATTTGTGCCTCGAAATGTATAAATTGCGTTTTATTTGTTCGAACGAAATGTAACCTTGAATCATATGGACGATTACAATATTCAAACATTGACTGATTCAAGGAATGCATATACACAAATTTTTGTTTCTAAATTATACCCTGTAATAAATCAAGGATTTGATTCAATATTTCAAGATTCTGTAAAATTATGTATAGACAATGACGAAGATGAAAAGTATTTAATGACTTTTCAAAATTTCTTGGCAAGAATTCCAAAATGGAATCAAACAATTATCGATACTGAAGTTCAACGTATTAAGGAAGAAACAAATTGTAATTATCTTGAGGATTTGCTAACATGTGTTCATGTTGCACAACTGAAATTAATGACAAATATTCGCGTCGGTACCAATCAAAAAAAAATATCCATTAAAATACCAGATATCAGTACATTTATTCATAAAGTGTACATAGAATGCGCAAGAATAATTTACAAAAATGTATACTTATATGAAAATGTAGAGCTTCCTATACAAAAACAAAAATATAAGCGTGATGTAGAATCATTGATTAAAGACTGTATTATTAACACTATTCGAAATAATATGCCTATTGAGTCAATTCTTCGAGCATATTTAGACGAATCGAATGAATATGAAGTTTATGATAACGTAGAAGAAGTTGAAGAAGAAGTTGAAGAAGTTGAAGATAAAGTAGAACTCGAAACACCAACCACCAACAACAATATAGAGTCTTCTATAGAAAACATTGTGGAAAAACGAATGAATTCAACAGATTATGAGAATATGCAATCTATATCTTTTGAAAATGAACAGAATGAAAGAAGCAACCAAGTTATTGTAGATACAGAACCATCTAAACAAATGAGTGAATCCACATCAGTTGAGAGAAACGAAAATCAAGAAACAATAGCAAATGATGAACTGGAAAAAAACAATATACAAGTAAAACCGAGTATAAGTTTCATTGGGGACGATATTTCCAATGAGACATATCCAGATACAGATGAAGATGATAACAATAGCTTATTTCAAGATGATGATTTAACTATTCATGAAAGCATCTCCAACGATCACGATATTCAAAATTTAGATGTGCATTCAAAATCAGAAGATATGTCTAGTTTATTAGATATTGAAGAATTGTAATATTATTCGTCTAATTTTGATTACAATTTATATAATATAATGATATATGGAAACTCATTATATTATATCATTCATAGCATCTGTACTCGTTATGGTTATTATGGAAATAGACAGAGTGTATATACAAAAAACGAATTCAAACGAGTACAAAGTTCTTAAAAATATGTGTAAACATTTTGCATTTGCATTTATTGCATGCATAGTAGCGTTTCATAGTTTTAGGTATGTTTCAGTGTTACTACCGGGAAATAAAACACCAGTTATTTTCACGAGTGAACCAGAGTTTTAATTCTGTACAAAATTTGAAGGAATACCGTCTATGTCTACAAACAAAGAATTTGATTGTGACGTATATGAATCAGTTTTTATGCAATCAAAAATAACATGTTTTAGAACAGCATCCGGTGTTTGATTATGCACGGTTTTTGCAATCTTTTTATACAATAAAAAACCAGAAAAGCGTTCTTTTCGTGACATGCACGTTTTTTTGTTTTTATACAACATATGAATACCTTTATCGTCTAAACACATATTATGAATGAAATTGAATATTTGATTATCGTAAATATCTGTGTGTTTTTCCAAAAAATGATCATACAACGAGCAAGCCAATCGACACATATCAAATGACGGATTTGGTTCGATTCTCTCTTTCTTACTTGTATAAAATGGTTCACAATTATACAATGATGCTGCATCTCCGTGTTCTAAATTATAACTATCACTACAAAATCTAGTGTTTTTGTAGCGAAAGATAGAACGACCATAATCTATTATTTTATACAGTTTTCCGAATGTTGGTATCGTATAATACTCATTGTTGAACTTGTATGTTATCTGTTTTTCATCAGTAAATCTATACATAATATTCTCTGTATGCAAATCGTTATGTGTAAAGTCAAATACTTTGTTGTAGGTTGCTAATGTCATAATGATTTGTATCAATATAGATATCCATTCATAGTCTGAAATATTTTCATTTGTAGTTATGTAACTATCTAGCGTATCGTGTAATTTTTCAATGCATATCATTTGTACAGGAAACGATTTTATTCGAACGTCTACATGATCGATGTATTCAGCACTTGAATTCGAATCATTATCAGTATCGAACTCAGATTCAGATTCAGAGTTATCTAAAGTATCACTTTCTGATTCATCATCATCATCATCATCATCATCATCAGTTGAATTTTCCTCATATTCGTTTGTTTCTAACGAACAACTAAATACTTCTTGTATACTATTTTCACTGGAGTCGATTGTAATATAATCTTTGGAATGATGTGAAATATAAAACGATTTTTGTATATAGTCTGGTATATATTCTCCATCGATATCGTTTATCGTCCCATGTATATGAATACGTGGTTTCACTGATTTTGTTTGTCCAATATATTGTTGGTGATATTCTTCGTCTACCATAGAAAAAAGGCCATTATAATGTTCATGAAAATATGTAGAATTTTCAATGATATCAATGTCTTCCGAAACATCAATTTCGTAGTTTTTGTATATAGTTTGAAAAGAATCATAAAATGAACAAGCGTGTGGAAATTTGGTGACTAATGATAATTTTGATGTCAAGAAATAAAAAACAAAATCAATATACGCAGCATTATGTATTGAATTCATTTTATCTAAATTTGATTTTATTTCATACGTTGCCAGTGTTTCATTAATATTTTGAAATAACTGATATTTTCCAGTCAAATAATATATATGGTCTATGATGGGAGACTGTTTTACAAAACAAGTAGTTATTGAATCGTCTTGTAATTGTACGGTATATTCATTTTTGTGTTTTTTCTGTAATATTTTTTTAATATGATTATCATGATCAAATACTACATTTTTCCAATTGTTATTGTTAAACTCAAAAAATGCATTGTATATAGGTGAATAATTTGTAATTTCTTGAATATTTTCATCCATTTGTTTAAAATCCTGGAATAATAGCTGATTGTCTCTTTTTTTGTACGATATATTCAACATTAATTGTATTGAAAACAGATATAAATGTATTGAATCAAACTCATATCAGTTCGTTTTTATTCCATTTTTTTTGTGTGTCATTTAGATTAAATATACACAAGCAATTATGAATCTTAAAATGAAAAAATTCAATATGAAACAAATAACTTTTCGCGCAAATAAGAATGAAGGACCAGTAATTGTATTGATTGGCAGACGAGACACCGGAAAATCGTTTTTAGTGCGTGATTTATTGTATTATCATCAATATATACCGATAGGTACTGTTATTAGTGGTACAGAAGCCGGAAATGGATTTTATGGTCATCATGTTCCAAAATTATTTATACATGATGAATACAATTCTGGTATCATTGAAAATGTATTAAAAAGACAATCAATGGTAAATAAACAAATTAAAAAAGAAAAAGATTCATATGGTAAAAGTACGATAGATCCAAGGACATTTGTCATAATGGATGATTGTCTATATGACAATACTTGGTCAAAAGAAAAAGTCATGCGATTATTATTCATGAACGGTAGACATTGGAAAATCATGCTTATTATTACTATGCAGTATCCATTAGGAGTTCCTCCAAATCTGCGAACTAATATTGATTATGTTTTTATTTTGAGAGAACCGTATATCAGCAATCGTAAAAGGATATACGAAAATTATGCTGGTATGTTTCCAACATTTGAATCATTTTGTCAAATTATGGATCAATGCACTGAAAATTATGAATGTTTAGTCATTGATAACAATGCAAAATCCAACAAATTGGAAGATCTTATATATTGGTACAAAGCAGAAAGTCATCCAAATTTTAAATTAGGAGCGAAAGAATTCTGGGATTTATCAAAAAATTTGGATTCAGATGAAGATGAACCATATGATCCTGATAATATGCGGAGTCGTAGTAAAGGACCTAAAATAAATGTAAAAAAATCAAGTTGGTAATATTATCTGAAAAATTGATTTAAATTTATTCAAAAACTAATATATACGCTAAGCATGTTGAATACATGTTACGATTCTACAAATGAATATGAGGTAGGAATTGATGAAGCCGGAAGAGGACCATTATTTGGAAGAGTTTATGCAGCAGCAGTTGTTCTACCCAAGACAAATTTCAGGTTCGATCTCATGAAAGATAGTAAATTATTTACATCTTCAAAAAAACTAGATGCTGTGGCTGATTATATTAAGACAAATGCTCTATCATATTCTATATCATTTGAAGAAACTGAGGTTATTGATTCAATAAATATATTAAACGCGACGATCAAATGTATGCATAAATGTGTTCGTAATCTGTCCATAACCCCAAATGTGATACTTGTAGATGGACCCCATTTTAAAACGTATACAGCTTTTTCAGATGAAGATGAATTAACATCGATTCCACATATATGTATACCATCGGGGGACGCAAAATATGCTTCTATCGCAGCAGCTTCAATATTGGCAAAATCAGAAAGGGATTTTTACATGCATTCTTTATGTGATGTATATCCATATCTAAATGAAAGATATGGATTTAAAAAAAATAAAGGTTATGGTACGAAACAACATTTAGAAGGTATCAAAAAATATGGAATTACTAAATGGCACCGTAAAAGTTTCAAGCCATGCAAAGAGAAAGAAATTCAACTGAATACACAACTATAAGTCTTTCATTTTAGATTCAACATTTTTATCCAACTGATCAAGAAATTCGCCTGTTATATTGGATTTATTTGGCGGAATCAAATCACGAGGTAATTCTGAATCATTTGTTTTATACAGTGTTCCATCTTCCTTTACATTCTGCGATAATTTCGATCCGTACTGTTTTGCTTTTCTTTTGTTTTCTTCAATCGTAGCAATTTTGCTATCTTTTAACCGTGTTTCAAAATCACGCTTTGAAATTTCTTGATTGTACAACTTTTCACTCATTAAATTATTCAAATCTTTTTCCAAATATTCGACTTTTCCGGTTTTGTACGCGTTTGGCTCCCAAGGCATCCATACACCGACTGGACCGACGAAAATATCATGATTTGGATCTTGTTTTCTCAGTTGTTTGCATCTTAATTCAGCTTCTTCTTGAGATTCATATGATCCACGAATCTTGATTCCTCGAACATTTGTTTGAAAGTTGTGTTCTTTGTTGAATTTCATTGCCAATTCTTCTTCATTATTTTCCAAGTAGGTTTTGTAATGTTCAGTAATATTAGGATTTTTAATTTCTTCTTTTTCTGAATTTGCATATTCTGTAAAATCTTTCATCATTGTCTCAACTGATATGTTGTATTTGTATGCTAGAAATTCCAAATATGCCTGA
>Ga0181553_10003027_pt1 | contig 14664 bp, 15 predicted proteins | sample 011ome_17_FD_133753 | JGI IMG/M metagenome (GOLD analysis project Ga0181553, IMG submission 133753) | Coastal salt marsh microbial communities from the Groves Creek Marsh, Skidaway Island, Georgia - 011502XT metaG (megahit assembly) | ecosystem: Environmental > Aquatic > Marine > Intertidal...
ATCAATTGATTCAAAATCCAGTTGGAGATCAATTGACTTTACAACATCCCGTGAAGTCTGCTTACATTTGGAATTCTGAGGGCAAACTAATTGGTAAATTTTTTCACTCAAATCAATTTGAAGTGGGGAATATAGCACCCGGTGTTTATCATTTGAATTACGTGAATGAAAACGGAAGTACAGGGTTCGCCAGGTTTGTTAAGCAGTAAAGCTATTTAGCGCTTTTTTCTTCTTTCTAAATCATTCAATTTTCGCTGAAATAATCGAGCATTCTTTAAATGTTCTTTGTAATGACGCGCAAAAACGTGGTATCCGCTTAAGTCGCTCTTTGCACAGAAATACAGGTAGCGATGTTCTTTATAATCAAGCACAGCTTCTATAGCTGATTTCGATGGAATGCAAATGGGTCCAGGTGGTAAACCTTTGTATCTATACGTATTGTAAGGTGAATCGGCCTTCATGTCTTTGTTGTATACCCTTCCCCCTTTTCCCCTTATAAAAACCAATGTAGGATCTGCACCTAAAAACATATTTATTCGCAATCTATTTAAGTAAACACCCGCGATATTCTCATATTCATCTACTTTGAGACTTTCTTTTTGAACGATACTCGCCAAGGTTACCGCTTCTTGTAAAGTTAGTTTCTGTTGTCTTAATTTTCGCCTTCGATCTGCGTTCCAGAATATCTTTGTTTCATTGGAGATACGCATGAAAAACATCTTTAAATCTGTATTTCTTGAAAAATTATAGGTATTCGGAATGATTGTCGACGGCCAATTATACCTATCCGTCCCAAAATCATCCCAAAATTCATCATCATCAAAGTATTGATTCAGTTCCTCTTTGTCAAAATCAAAATGCTTTATCAATATTCGAATTAGTTCACGCTTATAAATACCTGGGGGTATCACGACATTAACGGTTTGATTCCGATTTGCCCGTAATAGATTCAAAAATCCCCAAACACTTGTATTTGGTGGCATTACAAATTGACTTGTTTGTATTTTAAAGCCAATTTTTTCAGACCAAAATGCTATTCCCATTGGCAATGAAAGATCAAATTCTTGACTTACGTAGTTATTTAAATCTTCTTGATTCCAAGATTTTTTGATGCGTACCTCTTTATATTTATCATTATTACTAGACTGTACAAACAGTAAAATAAGAATCACAGCCAAAATAGCAGTAAGGCTAATAATAAAGAATGTGAGAAAGCGCTTCATGGATTTATTGCTCGACAAAAATGAGAAATTTATCATGTATTTTAAGTAGAATCTGCTTAATGTGGGAATCTATCCTATTTTTGTTTCGTGAAAATTGCAATAATTGGATACGGAAAAATGGGCAAAACCATTGAGTCATTATCCGATAAAATGAATTTTATTGTATCTGAAATATACGATGAAAACAACCCATTTATGGATTGTAAATCATCGGAAGCTGACGTAGCTATAGATTTTACTTTGCCCAATCTAGCGGTAGAGCATATTAAACACGCTGTAAATATTAATTTACCCATTGTTGTCGGAACTACAGGTTGGTATTCCTTATTTAATGAGGTAGTTGAATACGTTCATTCCCACAATGGCAGTTTGTTTTATGCTACTAATTTTTCAATTGGTGTCAATCTGTTTTTTGCCATGAATCGAACCTTAGCAAAATGGATGAACAATCAAACGGATTATAAAGTGAGCATGACCGAAATACATCATACTGAAAAGAAAGATGCTCCCTCAGGCACCGCAATTACATTGGCTGAGCAAACGATTGAATCTATTGAACGCCTGAAAGACCATGTGTTGGTAGATAGTTTCTCAGGTGTTCCTACATCTAATTTGCCTATTAAGGCAATTCGTGAACCGAATGTACCAGGTACGCATACTTTGGTTTATGAAAGCGATATAGACAAGATTGAAATCACACATGAAGCTAAAGGCAGACTGGGATTTGCTCAGGGTGCCGTATCGGCCGCATTGTTTTTAAAGGGAAAAAAAGGCATATTTAACATGTCGGACTTATTGAAGTTTTAATTTAGATGAACAGTTATAATTTACACATTTTCATAGCTATCTGGTCTGTAGCTTTCTTATTAACGCGACTAGGTTTATCGCGCATGTTCAAATTAGCAGGTATGAACCCATTGCTTGCTTGGATTCCAATTGCGAATTGGTGGTATTGGATTAAGATAGTCGGTAGACCTAAATGGTATATGATTGGAATGGTAATACCTGGCTTGAATATTCTTTTTAGCTTTAATATCAAATTGGATTTACTTCGAAGTTTTGGGAAAAACGGGTTTTGGGAACAATTCGCGGGTATTGTATTAACATTCGCCTATTTCCCTTATTTGTTTTTTGATAAAACCTTAAAGTTTATCGGTTCTGCTGGGGAAAAAGAATGGCGTGAGAAACATGTTCCTAAGAGTGGCGGAGGTCGCGAATGGGCAGATGCATTACTTTTTGCTGCCTACGTTGCAGGGGGAATGCGCGCCCTGTATTTTGATTTATATCAGATACCTACTCCATCTATGGAATCCAATTTGATGGTTGGTGATTATTTAGTGGTCAGCAGAACCAATATCGGCATGCGAATTCCGTTAACACCAGTTTCAGTGCCCGTTCTAGCACCCAAAGAAATTGCCGGAATGAAAGCCTATTCTGAATTGGTAGAGTTCCCATACATGCGTCTTCCCGGATGGTATACCATTAAAAATAACGATGTGATTGTTTTCAATTGGCCTGCAGATGAAGGTTTTCCAGTAGATAAAAAAGACAATTACGTTAAAAGATGCGTAGGCATTCCTGGCGATAGTTTACAAATAATAAATGGAGATGTTTACATAAACGGAAATCAACTACCCAAAGTAGATAAACAACAAAAGCGCTACCTCGTATTGATGAAAGATTATATTTCTCAAGAGTTTTTATTGGAAAATGAATTGGGTGATTTTACCATACCTTATCGTGTTGCCCCTGAAATATTAAGAAAAACAGAGGCTCAAGGACAAAGATTATCTCCTTATCATATCTACACTTGGGAAGAAAACGTAGACAAAATCAGAAAACATCCTAGCGTAGCATTTGTATTTGAAGATGTAATTGATGAAGGATATGATCGTCATTTATTCCCTGACACCAATAATACAGCGTTTTTAAAGCACAAATGGGACTTAAACAATTATGGACCTATTCATCTTCCAAATCGCGGAGAAACCGTAAAATTAACCACACAAAATTGGGATTGGTACAAAGCTGCTATTAATATTTATGAAGAATCTGACATTGTTGAAAATGGTGGGAGATTTTATAAAAATAATGGCTCTGAAGAAATAACCGAATATACATTCAAATACGGCTATTATTGGATGATGGGAGATAATCGATTTAACAGTTCAGACTCTCGCTATTGGGGTTATGTTCCAGAAAACCACATACTTGGAAAGCCTTTATTTACATTCTTTTCATTGCGCAAGGTTATTGGAATCAATGATATTGGGGAACCAATGATCCATGGAAATACCATGATGTACGAAACCAAAGGAATTCGTTGGGATAAAATCTTCCGGAAAATCAATTAAAACAAATACGACTCACGGGTGTCTGTGAAGTTGTATTTTATTGAAAGAGCCAAATAATTCCAATTTCCACTATACAACTCATCGATGGAATGAAACGCATGATGAGTAAGTTCGATTTTCGCGTTAGGTTGCACGTAATACATTAAAGTCGTCATAATGTTAATCCGCTTTTGGAGATTTCCTTGAAGCATAATCGCATTTTCGCGATCTAATGCTTCATTATATGGCTTTCGGATATTTCCACCATAATTTTCTCCAGTGTAATCCAATCCTTTCCAAGCAAGTTGAGTGGTGTTTTTAAATGCCCACCTTTGAAACTTACTCGGCACTGCAAAAATCCTAAAAATCACTTCTCTAAAATTACTTTCTAATGGATGCGCCAAAGCTTGGTTAAATGCTCCATAATAATTTGAAGAATTTCGTCGATGCGAATATGTATAAGGCCTAACCGCGTTGTATTCTAATTGAATGTAGGATTGTTTTAACTGAGAAATTTCAGGTCGATAATAAACACCTAATTGATTTCCGAATTTATTCAAATAGGAGTTTCTATTTCCAAAAACAGATGAAAAGTTAAACTCATCAATCACCAATTGTCCATAAAAAAGAAACCGATTCTTTTTCCATTTTGTATCAAATGCAATAAGAGCATTGTCAGAAGAACCTAGGTCACGTTCGATAGCTCTGTAAAATATCACAGGATTAAAATAGTTAATATCAAATCCACTATTCGGTCTAGACTGTATAACCATTTCTGAAAACCCCAACTCCAACCCTATTTTTTCAAATTCAAGACTACCACGGTGCATAGCCAAGTATTTTTTATTAAATGTCATAGAGCTATCCTTACTCATATCGCTAACCAATTCCTTAAAGAGATTTTGATATTTGAAAGGCCCAAGTCTATAATTGACCTGAAGAAATAGACTCGGTGTCGTAAAATTACTTAAAATCAAACTTCTAAACCCAGAACCAATATGTTGTTTATCATGGCCCATTGTTGCCGATATTTGATATCCTTTATCGGCAGTATCGTTTTGCTTTTTCAGTAACAATACATCCATGTAAGCCGTGGCATAGAAATAATCGTTGTATCCGAATGAATTTTTTTGAACACTTCCTAATCCTGGGAAAACCTTATTTGCATCATAGAATTGATCAATATGCTCCGGATAATTAGCTTGGTAATCATATACCTGTGAATAAAAAGCCAACTTCTCTCCCATTTGACCGTAAAGTTCAACGCCTCGACCATTCAGCAAACCCGTATCAAAGGCGCCAGTAGAAGGCGCATAAGACAAATCCAATACGGGATTAACCACTAGATAATCCTCTTTGTCTTTACTTTCCCACGAAAAAAAGCGATTGGGGTTCTGCCAAAGCTTGGATCCCCCCAATTTCTGAACCCAAGTTTTTCTGGTGAAAGCCGTTCTTTGATTTTGTCCATATTCCGGATTATTCCAAGCAAAATAGTTGAATCTTTTCTGATTGAATGTTTCAAAAAACGTTATAGAATCGGCAATCAATTCCTCTGCATCTTTTAATGATGAAATTAGACTTCTTGATTGTTTGTGATTTCTATACGAATCGAACAATCGTATATCGGAGGAGATAATTCTATCTTCTTGATCAGAATGAGCCTTGATTAATCGGTATTGTGCGATAGCTCCTTTTGAAGAAAAAAAAGCAATTAAAATTAGGATTTGAATTCGTTTAATTTGATTCATTTTTAAGATTAACCACACGAGTTTGACTTGCAAAATTGCCTGCAAAATTAGAAATGTCAAATTCATAATAAGGATTTAACATTGTTGCTTCTTCCTCTGATAACAAACCAAGTTCCAACAAAACAGATTGGGCAATTTGATACTGAGGACCCATCTTTCCGTCATCGACTTTAATAGATATTCCCCATTTCTTCTCTGGAATCGCCAAACAATACACCCCATCGGCACCTGTTTTGCCAATTATTCTACCATTAGTGACTTTCATCAAGTCGGTACAATACCTTTTGGTACCAGCAATCATTTCCGGATATTCTGCAACGGCTGCAATAATACGTTTGGCGGCGTTTTGCTCCTCCGTGCTGATTTTATTATTTGGAGCCACTAAGTTTTTATACATCAAAGCCTGATTATAAACCGGCATGGCATATGTGGGTGCACTGCAGCCGTCCATACCTTCTATCAACTCTGAAGTTTCAAGTTCTGCAAAGTGAGCAACACATTCCTTTATTTTTCTTTGCAACTCGAATTCTGAAGACAAATAATTACTTGTGTCTAAATTATGAAAAGCATTAAAAGCTAAAAAACCAGCATGCTTGCCGCTACAATTGTTGTGGACCGCTTGAGCAAAATCACCGTTTTTAATCAATTTTATCCAATCAGATTTACGGGTAGGGTTTTGAGCACCGCACTTCAAAGAAGTTGGATCAAGTCCTATTTTAGCTAAAACTCCGTTTACAACTTCAACATGTTGATCTTCGCCATTGTGAGAACCACACATCAAAGAAAGTTCTTTAGAGGTGAAATGATAATGATCAAAAATTCCGCTCGTTAACAAGGGAATGTGTTGAACGTATTTCAAAGCACTTCTTGGGAAACAAACTTGTTTAATATCGCCTACTGAGAAAATAACATCACCATGCTCATCTACAACGCAAACCACGCCACGATGGAAACTTTCTGTGATGCCACCTCTCACTAACTCTACCAATATTGGATTCATAAAAGAAGTTTATAAATTTCGTTGAGCCAATAAAAACAGTACGGCCATTCTAATTGCCACTCCATTTTCTACTTGCTGAAGAATAATGCTATTCGCGCTATCTGCGACCTCGCTACTTATTTCTACTCCTCGGTTAATTGGACCAGGATGCATAATTAGCAACTCTTTATCAAGACGATTTAATCGTTCCATATTCAATCCATACAAGTTCGAATACTCCTTCAATGAAGGGAAGAATCGTGCATCTTGTCGCTCAAGTTGAATTCTTAACATGTTTGCGACATCCGCCCATTTCAAAGCTTCATCTAAATTATGCGATACTTTAACTCCCAGTTTTTCTATATGTTTTGGGATTAGTGTAGCGGGACCACAAACCATTACTTCGGCACCCAAAAGTTGTAAACAGTAAATATTACTTAGAGCAACGCGAGAGTGTTTGATATCTCCAACGATCAGCACTTTTTTCCCAGCAATACTCCCGTTGAAATGATTGCGTATTGAAAAGGCATCTAACAATGCTTGTGTGGGATGTTCGTGTGTTCCATCACCCGCATTGATTATTTGAGAGTCAACGTGTTTTGAGAGAAATTGACATGCTCCAGGTGCTGGGTGTCGCATAACGATCATGTCGACCTTCATGCTTAATATATTGTTTACCGTGTCTATTAAGGTCTCTCCTTTTTTCACACTGGATGATGAACTCGAAAAATTCACCACATCCGCACCTAAGCGTTTTTCTGCTAATTCGAACGATACCCTAGTTCTTGTCGAATTTTCGAAAAACAAATTGGCAATGGTTATATCTCTTAGTGCAGGTGTTTTCTTTACGGGGGCTTTTAATAATTCAGAGAAATTATCGGCTGTTTCAAAAATTGACTCAATTTGATGGGTTTGAAGTCCTTTTATTCCTAACAAATGTTTTATAACGCCGCTATTCATGATTTTTTATCTAATAACCAAACTGCAACTTCTGATTGTGTTTTCCATTCAACTTTTACAAATTGTTCTGTATTTCTACTATCAATGGAAACGCCTTTATAATCTGGCTTTATTGGAACTTCACGTTGGTGTATTCGGTCTACCATTACCATAAGTTCAATATCCGAAGGCCTTCCAAATCTCATTATTGCATCTATTGCAGCTCTGATACTTCGCCCTGTATACAATACATCATCTATGAGAATAATTCTTAAATTTTCCGTGGAAAAATCAATCTTTGATGGTTTGGGGATATGGATACCGCCTCTACTAATATCGTCTCTGTAGAATGTGTGATCTAAGGTCCCAAATTTTACATTAGAACCAATAATATTAACAACTTCGTTTCGTATTGCCTCGGCGAGCTCTATCCCTCTAGGTTGTAATCCTATAATTGCTGATTTGCTTAAATCGCCGTGATTCTCAATAAGCTCTAATGCAAATCTTTTTACAATCAGGGCCGTTTTTTGGGAGTTCAAAAGAACTTTCTGTGTAGCGTTATCGTTCATCAGCGAGTTCTAAAATTATGTTAAATTGGGCTTCTGTAATTGCAATAACCGATAATCTTGGTTGCTTTATTAATCCCAAATCTGACAGACGATTATCACCTTTCATTTGAGCTAAACCAACGGGTTTATTGAGCTTTTTTACTGGCTTTATATCAACAACTACCCATTGTGGATTGTCGGTGGTTGGGTCTTGATAGGCCGATTTTATTACTTCTGCTATCCCAACTACTTCTTTACCTTCATTGCTATGGTAATACAAACACCAATCGCCTACATTCATTTCACGCAGGTTGTTTCTTGCTTGAAAATTCCGAACACCATCCCAAAAAGTTTTTTGATCTTTTTCGAATTGCTCCCAACTGTATTTGAAAGGTTCGGATTTTAACAACCAATGCTTCACATAGGCAAAATAATACCAAATCCATCAAAACAAAAAACGGAAATGTAATATGGATACGCAAAAAACCAATAATTCGCACATTTTACTGATAAGAATCTTGACATTGATAATTATATTGCCTTATATTTGTTAAAAAAAAAGACAATATGTATTTAAAAGAAAATATCAAATTACTTAGAAAAAGGCGTAAACGCAGCCAAGAAGATGTTGCTGGTAGTTTGGGCATTACTCGATCCGCTTACAATAGTTATGAAAACGGCGTAGCAGAACCTGGAATTACGGTTCTTCTAAAACTTTCAGATTTTTATCAAGTCAACATCGATAAATTACTTCGAATCGACCTATCAAATGTTGCAGAAAGTCAACTAGCGCAATTGGAAAAGGGATTTGACATGGACTTAACCGGTACACGACTTCGAGTTTTGGCGACAACAGTTGACGCACAAAACGAGGAAAACGTCGAATGGGTTCCTTTAAAAGCCAAAGCAGGATACACTACGGGGTATGCAGATCCTGAATTCATCAAAGTGCTTCCTGCATTCAACATGCCTTTCTTATCTCCCAACAAAAAGTACCGAACCTTTCCAATTTCGGGCGATAGCATGCCACCTGTATTAGACGGAGGTTTTGTAACGGGTGAATATTTGCAAGATTGGAATATGGTAAAAAATGGAAGACCTTATATAGTGGTTACACAAGACGATGGTATTGTGTTTAAAATTATTTACAATCGTATCGAAGAAGATGGCACATTCCTTTTATGTTCAACAAATCCCATGTATCAACCCTATCCGGTTCGCGTACAAGAGATTCTTGAGATATGGAAATTCGTGCATTATATAAATCCTAAATTTGAAGAACCAAGTGCTTCCGACCAGAGCGATGTTGGACCCACTTTACGCATATTACAGAGAGAAATTGGCATGATTAAGGATAAAGTAAAGAATATAGAGGATAAAATTTAAACAATGAATTTCGTCACATAGGTGAAGCAATAGTATATTCGCAGTCTCAATTCGATTGAACACAGATATGAAATTCAAAAAAGACACCTACTTGGAGTGGTACCGAATAATGATGTTGGTACGTCGTTTCGAAGAAAAGTCCGCCCAATTATACGGAAAGCAGAAGATAAAAGGTTTTTGTCATTTATATATAGGTCAAGAAGCGTTGGTCGCTGCTATGAAAACAGCGCTAACTCCAGATGATAAAGTTATTACAGCGTATCGCGACCATGGACACGCTTTAGCATTAGGAATTACTCCCAATGAGGTAATGGCTGAATTGTATGGTAAGGCAACAGGTTGTAGCGGTGGTAAAGGCGGTAGTATGCATATGTTCTCGAAAGAACATAACTTTTTCGGAGGACATGGAATTGTAGGTGCGCAAATTCCACTAGGTGCAGGAATGGCGTTGGCGGAACAATATATGGGAACTAAAAATGTCTCCGTTTGTTATTTCGGTGATGGTGCCGTTCGTCAAGGTGCTTTGCATGAAGCTTTTAACATGGCTATGTTATGGAAACTACCCGTAGTGTTTATCTGCGAAAACAACGAATATGCAATGGGTACTAGTGTTTCACGTACCACAAACATGTTGGATATTTACAAAATCGGTCAAGCATATGACATGCCTAGCTACCAGGTAGATGGTATGAAATGTGAAACTGTACACGAAGCGATGTTCAACGCAGCAGAAGAAGCGCGCAAGGGAAATGGACCAACATTCCTAGAGATCAAAACGTATCGTTACAGAGGCCATAGTATGAGTGACCCTGCTAGTTACCGTACTAAAGAGGAACTCGCGGAATACAAAGAGAAAGATCCAATTGAAACCACGAAAGCGACTATACTCAAGCTTAAATATGCAACTGAGGCAGAATTAGACGCAATGGAAGAAGAAATTATCAAGCAAGTGGAAGAAAGCGTAACTTTCGCAGAAGAATCACCATTACCAGATCCAGCTTTGCTTTTTAGAGATGTTTATGTAGAAGACGATTATCCATACTTAATGGATTGATATCAATAAAAAAACAAAGGACTTTTACTATATTCGCCCCCTCAAATTATGGACAATCAAGACGCTTTATCACAATTTAAAGAAAAGTTCTCTTCTTTTTACCAAACTAATAAGAAGAGTATAGCTATCGTTTCAGCTGTAGTTATTGCTGGTGTTGCTGGCGGTTATTATTGGGCTAATGAATACATCCCTGCTCAAGAATCTAAAGCTGCTAAAGCTTTGGCGCCAATGCACTATTACTTCAAAAACGATTCGATGGAAATCGTAATCAATGGTGATAAAACCCTTAAACTCAAATCAGCCAAATCTGTCGCCGATGAATATGCGTCCACTTCAAAAGGTAAGGAAGCCGCACTCATGGTAAGTATTGCATACATGCGTACAAAAAAATATGAGGAAGCACTTGACTATTTGGACAAAACTGAAGCCAATGATAAAATTTTAGCAGGTTCAATTTTGAATATGAAGGCTGTATGTTATTCTAACTTAGGCGAAACTGAGAAGGCTGCTTCTTATTTCGCAAAAGCCGGTGACATTGCTGAAAACGAATTCTCTGCTGAATATTATAAGCGTGCGGGTATTCATTATGAAACTGCAGAAAATTATGAAAAGGCCTTAAAATACTATCAAATTATTGCAGACAAATATCCTACATCGGGTGTTGGCACTGACATTAATAAGTATGTATACAAGATGAAGGCCAAATTGGGTGATTACAATCCATAAGCCTTAGATTCAGTGTCAGACGCGGTTTTCAAATACGACTTTTCCCCACATAAATTTTTACTGTCAAATCTCAAGATTGGTATTGTAACAGCCATGTGGAACGCAGACATTACCTCTGAGTTGACTACTGGAGCTTATCAAAAGCTTATCGAATTAGGTGTAAAACCCAATAACATTACTAAAATAGACGTTGCTGGTGCTTTTGAACTTCCTTTAGGTGCTTCACAACTTATTAATATCTCTCGCTGTGATGGCGTAGTTGCATTAGGCTGCGTGATAAAAGGAGATACACCTCACTTTGACTATGTTTGCGATGGAGCAACACAAGGAATCATGTCTGTTATGCTCAAATCTCAGAAACCCATTGGTTTTGGCTTAATAACTACTTTAAATCACGAGCAAGCATTAGAAAGAACAGGTGGTGTGCATGGACACAAAGGAATTGAAGCGGTTGAAACTGTACTTCAACAATTGATTGAATATCAAAATTTATAAAATATATATCATTAGAATTGCCCAACGAAATGAATTCGCAATCTGAAAATTACAACGAGCAGTTAAATCTTGCTGAAAACTTGATCAACCAACAAGAGGAAGATCAAAGCAATCGCGATAAATTCAGCCGATTAACGAAAGAAGAGATTATTGAGGCCGCGGAAAGCTTGATCCAGACTGCGGATGTTAAAAGTGCCTATGAAAATTTACTTCTTTTAAAGGAAATTTATGAAAAGCACAGTGCAGACGAAAAACCAGCTCAAATTCAAGAATGGATTGCAGCGGGAAATGACCCGAAAGATTTTGTCCCTTCTAATGATGAATTAAAGTCCAAACTACACGATATATTCAATCGCTTTCATAAACTGAGAGAAGATGAAAAGAAAAGAGCAGAGGAAGAAAAACTTGCCAATCTAAAAGAAAAACAGGCTATTCTCGAAAAGATTAAAGCACTTGTAGATACTGAGGAAACTGAGAATACCCTATCCGAATTGAGAGAATTGATGCGGAGCTGGAAAGAAGTACGCACAATTCCCAAAGAATACCACGATGCGTTAGCATCTGAATATCGTTTGTTGATAGAAAAATATTACGATAACCTTTCCATATTTAATGAGTTAAAAGATTTAGATCGTGAAAAAAACCTTGAAATCAAGATCGAACTCATTAAAAAGGTAGAAGTTTTGAAAGAAGAAACTTCTATGCGTAAGGCTATTGTCACGCTCAACAAATACCACGAGGATTGGAAAAATGCCGGACCTGTGCGAAGAGAAATTTCTGAAGAAATTTGGACTCGTTTCAAGGCTGCTAGTGATTTAATAATAGACCGAATCAAACAACAGAGAGCTGAATTAGACGCCAAAAGACAAGTTAATCTTGAAAAGAAGATGCTTTTGGTGGAAAAAAGTGAAACGGCTATTACCGCGCTTCCAGAGAATACAAGCGATTGGCAGAAATTGGGCAAGGAACTCGATTCATACTTTCAAGAATGGAAAAAAATCGGCCCAGTTCCCGCTCAAAATAACGAAGAAATTTGGGCTCGTTTTCAAGGAGTTAGAAATACCTACTACACTGCAAGAAAAGGCTTTTTTAAAGATCTAAATAAAAACAAAGTAGACAATCTCAAGTTAAAAGAAGAGCTGTGTGTAAAAGCTGAAGCACTTAAAGATTCCGAAGAATTTATGAAAACTTCTGAAAAACTTAAGGAGCTTCAAGAACAATGGAAGAAAATCGGCCCAGTTCCAGATGAACACAACCAACCTATTTGGAATCGTTTTAGAGCTGCCTTTGATTATTTCTTTGAAAGACGTAATACTTTTTTTGATGAAAGAAAGAAACAAGAAAGTGGTGCAGTTCAAGCTAGAGAAGCCATAATCACGATATTGCAAGAGTTAAGTATCGAAGGAGCAGAAGTAAGTTTTGAAAAACTAAAAGCCATTCAGAACGATTGGAATAATTCAGGATTTGTTTCAGGTAAAAGATTCCATTCTCTAAATAATAAATATCAAAAAATTATCGATCCGCTTTTCCAAAAACTTAGAGAAGAGAATAAGCAAGATCGCGTGAAAAACGTTAAAAATTACGTTGAAGGCATGAAGAACTCTGCCGACGGTCAATCTAAACTTAAATTTGAAGAGCGTAAACTTCGTGATTTAATCAAAAAGATTGAAGATGAAATTTCAACGATTGACAATAATAAAAGCTTTTTTCAATTATCAAAAAATGCAGATTCTGTATTAAAGCAGTTTGATGAAAAAATAAGAAAGCTACAAGATCAAAAAGATCGATTATTGGCGGAATTGAATGTATATAAACAGAGTAAATCGTAAATGCTCCGCACCTTTACTCGTATCATAGATTATATCGGGTATTTATTTGGTGGCACCGATTTACATGGGATACACTCCCCTTTTATTTATGCACTTTCCGAGTTTTCTTTATATCATAAAGGCGATAAACGTATTGAATCCATAGAGTTTCAACGTACTCAAATGCTAAAAAGCAAGGGTTTCCTACTTGGTCATTCCCTACCTGATTTTGTTGATAGATATACACTTCCTGCAAAACATTGTTTTGCTTTAACTCGTTTAATCGAATTTTTAGATGTTCGTTCTATTTTCGAATATGGGAAAACAACAGGTATCGAAACCAATTACGCCCTATTTTCACCGTTGATTAAAGCAAAACGGTCTATTACCTACAAATATGAGTTTCCCGATGAAAACAAACTAAAAATCAGCACAAACGAGCAATGGCTTGAAAACTATGCTCTAGAGATGTCAAATATTAAATGGAATAATTCTGAATCCGAAAGTCCATGGGAAATTCACATTGTGAATTTAACTGAAGATGCAGATTTAATTTGGTCGTTTTGGGAGCAAAAACAAGATACATTCCATAATCACACCATCGTAGTATTCACGAATATCCGATATAGCGATGATCACTTTTTAAAATGGAAACAGATCACGCATGAACCTAGTGTGAGTGTTGACATAGATTTATTCCGCATGGGAATCTTGTTTTTCAGAAAAGAACAGCCAAAAGAATCATTTTTATTACGATATTAGTTCGATTATGGAATGGACACATAAAATTAGAGTGCGTTATGCTGAATGCGACCGTATGGGGTTCGTGCATCATTCGGTATATGCACTATATTTTGAAGAAGCGAGAACCGAAATTCTTCGTCAAGCAGGTATAACCTACAAAGAAATGGAGGATGAAGGTATCATTATGCCCGTGCGTTCCATGAGTATGACATTTAAAAAAGCCGGAAAGTACGATGATTTATTGACCATCCACGTGCGAATAGAGGGTGCTGTCGAAGTTAGAGCCCATTTTCATTATGACGTATATAACCAGAATGAAGAATTAATTTGTACTGGATATACAGAAATGTTCTTTGTGAATAAAGACTCAATGAGACCCCTTAAATTACCCGAAAAATACAAAAAACACATGCAATAATGCCTCGGTATTATCGTCCATATAACAAACATTTTGGCAAAAAAGACAAGCCAGAAGTAGAGACTAACAAAGACATCCCAGAAGCTTTAGAGAATCCTATAGCGGCAAAAGTAAGAATCTACTTAGAGTCAAAAACTTTCAAAGGCCTAAAGGGGCATAGTCTATACGATGTAGGTCGGTATTTCTTGCGGTCCCTATTTATGGAAAATTTAAGTGTTCGGGCATCGTCGCTGAGTTTTAATTTTTTCTTGGCTCTTTTTCCG
>Ga0181553_10003043_pt1 | contig 14602 bp, 12 predicted proteins | sample 011ome_17_FD_133753 | JGI IMG/M metagenome (GOLD analysis project Ga0181553, IMG submission 133753) | Coastal salt marsh microbial communities from the Groves Creek Marsh, Skidaway Island, Georgia - 011502XT metaG (megahit assembly) | ecosystem: Environmental > Aquatic > Marine > Intertidal...
ATTTTGTAATTCGCGTTGTTGCTCGGTTGATTGCGCCCAAGATGGGATAAGTCCCCATTCGGCCAATTCCCATCTTTCATTGGAAGTGCAAATCGGTAAATTAGGGTGATCAAATCCACTAAAAAAGAATCCTGGTATAGGAATTTGAAGGTTGTTTGGATCGAATGGAAGTGCGTTTTTACTTTGATGTACGGAATAGGAAAAGCACATAGTATTCGAATTTAGGGTGTCGAGATGTATTTCAATTCAATAAATCATAAAATTAGTCGAATTAATAGACTCAAAGCTCGTAACAAACAAGGAAATGAAGATAAAATTGACGAATTTTGCCGCAATATTTAAATAAATGACTAATCGCACTTTTACCATGATTAAACCTGATGCCGTTGCAAACGGGCATGCAGGTAAGATTCTCGATCACATTATTTCAGCTGGATTTAAGGTTAAAGCTATGAAATACATCCATTTAACATCAGACCAAGCTGGTGCTTTCTATGAAGTTCATAAAGAGCGTCCATTTTATGCTGATTTGGTTTCTTTCATGACAAGCGGACCAATTTATGCAGCTATTTTGGAGAAGGATAATGCAGTAGCAGATTTCCGCACATTAATTGGAGCTACAGATCCACAGAAAGCCGATGCGGGTACAATCCGTAATCTATATGCGAAGAGTATCGATGCAAATGCGATCCACGGTAGTGACAGCGATGAGAATGCTGCTATTGAAGGCAGTTTCTTTTTTGCTCAAACAGAGGTATTTTAAATAATAATTTCAACTAACTTGCTGCCTCCTCAATGGAGGCAGTTTTGTTTATGGAAAATCGCAGAAAGTTATCCAATCTTGAAATGCTTGAAGGTCCACACAACCGATTTACAGAATTGGTTTTTGGATTTAGGGTATTGTTGGAGTTTTTAAAAGGCTTTAGAAAATTGCATTTTGTAGGACCGTGTTTGAGTATTTTTGGCTCGGCACGTTACAAGCCCGGAGATGAATACTATGAAAAGGCCCGACAAATGGGATCTCGTGTTAGTGAATTGGGTTTTACAGTTTTAACGGGAGGTGGTCCGGGAATTATGCAAGCTGCCAATCAGGGTGCAAAAGAAGCCAACGGGAAAAGTGTTGGTGTCAATATTGAACTCCCATTTGAACAACACGCAAATCCATTTCTTGATGTCACTGTGGATATCCGATACTTCTTTGTTCGCAAGGTGTTATTATTTAAGTATTCTTTCGGATTTATTGTTTTTCCCGGTGGTTTTGGAACTCTGGATGAAATGTTTGAAGCCCTAACCTTGATTCAGACCCAAAAAATGCCTTGGTTTCCTGTGGTTTTGATTGGTAAGGATTACTGGAAAGGTTTGCTAGAGCAGGTTAAAGATATGGAACTGGGTAAAACCATTTCGCCTGAAGATTTAAACTTATTTCTTCTTACCGATGATATGGACGAGGCTTTGGCTTACGTGAAAGAAAAGGTTGCGTTGATGCCTAAGAAAAAGCAGAAATTTAGACGTTTGTGGTTACTCGGTGAGTAATCTCTCAAGTCAAATTATCCGTTAAATACTTTCAAAATTGCGTGTACCTTTGTAGGTATGAAAGGTCCTATTTCTCAATTTGTAGAGAAACATTACAAGCATTTTAATGCTGCCGCGCTAGTGGATGCTGCTAAAGGTTATGAAACCCATTTGACTGAAGGGGGTAAAATGATGGTAACATTGGCAGGTGCAATGAGTACAGCAGAATTAGGTAAAAGTTTTGCTGAGATGATCCGTCAAGGCAAAGTGGATATAATCAGCTGCACAGGGGCAAACTTAGAAGAGGATATCATGAATTTGGTTGCTCACAACCATTATAAACGCGTACCACATTACCGCGATTTAAGTCCCCAAGATGAGTGGGATTTACTCGAAAATCATTACAACCGCGTTACCGATACATGTATACCCGAAGAAGAAGCTTTCCGAAGATTGCAGAAGCATATTCACGGCATTTGGAAAAAAGCAGAAGACTCCGGTGAACGCTATTTTCCCCATGAGTATATGTATCAAATTTTACTAAGCGGTGAATTGGAGCAATACTATGAAATTGACCCCAAAGACAGTTGGATGTTAGCAGCAGCTGAAAAAAATATTCCAATAGTGGTTCCAGGTTGGGAAGATTCTACTATGGGTAACATCTTTGCGAGCTATGTAATAAAAGGTGAATTACAAGCCTCTACCATGAAAAGTGGAATTGAGTATATGGCTTATTTAGCCGATTGGTATGTGAAAAATTCGGAGGGAAAAGGAATTGGATTCTTCCAAATTGGTGGAGGTATTGCTGGGGATTTCCCAATTTGTGTAGTGCCAATGTTATACCAAGATATGGAAATGGAAAACATTCCATTTTGGTCTTATTTCTGCCAGATATCGGACAGTACAACGAGTTACGGAAGTTACTCCGGGGCGGTTCCAAATGAGAAAATTACTTGGGGTAAATTGGATATTGACACACCCAAATTCATTGTTGAAAGCGATGCTACAATTGTAGCCCCGTTGATTTTCGCTTGGGTTCTAGGTTGGTAAATTCGAAGGCTATGTCGAATTTAATTCCACTATTCAAGCAAATAAAGGCATTCGTATTTGACGTAGACGGTGTCATGACGCCGGGTCAAGTTTTGGTTACGGAGGAAGGATATATGTTGCGCTCGGTAAACATCAAAGATGGTTATGCGGTGCAACATGCCGTAAAATCAGGGTATCACGTGGCTATTATTTCTGGAGGCAAATCCGAGGGTATGCGAAAAAGATTTGAAGGCCTAGGCGTTCAACATATCTATTTGGGTCAACAAGAAAAATTGGGAGCATTTGCTGACTTCCTAAAAAATACAAAACTAAAACCAGAAGATGTGGCCTACATGGGCGATGATTTGCCCGATGTGCCAGTTTTAGAAAAGGTTGGATTGGCTTGTTGTCCAAAAGATGCTTGCGCTGATGTATTGCAGGTCGCACAATTTATAAGCCAAGTTCACGGTGGGGAAGGTTGTGTTCGAGATTTGATTGAACGTACCATGAAATTGCAAGATTCATGGCACAATGATGAAACACATAAATGGTGATTTCATTTTAATTCTCCTATATTTGGCACATGATCGCCAAGGAACTTATTTCAGAACAAGTGCATGCGCTTCGTACTACCGATTCGGTAGAAACGGCTATTGATTACTTGGCAACACAAGGTTTTTCCGAGTTACCCATATTGGAAAACAAATCAATTTATAATTATTGCCGATTACAATCCTTGTATGCAATGGATGATAAAACTCAGGTTTTATCTGAAGTTGTAGCGCCAAATCTTCATGCTCCAAAAGCCTTTGAGGATCAACATTTGTATGAATTGGTTCCGATGTTGGCGGCAAATGAGTTATCCGTATTGGGCGTTGTCGATGCTGAAAGTTCCTATATCGGGGCCATCGATCAAAAACAAATTAATAAATTGATTACACAATCATTAACCTACCGTGGAATGGGAGCCATTATGGTTTTGGAGGTTGATGAAAAAGATTATACACCTGCAACAATTGCCCGTTGGATTGAAGAAAACGGTGCTAAAGTTTTAGGCTTGATGGTGAGTCAGTTGGAATTCGGTCGCCTCAAGGTCAATATTAAGGTGAATACAACCTACGTGAGGTCTATTATTGCTACCTTAGAACGTCAAGGATATCGAATTTTACAGGTTTATTTATCGGAAGACAGTAACGATAAAAACGACCATGAAATTGACTTGGCCCTTCGATTTTTTGATCTCTAAAAGTATTTCGTGACATTTTTGTGGATAATCTAAAGAAATCTTTAGAAATACAAGGTCATAAAGCATCGTTTAAATATCTTTGAAAGCCTATTGTATTTTTTATGACAGAACATTCTGATTCAACTTCAACTAATAACCTAATTGACGAGTCGCAAGTTAAACCCATAACATTAGTTAGCGTTGTTAACTTCTTCTGGCGTTGGCGCAAAGTTTTTATTATAAGCTGTGCAATTGCGGCAGTTATTGCAACGGTTGTAACACATCCGTCTATTACAAAGCCTAAATACAGGGCACAGCATATTTTTTATCCCACAAAAAACAACTCTATTTCAAATGCCTTATTGACTGAACTTAATCAAAGACAACAAGATCCATTGGAGTTTGGAGAAGAGATAGAAGCAGAAAAGGCCTTGCAAATCATTCAGTCGGGTACCTTATTGGGTCGATTGGTTAGAAATTTTGATTTAATGAAGCATTATGGGATTGATCCCAAAAATGAGAAATACCCTCAATATGCATTGGACAATAAAATTAAGGAGAATTTTAATTTCGAAAGAACGCGTTATTTGAGTATAAAAATTGAAGTTTTAGACGAGGATCCACTAATGGCAGCAAAACTTGCTAATGGCATTGCGGATCTGTACGATTCAATTAAAACAGAAGTACAAAATCAAATTGCTACACCGGCCTTGGATATTGTGCGTCGTGCATTGGAAGAAAAGCAGAGAAAAATTCAAAAAATTAAAGATGAACTTCGTGATCTTGGTACAAAAGGTATTACCAACTATGAAGAACAATCTCGTGCATTAGCAGAGGAGATTTACAAAGCACAATCTTCAGGTAAAACCGGTCAATTGCAACAACTTTTAAATGAAAGGAAGCAATTGGTTGCCAATGGCGGGGATTTCATTGCCCTTAACGAATTGATCAAATTAGAAGAGGAAAAAGAGAGCAATCTTATTACCCAATTTGAGAAAAGACAAGTAGATGTGGGCGAAAGGTTATCGCATAAATTTACCGTGGAGTCTGCTACGGTTCCTGAAATTAAGTTTTGGCCCAAGAGAAGTTTTGTATTGCTATTATCTCTATTAAGTACCTTCTTAGCAACGGCAGTTGTATTGATTACAGTAGAGTTGTTCAGTAAAAAATCTTAATTCATGCAATTATCCCTAAATCATCTCGATTCTAGGCGAAAAATCGTTCTATTTTCCGTTTTGTTGGGATTGATATTGGGAATTACTTGGGGTATTTTAACCGCAAATTACTGGCTACTTTTATTGCCGGCCGCTTTATTGGTATTGTACGCTTCGGTCTTATTTACCGAAAAAACCTTACTCTTTTTTGGAGCTATTACGCCTTTAGCGATTAATATAGAAGATTTGGGGGGCGGCTTGGGTCTTTCACTGCCTACAGAGCCAATCTACATCTTCTTATTTGTATTACTTGGACTTCATGTTTATAAAGAGCGGGCAATCCAAGTTCAATATCTGAAACATCCTGTAGTGCTTTTTGTAAGCCTTTACTTGATTTGGTTATGGGTAACAACGCTGTTTTCAAGTATGCCAATTGTAAGTGCTAAGTTCAGCTTGGCTCGAACCTGGTATATTACCTTGTTTTTTTATTTGGGATTACTGATTTTTTCAAAATACGATCGGATTCATTTTTATCTAAAGTGGTTTACCGGATTTACCCTTGTAATGGTGGTCTACACGCTTATAATGCATGCACAATATGGATTTTCGCGTTCAGCGAGTTACGGAATATCATGGCCTTTTTTCCCTGACCATGGAATGTATGCAGCAGCGATTGCGTATGGTGTATTTGTGTTATTAATTTATGCTTTTTACGTACGCCAATTTGGAATGCCCATTTCGGCAGGTCCAATAATTTTATTGTTATTATTGGTGCTCCTTTTCGCTATTGTCGTGAGTTTTACTCGCGCGACTTGGCTTAGCTTAATTGTTGCAGTGGGTGCTTGGTTATTGACCCGATTTAGAGTGAGATTTTATTGGATTGTTATTGCTTTCATTGCCGCGGGAAGCATCGGATTTATAAAACAAAACGATATTCAATATTCATTGGAGGCGAATAAACAGGGTAGTAGCGATGAATTAGAGGGACACGTAAAATCTGTAAGTAATATTTCAACAGACCCGAGTAACTTAGAACGAATAAATCGATGGAAATGCGCGGCACGCATGGTATCCGAAAGACCCATATTTGGATTCGGGCCGGGCACGTATGTATTCCAATATGCGCCTTTTCAAAAGAGCAGTGAATTAACTATAATAAGTACACATGCTGGAGACCTAGGTGATGCGCATTCTGAATATTTCTCGGCTATGAGTGAAACGGGATTTCTAGGGATGTTTTTTTGGTTGGGAATAGTTTTTGCTACCCTTTCTACAGCCTTTAATATTATTTATACGACACGCTCCATTAAAATCAAATTAACCACCTACATGATTTTCTTGGGTTTGGTTGCATATCATGCGCATGCTGTATTGAATAATTACAGCCAATACGATAAACTTGCAGTACCGCTATGGGCATTTACAGCTATAATTGTGGCTCTCGATGTTCAGAATAAACGATTAATCCGTGCTGAGAAACCTGTTACGTCATAACTACTTTATAACGGGAGCAATTATCTGTTCAAGCTTCTTACTTTTGTCACTTTTGGGTTATGGCATTACGTTGGATAAAACACCGCAGTCCAATCGTTTGATGCCTGAATGGGCACAGTTAAAACCTGGAACTAAAAAGTTTGGTATAGAATTAAAACGAAAGTCACCGAGATCATTTTGGTATTGGCTTGTAGGCGATGAAAATGAGGGTGATGTTTTGAGTGTAACGGGCAACTTAAAATGGCAAGGGGATTCCGTCATTTTCACACATGAAAAAACGGGTATAACCCAAAAAATTGCCAAGTCGGATTTAGAAACTGGTAATTTGGAAACTTTCCGATTTACACTCGGTACCGATAATTTCGGAAGGGATATCTTAAGCAGGTTAATAATTGGTGCGAGAATTTCATTGAGCATTGGTTTTTTAGCCATGTTGCTTAGTTTAATCATTGGGATATTCGTAGGGCTTTCTGCTGGCTATTTTGGAGGAAAAATAGATGCCGTATTGAGTTGGTTGATAACCGTATTTTGGTCAATTCCCACTCTATTACTCGCCTTAGGGTTGAGCGTATTTATGGGTAAGGGATATTATCAAGTTTTAATTGCCACAGGATTGTCCACTTGGGTAGAAGTAGCAAGAATTGTTCGTGGGCAAACGCTTCAATTGAAGAATCAGGAGTTTGTTTTATTTGCTAAAATTACTGGATTTTCAAATCTGCGAATTTTAGTAAAACATATTTTACCTAACCTTACTGGTTCTTTAACAGTTTTGGCTACCACAAACTTTGCCTCGGCAATATTATTGGAAGCGGGTTTAGGATTTTTGGGATTAGGTGTTGCACCACCAACTGCTAGTTGGGGAATTATGGTCAAAGAAAATTTAGGTTATTTGGTACTCGATCAGGCTTATCTAGCCATTATTCCAGGTGTAGCAATAATGATATTGGTTATGGCTTTTAACCTCATGTCTATGGGGATCCGAGAAGTTTTAGAATAAAAAAAGGCCGAGGCATTAGCCTCGGCCTTTTTGATTTATATAAATTAATTCCTTAAGAATTATTGAATTTGAATTTTCACTGTTTGTGTTCTGCCTTCTAATTCAATCTGTAATAAATAGATTCCACTTTCCACGGAATCAGGTACTTTAATTGCATTTGTAGTTGTTGGGCTTTGGTAAATTACACGTCCACCAAGATCAAACCAAACTGCATTTTTAAAAGGAACTTCACTTGTCAAATAAGAGCCAGCAATGGCTGGATTTGGAAATAGGTTTATTTGAGAATTGTTCCGGTGAATGCCGTTGTGATTTATGGTTATTTTTTGAGAAACGCTATCTTGACAACCGGAAAGGGTACTAGTTGCTACCATCTTTACTGTATATTGTCCTTCTACATCGTAGGTATTTACGCCAATATCGTCGGTAGACGTATTTCCGTCACCAAAGTTCCAGAAAACGGTCATATTATTGGTGTTAAGAGGTGTACACGTTAGCTTTTTAGGGAATTCAACCACAAATTGGTATCCAGCAGCTGGTTTGTCAAGCGCATTGATGGATATTTCTTGACGACTGGATTTGCATCCATTCAATTCGGTTTCATAATACCGTGTTGTTTTGCTGTAAATTTCTCCTAAGTTCAATACTTTACCTGTGCCAATTGGTGTATTTGCTGCGTTATCAAAATACCAGCTAATTGTGCCTTCTGTAACATTCAATTCAATGCTTGCCTTTGCACCGTTACAAACATCTTCAGCTTTTATAATGGTAGCGGTTGGAGGTATGTTAACGGTTATCTCAACGCTATCGAAATCAGGATTTACACAATCTCCATCTGCAGTTTTAAAATAGGCATAGGATTTTGCTGACTTAAACCCACCCACGCGTATGAATTTGCCTGTTGCATAGTGTTTTGTGCTGTTTTTATCGGCATACCATTGTACTTCTCCCCAAGATGCAGATGCTGCAATATTGGCACTATCGCCCAAGCATACTTCATCGGTAACTTTAGCGAAGGTAGATGGAATGGATCCCACATTTACGACAACCGGTATTCTGCCTGAACCACAACGCCCATCCCAAGATTCCACATAGAAAGACTTACTTCCTCTTCCTGTAACCGTGTAAATCAAGTTACTATTCTGCGAAATTGGATTTCCTCCTGTTGCAACATCGAACCATCTTATTCCGGAATTACCCGTTGTAGATGCGCTTAATGTGACATCCAAATTACCCCCAGCATAACAAATGCTCGTGTCGCTTACACCCGTAGGCTTTTCAGGTGCAAAATCGGCATTTACATATGCCGTTACGGCTTTTCTACCACTTGACAGTACACACCCTTTATTGTTGGCTTCCGCATAGTACGTAGTATCTGCGCTTAATTTACCGGTTACCAATTCTGTCCCTGTTATAACAGGATTTCCACCCGTAGCGGATCTGTACCAAATAATATCTCCAGCATCGGTGCTCGCTTTTAAAATAGCGCTCGCGTCAGAACAAATGGAATCGTTCGTGACAGTAAGCGTACTCGGTGTTTTATTGGCAGTAATCAATGCGGTATAGGTTCGAGAAATGCAAGGTCCGTTAATTGCCTTGATATAGAAGGTATCATTACTAATGAGATTTTTGATGGTGTAAGAATCTCCTGAAAAGAAGGCACTAGTATCGGTTTCTTTGTTATACCATTTATTCGTTAAATCCGCATTTGAGTTTAGGTTAAGGACCAAATCGTTCCCTTCACAGCCGTCAGAAGTTCCTGTGAAACCTGGAGTATTGGGTTTATAGAATACCGTTTTTTCTGTAGAATCGTAGCAAAAAGCTACATTATTGGAATACGGTACAACAAATGAAGTGAGCTTAACGGTAATATTTTTCTTACTTCCTGATTTGAATTTTCCATTGATCACTTCTTTCTGAATGCTTGTGTTGTCGTAGGTCCATGTGTGGCATAATGCATCAAATCCAGAAGACGTATAGTACATGTAGTTATTGTAGAAAACGCTTCCCACAACACTGTTTTTATATTGATTTTCAAACTCGAATGAATCTAAAAATAAATAACAATTGTCGTTGATTTTAAAGTCAGCCCCAAGGTTATAACTTACAAATGGAAACATTTGAAAATGCGCGTCAAATGTTATTCCACCTACATTCAATGCAAGTCCACGATACCAACGATTATTCAAACGGATGGTGGAGATATTTCGACCTTCCCCATCTGCATTGGTCCAAGAATTTGTGACGATAGCAGGGAGATTGCTCGTTTCGCTACATTCTACTGTTAGAACATAGTTGAAATCTATGGTTAAGTTTGTATTGAATACGGCGTCATGTGTGAGTCTCGCAAAAGTTAGTCCGCCTGTTATGGTGTCAATTTTAATCAGCACAGAATCCAACGCCGCTCCCCGAGGTAGTGAATCAGGACCTGCCTTGTAAATTTTTGCATATACGTTGCGGTATGTGTTTTTAGCATTTGTATCCCAAGGTGTATAGGCAAAAAATCGAAATCCTTTAACCGTTAATTCTTGAGGTGCTCCAAAAAATTGACCTACCTGTTGACCGTTACCAATAGATATCAACGGATATCCTGTTGATGACAGGTCGGTGAAAGTTGACGTATCGGTCGAGCAAGAACTTGGATTGCTAGCGCTTCTTTTTTGGATAGTCTTATTGGCAATGTGGATGTTGAGAGGACTTCCAACTGCATGACCGGGAGCACTAATTATTTGGCCGAATGTAGTAAAAATAATGGCTAGAAATAATGTTAATAGTAGATATTTCTTCATAATAAATCTTTATGTAAATTAAGCCTAAAGCGCAAGAATAAACAAGTGTAAACATTCAACACGGCAAAAAATTACGAGTGGATTGCTGGAAATGGAGTAATTTTGTAAGGAATAAAATCACACTCTTATGAGCACAAATCAAATTCTTAAAGGAAAAAAAGGAATCATTTTCGGCGCTTTGAATGATGCATCAATCGCTTGGCAAGTTGCTGAACAATGTGTGGCTGAAGGAGCCCAAATAGTATTAACAAACGCACCGGTTTCTGCGAAAATTGGTCAAACTGCTGAATTAGCGGAAAAGTTAAATGCCCCACTTATTTATGCAGATGTTACTAAAATGGAAGACCTTGAAAACTTAGTATCTGAGAGTATAAATCTATTAGGTGGGAAATTGGACTTTGTATTGCACAGCGTTGGTATGAGTTTGAACGTTAGAAAGAAGCGTGATTACACGGATATCAACTATGATTTTATGCATACCACCTTTGATATTTCTGCTATGTCTTTTCATCGATTAATGCAAACTCTTTACAAACAGGATGCCGTAAATGAATGGGGTAGTATAGTAGCCTTGAGTTATATCGCAGCACAACGAGTATTTCCTGATTACAATGAAATGGCAGATGCTAAATCGCTTTTAGAGAGTTACGCACGCAGTTTTGGATACCATTATGGCAAATCTAAAAAGGTTCGTGTGAATACCATTTCACAAAGTCCTACAAAAACAACTGCAGGATCTGGAGTTGGCGGATTTGATGCTTTTTACAATTACGCAGATAAAATGAGCCCACTTGGAAATGCATCAGCTTCTGACTGTGCAGCCTACTGTGTTAGCTTGTTTAGCGATTACACGCGTATGGTTACCATGCAGAACTTATTTCACGATGGTGGATTTTCATATACAGGAATTTCTACCGATTTGATGGAACAGTTTTCCGATTCAGCTTTGGGAAAATAATCTGACTTTCCTATTTTCGAAAAATGGGAAAAGGAGATATTAAAACACGAAGAGGAAAAATCCGTAACGGAAGTTTTGGTAAATCAAGACCTCATCGCACAGCAGCGGTTGTGGCACCAACTAAAAAGAAAACCTCAAAGAAAAAATGATGAAATTAGGGCGCTAGTCGCCCTTTTTTCCATTTAAGGCCGTCTGTTTTCTCGTAAAAAACGCGATCGTGAATACGACTTGGTCTACCTTGCCAAAATTCAATGTAATGGGGTTCAATTTCATAACCTCCCCAATGTTCAGGTCTGGTTATTGCGTCAGGGTTTTTCAATAAAGTATCGATAGCCGCAGCTAGGTCTGTGTCTTCTTCTATTATTTGGCTCTGTGCGCTAACAATGGCACCTGCTTGTGATTCGATAGGCCGTGAATAGAAATAAGCATCGCTTTTTGATGGGGATAGCGGACTTGCATTGCCCAAAATACGAACTTGTCTTTCAAGTTCGGGCCAAAAGAAATTGAGTGCTACCTTCGGTGAAAATTGCAAATCATTTCCTTTTGAACTTTTGTAATTAGTAAAAAAAACGAGATTATCGTTTTCAATTCCTTTGAGTAAAACAATGCGCGAATGGGGTTGCCCTTCTTTAGAAATAGTGCTTAAGTTGAAAGCTGTTGGTTCTTCGACTTGACTTTCAATAGCTTCATTTAACCATTGTTGAAAAGCAATAATTGGATTTTCAGGCATATGAGAAACAACCATGCTGCCCTTAACATAATCCTTGCGAATATCGGCGATGTTTTTTTCCATTGTTGAATTTAAAATCCAGGGATACGTCCCCGTTTGTTATTCATCATCTTCATCATTTGTCGCATTTGTTGGAATTGCTGAAGAAGCTTATTCAGTTCTTGTATGCTGCGACCGCTGCCTTTGACTATGCGTTGTTTTCTTGAATTATTAAGCAACTCCGGTTTGGCGCGTTCTTCTTTTGTCATAGACTGTATTATTGCCTCAACCCCTTTGAAGGCATTGTCGTCAATGTCCAAATCTTTGATTTTACTTCCTACTCCGGGCAACATGCCTAAAAGGTCCTTCATGTTTCCCATTTTTTTGATCTGTTGCAATTGGGCAAGGAAATCTTCGAAGTCGAATTTATTTTTGGCAATTTTTTTGGCAACACGTTCGGCTTCATCTTGATCGATGGTTTGTTGGGCTTTTTCAACAAGTGAAACCACATCCCCCATACCCAAAATTCGGCCTGCCATACGATCGGGATGGAATACATCTAGCGCATCCATTTTTTCGCCGCGGGAGGCAAATTTTATAGGTTTGTTAACAACCGATTTAATGGATAATGCAGCACCACCTCGGGCATCACCATCAAGTTTTGTTAATACAACACCGGTAAAATCAAGAACATCGTTAAATGCTTTTGCCGTATTAACGGCATCTTGACCGGTCATGGCATCAACTACAAAAAGGGTTTCAACAGGATTTAAAGCCTTTTTGAGTGCTGCGATTTCATTCATCATGTCGGTATCGATGGCAATGCGACCTGCAGTATCGACGATTACAACATTATGATTTTTTATTTTGGCTTCACGAATTGCGTTTTCCGCAATTTTAACGGGATCTTGACTTTCGTTTTCGGTATAATAAGCAACTTCTGTTTGTTCGGCTAAAACCCGCAATTGTTCGCGAGCAGCTGGTCTGTATACGTCACCCGCAACGACCATTGGCGAACGGCCTTGTGATTTTAAAAGTCGAGATAATTTACCTGTAAATGTGGTTTTACCAGAACCTTGTAAACCTGCAATCAAAATTACAGCAGGTGAGCCTTTGAGTTGAAGTTCGCTGGTGCTTCCCCCAAGAAGTTTTACAAGTTCGTCGTTAACAATCTTAGTTAATTGTTGTCCAGGAGAGATGGATTTAATTACTTCGGCACCTTTGGCTTTCTCTAAAATATCATCTGTAAAGGTTTTAGCTACTTTAAAATTGACGTCAGCCGCAATCAATGCTCTGCGAATTTCTTTCACCGTGTCGGCTACATTTGATTCTGTAATTCGACCTTGACCTTTGAGATTTTTAAATGCTTTTTCTATTCGACCTTGAAGCGTATCAAACATAATTGCAAAGATACGAAAAGGCGTTGGGACTTACCCGTTTGTATTGGTTGCAAAAAAAAGGCAGCTATACACCAATTGATGCCTAGGATTCCTAAGAATTCCATGTTCCCGTTGTATATTTGAAGAAATTATTAATTATATGGCATATTTCTTTACATCTGAATCTGTTTCTGAAGGACATCCCGATAAAGTGGCCGATCAAATTTCTGACGCACTTATTGATCATTTTTTAGCGTATGACCCAAGCAGTAAGGTAGCTTGTGAAACCTTAGTTACTACCGGCCAGGTTGTTTTAGCTGGAGAGGTTAAATCGAAAGCCAACCTTGACGTACAAAGCATTGCACGCAGCGTAATTTCACGTATAGGTTATACAAAAAGTGAGTATATGTTCGATGCCAACTCTTGTGGTATTTTAAGTGCAATTCACGAACAAAGCCCGGATATCAATCAAGGTGTTGAAAGAAGCAATCCAGAAGAACAAGGTGCAGGCGATCAAGGTATGATGTTTGGTTATGCTACGAACGAATCGGATACTTTTATGCCAATGCCATTGATGTTAGCGCATTTGTTATTGCAGGAATTGGCTGAATTGCGCAGAGAGGGAAATGAAATTCCATACCTACGCCCAGATTCGAAGAGTCAGGTTACCATGGAATATTCTGATGATCATAAGCCTTTGCGCATTGATACTATCGTAATTTCAACCCAACATGATGATTTTATCAAGCCAGAAAACGATTCAAAAGAAGCTCAGCAAAAGGCCGACGATGCTATCTTAACAAAGATTGCAGATGATATTGTTAATATTCTAATTCCACGTGTTAAGGCAAAATTAGATAGCAGATTACACTTCTTGTTTGATACCGAAATTACCTATCATATCAATCCTACAGGAAAGTTTGTAATCGGTGGACCACATGGTGATACCGGTTTGACGGGTCGTAAGATTATTGTTGATACTTATGGTGGTTGGGGTGCACACGGTGGTGGCGCATTCTCAGGAAAAGATCCAAGTAAAGTGGATAGAAGTGCGGCCTATGCCACACGACACATAGCAAAGAATATTGTAGCAGCAGGATTGTGCGATCGTGCTTTAGTTCAGGTTTCCTATGCAATTGGTGTTGCACAACCCGTTGGTTTGTACGTGGATACTTATGGAACTTCTAAAGTGGGAATGAGCGATGGTGAAATTGCTCAAATCATTCAGAAAATGCCCGAATTTGATCTTCGTCCTTATTTCATTGAACAACGTTTCAATTTGCGTTCACCCATTTATTTGGAGTCAGCAGCTTACGGACACATGGGTCGTAATTGTGAAACTGTAACTAAAGTTTACAA
>Ga0181553_10003050_pt1 | contig 14587 bp, 9 predicted proteins | sample 011ome_17_FD_133753 | JGI IMG/M metagenome (GOLD analysis project Ga0181553, IMG submission 133753) | Coastal salt marsh microbial communities from the Groves Creek Marsh, Skidaway Island, Georgia - 011502XT metaG (megahit assembly) | ecosystem: Environmental > Aquatic > Marine > Intertidal zone...
GTTAGTGCTTCAGTGGACCAATTTCCAGATAGAAATGTTTTAATTATTGATGCTGGTACCTGTATTACTTATGATTTTAAAACTAATAAAAATGAATACTTGGGAGGTGCTATATCTCCTGGTATTACATTAAGATATAAAGCATTAAATAATTTAACCGCAAATCTACCGCTATTAGTAACAAGCCAACCGAAATCAATTATTGGTGACTCTACAGAAGAGTCAATTCATTCTGGTGTTATAATTGGTGTTTTAAAGGAAATTGATGGTCTAGTTGAGTATTACAAAGAAAATTATCAAGATTTAACAGTTATTTTAACAGGAGGTGATGCCAATTTTTTGTCAAACCAATTAAAAAATAGCATATTTGCGAATTCAAATTTTCTATTGGAAGGGTTGAATTTCCTCCTAGACTATAACACAAAATAATGATAAAACGACTTATTGTAATAGCAATTACAATTATTAGTTCTTGTTCTTTTGCTCAGCAAGGAACGGCTTCACCTTATTCTTTTTACGGTATTGGAAGTTTAAAATTTAAAGGAACTGTAGAAAACAGAAGTATGGGAGGAATCAGTGTGTACTTAGACAGTATCCATGTTAATTTGAAAAATCCTGCATCTTATGTTAGTAAAAACGTAGATGCTTATCCTTTCGATGGAGAAAGTAGGCCTGTAAAGTTCACAGTTGCTGGTACAGTATCTGAAGTAGGTTTAATAGGAGATAATTCTGATGTAAAAACTAACTCTGCTATTTTCGATTATCTTGCACTTTCGGTACCATTAGGAAGAAAGTTAGGATTTGGATTTGGTCTTTTGCCATACACATCTGTGGGGTATAAGATAGATGATATCAACGACGATGGAGACCTTATTTATAGATTTAATGGAGAGGGTGGTACAAATAGAGTTTTTGCCGGATTTGGATATCAATTGTCAAAATCATTAGGCATTGGTGTAGATTTAAATTATAATTTTGGAACTATTGAAAACTCTGCATTAGCTTTTGAGTATACATCAGAGGGCGAGATAGTTCAGTATCAAACAAGACAGAATACGCGTTCTGATGTTAGTGGATTGAATTTAAATTTTGGATTGTCATTTAAAACAATGTTGAATAGTAAACTAGAACTTTCTACAACAGCAACTTATTCTCCTGAAAGTGAATTAACATCAAATAACGAAAGGTCATTTTCTACCTTGTTGTTTGATTCATTTAGTGGTAGTGAGCTAATAAGAAATACTTTAGATGATGATTTGGAGTCGCAAGGATTAAAACAAACAAAAGTTACCATTCCTTCGAGGATATCAATTGGTGCTGGTATTGGAAAACCACAAAAGTGGTTTGTTGGTGGTGAATATACCTACAGAAACACTAGTAATTTTTCAAATCCAATATTTGGTAGTGATATTTCTAGCTATGAAAACTCATCGAGAGTAGCGTTTGGAGGATTCTATATTCCTAACTATGACGCGTTCTCTGGCTATTTTAAGCGTGTCGTTTATCGTGCAGGTATTAACTTTGCAAACACAGGTTTAGTAATAAAAGATCAGTCGATCAAAGAGTTTGGCATATCTTTTGGTTTAGGTTTACCAGTTGGCGACAGAAGTTTATTTTCAAATGCTAATTTAGGCATAGAATTGGGTCAGCGTGGTACTACAAATGAAAACTTAATTCAAGAGAATTTTATAAATTTCAATGTAAGTTTATCTTTGAACTCTAGATGGTTTCAACAAAGAAAGTATAACTAACAATAAAAAATAAAGATGAAGACGAGAATTACATTATTGATGATAGCACTTTTTATGGGCTTCAACTTATGTGTGGCTCAACAAGACGAAGAGTGTATGAACAATCTATCAATATTTGATAGTTATGTTAAGAGTAAGAAATATGATGATGCATATGGACCCTGGACTATTGTGCGCAACAAATGTCCAAAATTCAACAGGGCCATATATGCTCATGGAGAGAAGATTTTAAAACATAAGATTAGTAATTCTTCTGGTGCAGAGCAAGTAGCACATATTAATGATTTAATTTTACTTTGGGATCAGGCAAGAGAGAACTTTGCATCTAAATACCCAGTTGGTGAAGTTGAGTCTGACAAAGCTCAGTTAACTTATAAGTATAGAAAAGAGCTTAATGCTTCGGCAGATAAAATTTATAACATGTTTGATGTTGCGTACACTAAGGATGTTACAAACTTTAAAAGTGCACAGGGGTTATATACTTACTTCTCCTTAATAGTAGATTTATACGATGCTAAAAAGAAGTCGGCACAACAAATGTTCGATAAGTATGATGATGTAATTGAAGTTATTGAGAAACTTGAAAAAAGCTATACTGAGAAATTAAATAAGCTTGTACAAAAAGAAGATGGTGGGGCTATATTAACAAAAAAGGAAGGTAGATACAAGACGAATTATGAGGCTAACCTTGGAGCATTTGAAAAAGTAACTTCTAGTATGGATACCAAGTTAGGTCAAAGGGCAAACTGTGAAGTATTAATTCCGTTATATCAAAAAGACTTTGAAGAAAATAAAAACAATACGATTTGGTTACAACGTGCAATGAACAGAATGTTTACTAAAGGTTGTAAGGATGATCCATTATTTTTGAAGTTAGTTGAACAGAAAAATAGTATTGAGCCAAATGCAGATACTGCATTTTACCTTTACTTACTCACTAATGAGCAAAAGTATTTTGATCAAACTATTCAGTTAGAGACAGACAAACTTAGAAAAGCAAAGCTTTATAAGAAATTAGCTGATGATTTCAGAAAGAAAGGAAGTTATAGTAGAGCAAGACAATACTTTATGGAGTCGATAAAACTTAATCCTTCTGATGGTTCACCATATTTGAAAATCGCAAATATGTATGCTAAGAGTGCTAATAACTGTGGTACGGACAACTTTAGTAAAAGAGCAGTATTTTGGTTAGCAGCAAGTACGGCTGAAAAAGCTGGACGTGTAGATGGGCGTTTAAGAAAAGCGGCGTCACAAACTGCAACAAGTTATAGAGCTAGTGCACCGTCTACAGCAGATATCTTTACAAAAGGTAATGCAGGTCAAACTATACAAATAGGTTGTTGGATTGGGCGTTCTGTAAAGGTGCCAAACATTTAATGAAATCAAATAATATATATATATTCATGAACTTAGTCATAGCAATTGCTGTGACTTTGTTTTTTTCATGTAAAAATAATTTTGATGAAGTACAAAAAGTAGGTGTGCTTCAAAATCAGCCTGTAGGTGAAGCTGAGAACATAGATTTAAAATACTCAGAGTATGATAGTGACTCTGTTAAGCTCTTGGCAAATCTTTTAAGTTCCAAAATGCTAGATTATTCCAACAGAAATTTCTCATTTTCTGAATTCCCAGAAGGTATAGAGCTCATTGTGTATGGCGAAGATAATAAGCAAACAAAAATTTTTGCTGACTATGCAATCATCTACAACGATACTGATATTATAGATCTTAGGGATAATGTGATTATAGCTACACATGAAAAAGATACCTTGTTGACTGACCAGCTTTATTACAATGAAAAGTTAGAGTGGGTTTTTACAAACCAGCCTTTTACATATGGACCTTTACATGGAAATGGTTTTGATTCTGACAAAGATTTTAAGAATTTTCAGATGTTAGAAATGGGTGGTGATTTTGAAATTGATAATTGACTATCTTTGTTCTATAATCGATTTTCTTAAATAATGAAATTATTAAAATTTTTCCAATACGCATATTTGGTAATTGCGTTTCTATTTCTTTACAAGGGTATTTCTGAATGGAGTAACGATAGAAATAGTGCTTATTTAAGCTTCCTTTTTACTGGATTAGCTGTTTTTATGTTCTTTTTTAGAAAGAAGTTCAGGAAAAAATTCGAGGATCGAAACAAACAATAATTGATGACTACTGATATAGTCATAATTGTAATTTCTTTACTACTGTCAGCATTCTTTTCAGGTATGGAAATTGCCTATGTGTCCTCTAACAAAATACATATAGAGTTAGAGAAAAAACAAGGAGACTTCTTAGGCAGGGTTTTAACTAAACTTACAGCAAAACCATCAAAATATATCGCCACTATGCTAATCGGCAACAACATAGCATTGGTTATATATGGTTTAAAAATGGGTGATGTTTTGGTAAGGTGGTTTCAGTCAATGTTGCCAAATGATAGTTTAATACTTGAGTATTTACTTGTGGATCTGCAGTTATTCACCCAAACGGTTATCTCTACTTTAGTTATTTTAATAACCGCTGAGTTTCTTCCTAAGGTTTTCTTTCAGATTTATGCTAATACCCTATTGAAAGTTTTAGCATTTCCTATGTATGTTTTTTATGTGATTTTCTCCTTAATATCAGATTTTGTCATTTGGCTATCAGATATAATTTTAAAGCATGTTTTCAAAACAAAAGGTGAGGATGTGGCACTTCCTATGACTAAGATTGAGCTTGGTAATTATATTAGCGAACAAATGGAAGCTGTTGAAGACCATGAAGAGGTTGATAGCGAAATACAAATCTTTCAGAATGCGCTCGAGTTTTCAGAAGTTAAGGCTCGTGAAGTAATGATACCAAGAACTGAGATTACAGCGGTAGATATTAATGAGTCCATTGAAAATCTTACTAATCTTTTTATTGAAACAGGAAGAACTAAGATTATCGTGTACAAGGATAATATTGATGATATATTGGGTTATGTCCATGCTTTTGAATTGTTTAAAAAACCAAAAGATATAGGTTCAATCATTATTCCCGTAAGCTTTGTACCTGAGACTATTTTAATAAAAGATGTACTAAATATTCTAATTAAAAAAAGTAGGAGTATGACCGTTGTAATTGATGAATATGGAGGTACTAGTGGTATTATGACTGTTGAGGATATCATTGAAGAATTATTTGGAGAAATTGAAGATGAACATGATACAATAGAGTTGACTGAAGAGCAAATTGATTACTCACACTTTAGATTTTCTGCAAGGTTAGAGGTAGACTACGTAAACGAGACTTATAAGTTAAATCTACCTGAGAGTGAAAATTATGAAACCATAGGAGGTTTGATTGTGCACGTGGCACAAGAAATTCCACAAGAAAAAGATAATGTTCAAATCGATAATTTCCAATTTACGATTGAGGAAGTATCGAGTACAAAAATTGATGTGGTTTTACTTAAAATTATAGATGCAGAATAAATCCAGTCAACTGGTGTAAAAACTAGAATTCTCCTTTTATTATTTACTAGAAAATGCTATTTTCGCAGACTTATTTATAGCAAATTAAGAGACTATGGCAGTTTTAAATAAAATTAGACAACGTTCACTCGTTTTAATCCTTGTAATAGCAATGGCATTATTTGCCTTTGTAATTGGTGATTTATTCAAAAATTCGGATGCATTATCAGGAGGAAATCAAGATGTTATTGCAACCATTAATGGCAAGAATATTAATAGAACAGACTTTCAACAGAAAGTTAAAAATTATCAAGACAGGTCTGGAGGTAGACAAACATCTACTCAGGCAATGAACGCAATCTACAACCAAGAATTACGTAAAATTTTATTAGAAACAGAATTCGAAGAATTAGGATTAGTTGTTGAGATAGATGAAATGAGAGATTTGTTAAAAACTAGTTTCTCATCATATCCAGAATTCCAAGATGAAAATGGTCAGTTTGATGTAAATCGTTTGAATGCATTTATTGCAAACCTTAAAGATCTTAATGGTGAAACTGCTCCATTAGGTAATTTCATGGTTAATTATGAAAGCTGGGCTAATAATGAGCAAACTATAGCTTCAAATGCTGTACAGCAATCATATTACAATTTAATTAAGGCAGGTATCGGTACAACAATTACTGAAGCAGAGGATGATTATTTTGGTGATGCCAAAACAGTAGATGTTCGTTATGTGCAAATACCTTACACGAGTATAGCAGATAGTTTGGTTAAAGTTTCAAAATCAGACGTAAAAGAGTACATTAAGGACAATGAGGATGAGTTTAAAGTTGATGCTAGTAGAGAACTTGTTTATGTTGAGTTTAAGGAAGAAGCATCAACTGCAGACGAGGATAAAATCAAAGTAGATTTACTTGGTCTTAAATCTGACAGATTAGAATACAACGATAGCAGTAAAAACACTGACACAATTCCAGGTTTTGATAATGCTAATGATATTGAGGAATTCGTTAATTATTATTCAGATATTAAATACAGTGATGCATTCTTAAGAGAAGCACAGTTGCCAGGTGTTGCTAAGGACAGTCTAATGAAATTAAAGGTAGGTGATTATTATGGTCCTTACAAAGATGGAGAATATTACAAGTTATCAAAATTAGTAGAAGTAAAGCAATTACCAGATTCTGTTAAAGTGCGCCATATATTAATTCCTTATGTTGGTGGACAGAGAGCAGATGCTTCAGTTACAAAAACACCAGAAGAGGCTAAGAAAACAGCTGATAGTATCCTAGCTGAGATTAAAACTGGACGTAAAAGGTTTATAGATTTGCTAGAGTTATCCTCTGATAAAGTAAGTAATGAGCAAGATGGAGAAATAGAGTTTGCATATAATGCAGGTATGGCTCCAGAATTTAAAGCATATGCTTTTGATAATAAGGTTGGTGATGTTGATGTTGTTGGTACGTCATTTGGTTATCACGTCATTGAAGTGTTGGAACAAAAATCTTTAAACAAGACATATAAATTAGCAACTATAGCTGATAAAATTGAACCATCAGAGCAAACACTTCAAGACGTATTTAACAAGATGTCTAAATTTGAAATTGCCGCCAAGGAAGCTGATTTTAACGAGCTAGCAAAAGAGCGTGAATTAACGGTGAAGCCAATTACCTTTAAGGAATTAGATGAAAATATTCCTGGTTTGGGTAGCCAAAGGGAAATTGTAAGATGGGCATTTGAGGAGGATACAGATGTAAATGACTATAAAAATTTCCCAATTTCTGGATTTGGATTTGTAGTGGTAAAATTAGTTGAGAAGAACGAAGAAGGATTAATGAGTGTTGAAGATGCTTCAATTACAACCTTACCCGAAATCAGAAAACAAAAGAAAGCACTATTGATTCGTGAGAAAATCACAGCAACCACAGTTAATGAAATAGCTTCAAACCAAGGGCAAAGCCCACGTACTGCTGCGGCCCTTACAATTAAAAATACTACTTTATCTGGCGCAGGTGTTGAACCAAAAGTGGTTGGCGCAGCATTTGGTATTGCAGAAGGAGGAACTTCTAAACCAATTAATGGTGATAGAGGTGTATACGTTGTTGAGGTAACTAAAATTAATGATGCTACCACATTAGATAACTATAATGCTATCATTAATAGGTTAAATAACGAGATTAGAAATACGGTTCAGTCTAAGGTATATAAAGCATTAGAAAATGCAGCAGATATTGAAGACAATAGAGCTAAAACAGTATATTAAAAGTATTTAGTAAATTTAAATATTAAGCCTTACAGTAATGTGAGGCTTTTTTATTTTACCATTTTCGAATACGGTATTATCGTGCCAAAACCTTTTGAATTAAAGTATTTGGTAGGATCTGTCAGAGATGTGGCTAATATAAAATCCCCACCCCAAGCACCAAGGCTTTTAACATTACCATTGTAGTCACTGAATAGGCGTGTTTTTATTGGTTCTGCATCAATAAGTTTTGATATAATACCCTCATGCAGATTTAAAAGCTGATTGAATTCCTCAATTGTAACAGCATCAATAATTTTTTCAGTAATTAAGTTAATCTCATTTAAAACTGAATAATTCAATTCGCCCTTGCTTTTGTATTTGGCAATACCATCTCTGCTATCCTGTTTCTGTTCTAAGTAAACAAAATAAAGATTATCAGAAAAGGATGGTCTAAAATGTACAGATTCAACTTTAGGATCGAATTTAGAATTCAATTGATAGGTAATTGGACTGTTATTCTGAGCACATGCAATGTCATAACCGCTACCACCAAAGGTTAATTCTAATAATTTGTACGCATTTACATTAGCCCAATTAGCAATATTATTTATTAGTGTAGATGAGGTTCCTAGTCCCCATAATCTATTGAAATCTTGTTTTGTTGTTATATTATATCCAAGATTGTTTTTAACAAAAACTGGATTAAGCTTTTGAACTGCTTTTAATATTTGAAGTAATCGATCTGAAATTGGATTTTTAGCGTCTTCGTTATAATATTCAATCCCTTTATTTAAAACAAAACTGTCTTCATACCAGACCTCATTCAATTCATTAAAACTCTTCCAGATAATGTTGTTAGTATTGTTTTCAGTAATCTCTAGACTCTGGCCATATTTAGTTGGGACTGCCAAAGCTATGGCGCCATCAAGTACAGCATATTCTGCTGTAAGTAATAATTTGCCGTTGCTTCTAAAAGTTTTCAAATTAACGTCTTAGATTTTCTATAGCCTCTACAACAGCACTGTGAGTAACGGTATTTGTTTTAAAGTGTTCTATCAAATTAGTTTTCTCTTCTGAAGTTGCTTCAAATTGATTTAAAATATTCATTAAATGCATTTTCATGTGGCCTTGCTGAATTCCTGTTGTTGTCAAGGATTTAACAGCAGCAAAATTTTGAGCTAATCCAGCTACGGCTACTATTTGCATTAGTTCTTTTGCTGTTGGATTTTTAAGCATTTGTAAAGAGAATTTTACTAAAGGATGTAAACTGGTTAGCCCACCAACGGTTCCTAAGGCAAGTGGTATCTCAAGCCAAAATTTAAAAACGCCATCATCAATGGTACAATGTGTTAGGCTTGAGTACTTACCTTCTCTTGTCGCATATGCATGAACACCTGCTTCAACCGCTCTAAAGTCATTGCCAGTAGCTAAAACAACCGCATCTATACCATTCATTATTCCCTTGTTATGTGTTACTGCTCTGTATGGTTCTACTTCTGCGATATTAACGGCTTGTTTGAATTTGCTCACAAAAATTTCTGGATTTGGTATATCCTTACTTTTTAAATCGTCAATAGCACACGAAACCTCTGCTCTAACTAAACAATTTGGAACATAGTTAGATAAGATGCTCATAACAATATCAATAGATTTTTCTTCTTCACTAAAATCATCATAGATCAACGCCTCATCTTTCAACGTACTTGCAAATTGCTCTAAGCAAGAATTAATGAAATTAGCACCCATCGCGTCAAGAGTTTCAAATGTAGCATGTAATTGATAGTAATTATCAATGTCTGTAGTTTTATTTCTCAACTCAATATCTAATATGCCACCACCACGGCGCTCCATGTTTTTTGTTATGTCTTTGGTAGATTCAATTAGTTTTGGCTTAACACTATCAAAAAAAGAACTAAGCTTATCAAAATCACCATTGTAAATAAAATGTACTTGCCCTATTTTGACAGTAGAAATAACTTTTGTTTTAAACCCGCCTCGCTCCAACCAAAATTTAGCAGATTTACTGGCTGCTGCAACAACTGAACTTTCTTCAATAGCCATAGGTATGGCATATAATGAATCATTGATAGAGAAATTCGGCGCAATTCCTAGAGGTAAGTAATAATTGGTTATTGTATTTTCAATAAACTCGTCATGAAGCTTTTGTAATTTCTTATTGGTATTCCAATATTGTTTTATAAGATCTCTCGATGCTTCAATATTGGTGAAATATGTATTTAGAAGCCATTCAATCTTTTCTGTTTTTGAAAGCTTTGAAAAGCCTGCTATCCTATTAGGCATAATCCATTAATTTTTGAAAAACACAAAGATACTGAGGATTGCAATAAAACATGTGTTTTTACTTCCATTATTGCGTATTTACTCTTAATAAAGGCGGTTTTTTGCATAATTTTTAGTAAACTTGACATCGTTATTTTGTAAATTGTATATATGAATTTGAAATATGCTCTAGCTATTATTGGCTTTCTTACTACTTCTTTAATTTACTGTCAAAATAAACAAATAACACTTGAAGAAATATGGAGTGGCACATTTAGAACAGAGGGAATGCAAGCCCTTCATTCTATGAAAAACGGAAAGCAATATTCTATTTTGAATTTTGATAGACAGACAAGAAACTCAACCATAGATATTTACGATTATAAAACCTTGCAAAAAGAAATAACCTTAGTGTCTTCTGAAGAAATAGAAGATATTGAAGGTTTTTTTGATTATACCTTTAGCCCAGACGAGTCTAAAGTAATATTAACTACAAACGAAGTGCCTGTTTTTAGACGCTCAAGATTAGGTGAATATTATGTATATGATATAAAGGATAAGTCTTTGATAAAAGTTTCAGAGGAATTTGTTCAAGAGCCAACATTATCACCTGATGCTTCAAAAATTGCATATGGATATAAAAATAACCTGTATGTGAAGGATCTTACAACTGGTAAGGTGGAGCAAATAACCTTTGATGGCGAAAAGAATAAAATTATCAATGGAATAACAGATTGGGTATATGAGGAAGAATTTAGTTTCGTTAGAGCTTTTGATTGGAACAAAGACAGCAATCAAATAGCATTTATAAGATTTGACGAAACAAGCGTACCTGAATTTTCAATGGATGTTTATGGTTCTGATTTATACCAGACACAACAAGTATTTAAGTATCCTAAGGCTGGTGAAACCAATTCTATTGTGTCCTTACTTCTTTATAACCTAAACACTAAAAAATTAAGCGAAATAAAGGTAGATAAATCTTATAATGATTTTTACATACCAAGGATTCAATGGACTAATGACGCCAATGTTTTGAGTGCTCAATACATGAACCGACACCAAAACGAACTTGATCTTTGGATGATTAATACGAGTTCTAAAGTATCCAAATTAGTGCTGGCAGAAAAAGACAAAGCATATATTGATGTGACATTTGATCTCACCTTTTTAAAGGATAATAGTTTTATTTGGACTAGTGAGAATGATGGTTTTAATCATATTTACCATTATTCTAGAGAGGGAGAGTTAATAAATCAAGTAACGAATGGTAATTGGGAAGTAACCAATTATTATGGTTTTAATGAAAAGGCAAATACCATTTATTTTCAGTCCACTGAAAATGGATCTATCAATAGAGATGTTTATTCAATTAAACTTAATGGCAAGAGTAAAAAACGATTAACCAAAACTACTGGTTCTAACAGTGCCTCATTCAGTGCTGATTTCACTTATTTTATCAACACACATTCAAGTGCTACCACACCACCTGAATACACATTGAACATTGCAAAATCTGGTGAAGTGGTAAAAAGCATTAAGGATAATGATAAGCTTGCTCAAAAAATAGGTGACTATAAGACCTCTAAAAAGGAGTTCTCGACAATAAATGTGAATGGTAATGATCTCAATATGTGGATGATTAAACCCGCAGATTTTGATGATAGTAAAACATACCCACTTTTTATGTATCAGTATTCTGGTCCTGGATCTCAGTCTGTTGCAAATCGCTGGAACGGAACTAACGATTATTGGTATCAAATGCTTGCTCAAGATGGATATGTGGTTGTTTGTGTAGATGGAAGGGGAACAGGTTTTAAAGGCGCAGAGTTTAAAAAGGTAACTCAAAATGAACTGGGTAAATACGAAGTGGAAGATCAAATAGCCGTTGCAAAGAAACTAGGAGAATTACCTTATATTGATGAATCTAGAATCGGAATTTGGGGATGGAGTTATGGTGGTTTTATGAGTAGCAATGCACTTTTCAAAGGAAATGATGTCTTCAATATGGCAATAGCTGTTGCACCTGTCACAAGTTGGAGGTTTTATGATACAATTTATACAGAACGGTATATGACGACACCACAAGAAAATCCTAGTGGTTATGACGAAAATTCTCCAATTAACCATGTTGATAAATTGAAGGGTGATTTCTTGTTAATACATGGAACAGGTGATGATAATGTACATGTGCAGAATACAATGAGAATGGTTGAGGCTCTAATACAAGCAGATAAACAATTTGAATGGATGATTTATCCAGATAAAAATCATGGTATTTACGGCGGAAATACAAGACTACATCTTTATAAAAAAATGACAAACTTCATCCATGAAACTTTGGGTGATAAGCGTGAAACTAGAGTGGAGAAGGAGCAAGAGTCTTTAAATATTAAAGGATAACTAATAACTAACTAAATTAAATAATATAATATGTCAACATTAATTAAACAACCATACCAAAAAGAGCTATTTGGGCATCCAGTGGGATTATTCGTTTTATTTTTTACCGAAATGTGGGAACGTTTCTCCTATTATGGAATGCGAGCAATACTCGTATTGTATTTAGTGGCGCAATCAACTGGTGATAATGCAGGATTAGGGTGGACAAACGGTGAAGCATTGGCGCTTTATGGATGGTATACCATGTTAGTTTATGTAGCATCTATTCCAGGTGGTTGGATAGCGGATAAATTTTTAGGTCAGAAGAAATCAGTACTATATGGTGGAATTTTATTAGTTGCAGGTCACAGTATTTTGGCTGTTGAGCAACTTTGGGCCTTTTATTCTGGTTTAGGTTTAATCATAGCTGGTGTTGGTATGTTAAAACCTAATATTTCAACTATGGTTGGTGGTCTTTATAAACAAGGTGATATCAGAAGAGATAAGGGGTTCACAATTTTCTATATAGGTATTAATGTAGGTGCGTTTTTATCAAGTTTAATTGTTGGATATGTTGGAGAAGTACACGGTTGGCATTATGGATTTGGACTTGCGGGAATCGGAATGGCAGCTGGATTAATTCAGTATTTAGCTGGTATGAAATATTTAACACAAGTAGGTAATTTCCTTGGTGCTTCTGAGAACAAAGTAGAAAAAGAGGCAATGGATAAACCTCTTACTAAAATAGAAAGGGATAGAGTAATTGTACTTTTTATATCGTTCTTACTTGTAATAGTATTTTGGGGTGCTTTTGAGCAAGCAGGTGGATTAATGAATATCTACGCATCAGAAAAAACCAATCGTATGCTAATGGGTTGGGAAGTACCAGCATCTTGGTTCCAATCACTTAATGCTATGTTTATTATCTTTTTAGGTACTTCAGTTGCTGGGTATTGGGCTAGTAGAAAATTAAAAGGAAAACTATCTACGGGATTATTTAAAATGATCGTAGGTCTGATTATAATGGGTACAGGATTCTTTTTTATGACAGCAGCTGCAGGTCAATATGAGAATTCAGGGGCATCTGCTATGTATTGGTTAGTACTTGCGTATTTATTCCATACTATTGGTGAACTATGTATATCTCCAGTCGCATTATCCTATATAACAAAATTGGCACCTATAAAGTATGCTTCGTTAATGATGGGTGTTTATTTTGCAATGACAGGATTCGGAAATAAATTAGCTGGACTACTAGGTGAGGCTTCTGAAAAATTAGGTGAATTCACAATTTTTACGGGAATTGCAGTATTCTGCGTTATATTCGGATTATTAGTAATGGTGTTCAGAAATAAATTAGAAAGCCTTACACATGGTGCTGAAGATGATGAGCACGAAATGCTTGAAGCTGAGAAATATGAGCTTGCAGATCCAGACATCAATAACTAAATATTAAAATAACAAACCCTTATTCAATAGTATTGCAAAAGGGTTTTTCTTAACTAACTAAACAATCTATTTTATGAGTACTTCATCCGAAAATTTTTTCGCGACAAAGGTAATGGGACATCCAGCAGGTCTGTTTGTTTTATTCTTTACTGAAATGTGGGAGCGTTTTTCGTATTACGGAATGCGTGCAATCCTTGTTATTTTTCTAACCGGAGTGGTTACTGGAGATAATCCTGGTTGGGGCTGGGATAAATCTGCGGCTTTGTCGCTTTTAGGTACTTATGCCATGTTTGTATACCTTACACCGATAGTTGGTGGGTGGTTAGCTGACAATAAGATTGGGTACAGACTTGCAGTTGTTATAGGTGCACTTCTAATGACTTTAGGACATGCATCCATGGCTGTAGAAACACCTACTTTTCTCTACATTGGTATAGCGCTTTTAATATTAGGAAATGGTTTTTTTAAGCCTAATATGACCTCAATAATTTCAAAAATGTATGAGGGGCACGACGATAAAAAAGATGGTGCGTACAACATTTTTTATATGGGTGTAAATGCAGGAGCATTCATTGGAATAATGCTTTGTGGCTGGGTTGGTGAAAAAGTTGGTTGGAGTTATGGATTTGGTTTAGCCGGTATTTTTATGTTTTTAGGTATGGTTCAATTTTATTATGCCCAACCGCTATTCGGTGATGTTGGAGCAAAGCCTAAAGACGAAGATAAAGGCATAATTGATACCCTAACCGATAATCTAGATGACACGAAAGAAAAAATCAGTGGTAAGCTTAATAAGTTTGTAACGATAGACTATGTTTTAATTACCATTTTTGTTCTTTCCGCATTGATATTTATTGTTAATGATCCATTAAGTAAAATAGGTAACATTAATGTGCTTAGTTTTGATATTGCTGGGATGACAGATTCTCTGTTTTTTGCCTTGCTAGCTGCACTTCTCTTTATTGTTATACTAATTGTGAGAATACCTAGATATGAAAAAGTTGTGAGAGACAGAATGATTGCTTTTACTATCTTCTGTATATTCACTA
>Ga0181553_10003051_pt1 | contig 14587 bp, 15 predicted proteins | sample 011ome_17_FD_133753 | JGI IMG/M metagenome (GOLD analysis project Ga0181553, IMG submission 133753) | Coastal salt marsh microbial communities from the Groves Creek Marsh, Skidaway Island, Georgia - 011502XT metaG (megahit assembly) | ecosystem: Environmental > Aquatic > Marine > Intertidal...
ATGAGTACTGCAAATGATATTCCCACCCATTGCAGAGCCGATAACTTTTTCTTTGCTCCGCAATGAGGACAGGATTTTGCAGAGACTGCTACCTCTTTTTTACAGGTTTTACATTCAGTAAATAAACTTTCTGAGCCCATACTACTAGCCAAAAAATGCAGATGTAACAAAATGTTACCATACTTTTAGTGGTAATAGTCACTTTTCCTGAATTATGACAAATTGCTATACAGATCGATTGAATTGAATACTCACTGTCATCGAGATTAGTTGACCCGGATCATTCCTAAAGTTAGTTGTGTAGGCTAAGATGAATAATAGTAATACCATGATCAAAATCTTAGGTGAAAGGAATAGTTCATGCGCTCGATCAAAGTCGCCTTCTTTAGTAGTAAAACTTATGACAAAGAGTCCTTCGATAAGGTTATTAATACCCAATCGGACGTTGAGATACGCCCTACTTACTTTGATGCACGTCTATCACATGAAACAGCTAATCTTGTGACAGGACATGATGTTGTGTGTGCCTTTGTGAATGACTCACTCAACAAAGAAACACTGACTGCCATCAATCAACTGGGGGTGAAACACATCTGCCTTCGCTGTGCCGGTTTTAATAATGTTGATTTAGTTGCCGCACAAGAACTGGGAATCGTGGTCAGCCGCGTTCCTGCCTATTCACCTGAATCAGTTGCAGAGCATACAGTCGCTTTGATCCTTGCCCTGAATCGCAAAATTCATAAGGCCTACAATCGAGTTAAGGATGATAATTTCTCGCTGGCAGGTCTGCTGGGATTTGATCTTCACGGTAAAACGATTGGCGTGATTGGTACTGGCAAAATTGGTTTAGCGCTGGTGCGGATCCTAAAAGGATTTGGTTGCCACATACTCTGTCACGATCCCAACCGGTCTGATGAAGTACAAACCCTTGGTGGCCGATACACTTCACTAGAGCAAATTTTTAGCGAATGCGATGTTATCTCACTGCACTGTCCACTCGTTCCCGATACCCATCATTTAATTAATGAGCGCTCAATGAGTATGATGAAAGACGGTGTCATGTTGATCAATACCTCACGTGGCGGACTTGTTGATACAAAGGCCGTGATCAAGGGGCTCAAAACACAAAAGATTGGTTATTTGGGCCTTGATGTCTACGAGATGGAGGGAGACTTATTCTTCGAGGATAAATCTTTCGAGATTATTCAGGATGATGTCTTTCAACGTTTGCTAACCTTTCCGAATGTCCTGATTACCGGTCATCAGGGATTTTTTACACGAGAAGCGCTGCAAAAAATCGCCCAAACCACGGTTGCCAATATCATCGCAACAACGACAGGTAGTCCGATTGCTGAAAATACTGTTAGCTAGGTTTGTCATTTTCTTTAGCCATAAAAAAAGCCCCTGATGATCAGGGGCTTTTCTCGTAATGTCACTCGGGGTTATAACGGAGTAACAATTACACTTGGCTTAGTTGCACCAGGGACTACCACTGTAAAGCGATAAGTACCTGCAGCATCTACCGTTAGCCTCAAGTTATCATTGGTTGTGAACAATGGCTTCGCCACGTCCAGTTCAACAGTTGCTGAATCAGCATTCTCTGCGCCCAGATTCACTGTGGCCCAGTCGTCTGAAGCGACCTTGAAGTCATATGTTTCAGCACCCAGTGCAATATGGACACTGTATGTACCGTCACCATTGTAAATAACCTGATCATCAGTACCCCAACCATTCATACCGCCGCGTAGGAATACCGGTGTCGCTCCGAAGAACTCCTGGTTGAAGACACGCAGTTTAGGCTCAAGCTTCACCATACCGAAGATGAACAGATACGTACCATCCTCGGCTAAATCAATCGCCAGGTTATTGCCAGCGACAAATAGCAGCTCTTCAACGCCTAGCTCACGGCCGCTTCTTCAGCACTCTTGGCACCGAAATCAACCGTAGACCAGTCTTCTGAGGCAATCTTGAACTCATAGCTACCCGCTGTGATGTCTGTAGCCACGGTGTAGATTCGACCACCATCATAGGTGAATGGATTATCAGTACCCCAGCCATTCATGCCACCACGTAGATAAACTGTCGTGCCAACATAAGGCTCTTCATTTACAACATTCAGAATAGGTGCTTCAGTATCACCTGCGAATAATGAGAACAGGTAAGTCGCATCTATCGCTGGTGTGATGCATAAGTTAGAAGCTGCTCGCTCCAGTACATTATCTTCACCCTCGACAACGTCCTGATAGGAATGGCAGAACAATGATGACGATATAGAAACTTTTGCGTGCAGATTTATCTTGCTTGTTGTTCATCTGTGCGAATCAATAATCAGAGTTTGTTGAGGGTATCTGAAAAAAGATAAAGATTTAAGGCACATAAAAAAACCAGGCAAGAGCCTGGTTTTAAAATCATCTATATGAAGTTTAACTCTTCAGTAATGCTAACACTTCCTCAAGCTCGCCAATCATTTGTTGGATCGTTTGCTGATTGCCAACTGCTGGAGCTTCAGGCTCACCGCCCTTTGCATCTTGGTCTAGCTTTTGACGTGCACCACCAATGGTGAAGCCGTGCTCATAAAGCAGTTCTCGAATAGTACGGATCATTTGCACATCACCGCGCTGATAGTAACGGCGATTGCCGCGACGCTTAACGGGTGTTAGCTGTGGAAATTCCTGCTCCCAGTAACGCAGAACATGGGGCTTAACTAAACACAGGTCACTGACTTCACCGATAGTGAAATAACGTTTCCCTGGTATCTCTGGCAACTCACTATTCAGAGTTGGTTCTAGCATAATTTTCTACCCTTGCTTTTAACTTCTGGCCAGGACGGAATGTAACTACACGTCGTGCACTGATTGGTATCTCTTCACCCGTCTTTGGGTTGCGTCCGGGACGCTCTTTTTTGACTCGTAAGTCGAAATTACCAAATCCGGATAACTTCACCTGCTCTTCTGACTCCAGCGCCTTGCGGATTTCTTCGAAGAAACTCTCAATGATTTCCTTGGCTTCACGTTTGTTTAAGCCAAGTTCCTCAAATAATTTTTCCGCCAAAGCTGCTTTTGTCAGGGCCATGTTTATTCTCTTAAGGTCGCATTAAATGTCTCAGATAAGTGATTGACTATCTTAGAAAAGACCTCATTTATTTCTGTATCCGTAAGAGTGGTCGAAAAATCACAAAAGATCAAGCCCAAAGCAACACTTTTTCTACCTAAATCAACACCTTTGCCCCGATATATATCAAATATTCTAGCTTTTTGAAGACTTTTACCTGCGACAGACTCCACTGCATTAAGTAGTTCAGATGCAGTCACTTCCTCGTCTACCACCACCGCTAAATCTCGTGTTGAGGCGGGATATTTTGACCAGGCGGTGAAGGCTGGGATGCTCGATTGACTAATCACATCAAGGTCTAGTTCGAATAAAAACACGGGGCCAGCAAGTTTAATTTTCTTCGCAACGGAAGGATGGATTGCACCGATATAACCAGCATGTTGACCGTTGACTTTAATCGCTGCAGATTGGCCCGGGTGTAATGCCGAATGCTTCGCTGCAACCAACTCAACAGCAGTCTGGCCGGCAAGTTCCAGTAGCGCTTCCAGATCACCTTTCAGATCATAAAAATCGACCGAATCATTTTGATTTTCCCAGTTCTCAGATAAGCGAGGACCATATAATAATCCGGCAATTCCTGGTGTCTGAGCCAGCTCATCACCTGATTTAATAAACCGTAGACCGGTCTCGAATAAACGCACTCGAGATTCACGGAAACTCTGGTTACGTTGTAAGGCATGAACCAGTCCCGGCATGAGACTAATGCGCATATCACTCATATCTGATGAGATAGGATTCATCAGACGCATGGTTTCTGCTTCCGGGAACATTAAACCCTGAAGGTCAGGATCAACAAAACTATAGGTAATGGCTTCCTGATAGCCACGGTCGGCCAAAAAGCGTTTTAGACCATATAGCTCAACCTGCCCTTCAGGGGTGGCAAGCATGGCCATTTCGGCTTCACTCTTTTGGGCCGTAATTTGGTTATAACCATAAATGCGCGCGATCTCTTCAATCAGATCGGCTTCGATTGTGATATCAAAGCGATGACTTGGTACTGATACCAACCAGCCTTCATCATTTTCCTGTGGTGTCAGCTCCAAGCGCGTCAAAATATCTTCAATCTGCGCATCAGCAAGGCTGACACCTAATAAGCGCTGGATACGAGCACGACGTAGTGCAATCGGTGAGGTGCCTTTTCTGAATTCATCGTTGCGCTGATCAACCAATTTACCCGCCTTACCACCACAGATATCTAATACGAGCTGTGTAGCACGATGCATAGCCGTCACTTGTAGTTCTGGGTCAACACCTCGCTCATAACGATGTGAGGCATCGGTGTGTAAGCCATAATGACGCGCTTTACCAACAATCGCTAACGGATTGAACCAGGCACTCTCGAGCAGGACATCCACCGTATCATCGGCAATACCGCTGTGCTCACCACCCATGATTCCCGCAAGCGCGAGGGGACGTTCATGATCAGCTATTAATAGAGTATCTTCGGTTAACTCCACTTCTCGTCCATCGAGTAATACCAGCTTTTCGTTGGCTTCTGGATACCGCACGCGGATACCACCCTTAATTTCACGCAAGTCAAAGGCGTGCATAGGATGGCCTAATTCCATTAGGACATAGTTAGTGATATCTACCAGAGGATAAATCGCACGAATGCCACTGCGGCGCAGTTTTTCCACCATCCACTGGGGGGTTTTCGCTTTCGGATCAACGCCACGGATGATTCGGCCGACATAACGTGGGCAAGCCTCAGGTGCATTAAGCTCAATGCTGACCTCGTCATCGACGGCATCAGGAACATCATCCAAGCGTGGATGACAGACATCGACCTTGTTAATCACACCAATCTCGCGCGCAATTCCTCGAATGCCCAAACAATCACCGCGATTGGGTGTCAGGTCGACCTCTATGCATTGGTCATCAAGCTTCAGATAATCACGGAAGTCTTGACCTAAAGGTGCGTCCGCAGGGAGCTCTAAAATACCATCATGCTCTTCCGACAAGCCAAGCTCGGACTCTGAGCACAGCATACCCAGAGATTCAACGCCTCGTAACTTGGCGCGCTTAATCTTGAAATTACCCGGTAATACGGCACCTACTTCGGCCACAGCAACCTTAATACCCGCACGAGCATTCGGTGCACCACAGATAATCTGATGTTCATTCTCACCAGTTGTAACGGTGCATAATCGCAGTTTGTCCGCATTCGGATGCTGAACTGCTTCTAATACTTCACCGATAACCACACCACTAAATTCAGGTGCGGCTGGCTCCATGCCGTCAATTTCGAGTCCGGCCATGGTGAGTTGCTCACACAGAGTCTTGCTATCAACCGCTGGATTGACCCACTCTCTCAACCATTGTTCGCTTACTTTCATCTTCTACTCTACTCTCGGCTTAGTTAAACTGACGTAAGAAACGTAAGTCATTTTCAAAAAACATACGCAGATCTTTCACGCCATAACGCAACATGGTCAATCTCTCAACCCCCATACCAAAGGCGTAACCGGTATATTTCTCGCTATCAATGCCAACTTTCTCAAGCACGTTGGGATGCACCATTCCACAACCCAGTACCTCTAACCAACGGCCGTCGTTACCGATCTGAATATCGACTTCCGCACTCGGCTCAGTGAATGGGAAATAGGAAGGTCTGAAACGAATATCAAAATCAGTTTCGAAGAAGTGATGCAGAAAATCATACAGAATACTTTTTAAATCAGTGAAACTGGCCGTTTCATCGACCAACAGACCTTCGACCTGATGGAACATTGGTGTATGTGTCATATCTGAATCACATCGATAGACGCGACCAGGTGCGATAATTCGTAATGGTGGATCGCGTCGTTCCATGGTTCTAATCTGAACATCTGACGTCTGTGTTCGCAACAGTTGGTCAGGTCCAAAATAGAAGGTATCGTGCATTGCCCGCGCGGGATGGTGCGGTGGAATATTCAATGCTTCAAAGTTATGGTAATCGTCTTCAATCTCAGGACCTGTCTCAACGTTAAAACCGACCGTTGCAAAGAAATCTTCGATGCGTTTCAGCGTGCGACTCACAGGATGCAAGCCACCCAATACTTCACCTCGACCCGGGAGTGTGACATCGATAGACTCTGAGGCTAATTTAGCTTCGAGTGCAATTTGCTCTAAGTCAGTTGAGCGCGCATGAATCGCTTTCTGAACCGCCTGCTTAGCCTGATTAATTGCTGCACCAGCTTTCGGGCGCTCTTCCGCACTCAGTTGCCCAAGCCCTTTCAATAATTCAGTCAGACGACCTTTTTTACCTAAATAATCAACGCGAATCTGATCCAATGCTTTCGGATCCTCAGATGCATTGACGGCATCGATCGCTGCTTGTTGTATATCTTCCAAACCTTGCATGTTTTATACCCTAAACACATAAGGGGCTGTACCAGCGAAGGACCATCCCCTGTCTTTTATGTAAATCTGTAGACGAATCTACAGAATAAGCTTACTTCGACAGTGCAGCCTTCGCTTGTTCTGCAATAGCAGCAAAAGCAGGCTTGTCAAATACAGCCAGGTCAGCCAGCATCTTACGATCAATTTCGATGGACGCTTTCTTCAGACCATTGATAAAACGGCTATAGCTCAAACCGCACTCACGTGCCTGCGCATTGATACGCGTAATCCATAATGCACGGAATTGACGCTTACGCTGACGACGGTCACGGTAGGCATATTGCCCTGCCTTGATTACCGCTTGTTTTGCAACACGATAAACACGGCTACGAGCACCGTAATAACCTTTGGCTTGCTTTAATACTTTTTTGTGACGGGCATGTGCCGTTACACCACGTTTTACTCTTGGCATGTCCTATCCTCCCCTAGCTGTATGGCAACATACGACGAACTGACGCTACATCGGCATCTGCGACCATGTCACAGCCGCGTGCATGACGCTTCATCTTGGTTGTCTTCTTGGTTAGGATATGGCGCTTGTTGGCTTGCTTACGCTTAAAGCCACCCGAGCCAGTTTTTTGGAAACGCTTCGCAGCGCCCCGATCAGTTTTCATCTTAGGCATAGTAAAAACTCGCATTGTAATGACAAGTCTGGTCTCTAACCCTAAATGGATTAGACGTTTACTACCAGATATTGTCTGGTCAAAAACACATCTCGAAAGATGTGCGCGAAGAAGTAGTTTTACTTCTTCTTAAGCGGGGCAATCACCATCACCATTTGTCGTCCTTCCAATTTAGGAAAAGACTCGACCGCTCCGTACTCTTCCAAGTCAGCTTTGACTCGTTCGAGTAGTTCACGACCTAACTCCTGGTGGGCCATTTCACGACCTCGGAACCGCATGGTTACCTTGGCCTTATCCCCATCGCTTAGGAAACGCTTCAGGTTGCGAAGTTTTACCTGATAGTCTCCTATATCCGTCCCTGGGCGAAACTTAATTTCTTTAATGTGTATTTGCTTCTGCTTCTTCTTAGCAGCAGCCTTTTGCTTGCTCTTTTCGAACAAGTATTTGCCGTAATCCATGATTCGACAAACAGGCGGTTCAGCATTTGGAGAAATTTCAACAAGATCTAAATCAACATCATAAGCTGCTTCGAGCGCTTGCGCTACTGGAACGACTCCGACGGATTCACCATCTACACCAATCAATCTGACTTCTCGTTCATCGATATCTTCGTTGATTCGATTGTCGCGTGACTGGCCTCTTCTACCACCAAAACTAATGGGTTATTCCTCCAATTGGTCTATTACACATACTTTGCCTAGGCTATCTACTTCGTTAGATAACAGCTCAGCGAACTGGTCTAACTTCATTGAACCGAGGTCTTTTCCATCTCTGGTACGCACGGCAATTGCTTCATTTTCGACTTCACGATCGCCCACAACTAACAGATATGGCACACGCATTAACGTGTGTTCGCGGATCTTATAGCCGATCTTCTCATTTCTCAAGTCTAAATCTGCTCTAAATCCCTGATTTGTTAGTATTTTGGCCACTTTTTCAGCCCATGGCGCCTGTTTATCAGTAATATTCATGATTCTGGCCTGAACGGGGGCTAACCACGCAGGAAATTTTCCGGCATATTCCTCGATTAAGATTCCGATGAAACGCTCCAACGAACCTAGGATTGCTCGGTGGATCATGACAGGCGTTTGCTTGCTACCGTCCTCGGCAACATATTCAGCGCCAAGACGTCCCGGCATGGAAAAATCGAGCTGAACCGTTCCGCACTGCCATATACGTCCTAATACATCGCGCAATGAGAAATCAATCTTTGGTCCATAAAAAGCACCATCGCCCGGTGAGATTTGATACTCAATATTATTAGCAGCCAAGGCATCGGCTAACGCCTTCTCAGAGGTATCCCAAATCTCATCACTTCCCACACGCTTCTCAGGACGAGTGGATAAATTAATACGAATGTCTTCAAAACCAAAATCTTTATAGACCTTGAAGATCATCTCAATCAGCTTGGTGACTTCTTCTTGAATCTGTCCATGGGTACAGAACACGTGAGCATCATCTTGGGTAAAGGCTCTGACACGCATCAAGCCATGCAGTGCACCCGAGGCTTCATTACGATGACACGAACCAAACTCAGCAAAACGCAGCGGTAAATCACGGTAAGACTTCAAACCCTGATTAAAAATTTGTACATGACCCGGGCAGTTCATAGGCTTCACAGCGTAGTCTCTATTTTCAGAGGCCGTGGTAAACATGTCTTCGCGGTACTTGTCCCAGTGTCCCGATTTTTGCCACAGGCTCTTGTCCATGATCATCGGCGCTTTTACCTCACCGTAACCATTGTCACGCAAAACATTGCGCATATAGGTTTCAACCTGCTTGAATAGAGTCCAACCATCAGGGTGCCAGAACACCATGCCCGGTGCATCTTCCTGAATATGGAATAGGTTCAGCTGCTTACCGACCTTGCGGTGATCGCGCTTTTCTGCTTCTTCGATGCGCTTGATGTAGGCGTTGAGCTCTTTCTTATTTGCCCAGGCGGTTCCATATACGCGCTGGAGCATTTTATTGTCTGAATTACCGCGCCAATAGGCACCCGCTAGCTTTGTCAACTTGAAGGCTTTGATATGCGACATGTTCGGCACGTGTGGGCCACGACACATATCGATGTATTCTTCATGGTGATACAAACCGACGTTTGAACCGGCAGGAATGTCATCACGGATAATCTCTAACTTATATTGTTCGCCACGGCTCTTAAATACTTCTGCAGCATCCTCAACGGGTACTACCTTTTTGATGACCTGATAGCCCGTCGAGGCAAGTTCTTTCATGCGCTTTTCAAGCTTAGCCAGATCATCCTCATTAATGCTATGGTCAAGATCAATGTCATAGTAGAAGCCATCTTCAATGACCGGCCCGATCGCCATTTTCACATCAGGATAGAGCTGCTTCAGTGCATGTCCCATCAGGTGGGCACAGGAGTGACGTATAATATCAATGCCGTCTTGATCGCGATTGGTGATTATAGACAGTTCGGCATCATCGGTGATTGGATCACAGGCATCAACAAGCTCACCATTGACTCTACCAGCGATGGTCGCCTTGGCAAGTCCAGGCCCAATATCTTCTGCCACTTGCATGACGGAAACAACGTCTGCAAATTCTCTTTTACTGCCATCGGGAAGCGTTATCACCGGCATGTTTTTGTTCCAAAGTTAATACGTTTAAACGCCCTATCTTACAGGGTCTCACTAAAGGCAGGCAAGGATACCAACCCCTACTCTTAAGTCAATCAATAATTTTTTAAATAATATCGACTTTTAACTGCAACATCTGTCTCTATTCGAGTATGATGGCGCCAGAATTCAATCACTTCCTAACTATCTATACATGTCAAATTGGGTTGTTGCAAAGTTTGGTGGCACTTCGATGGCGACCACCGAAAGCATGAAGCAATGTGCCAAAGTCGTAGAGTTACGCGGTGCAAATATCGTGCTGGTATCTGCTACAGCGGGCACGACTAATCTTCTGGTCGAACTAACCGAGTGTGCCAAATGTGGCGATATTGATAGTACCATGAAGATTCTGGCCGAGATTAGTGAACGTCACACCGGAATGATGACTGATATCGGTGCTCCAGAAGACCAAATTCTGGAGTTACGTAATCTGCTCAAGGAATTACACACTCTCGTCACGGGTTGCACCTTGATAAAGGCATGCTCTCCTCAGGCGACTGATGCGATTCTTAGCATCGGCGAGATGTTGAGTTCGACTATTTTTGCTGTGATCTGTGAGCAAACATTTAGCCGTTCAGTCTATTGGTTAAATGCCAGAGACTTTATGAAAACCGATAGTCAATACGGTAAAGCCACACCTGATATTGATGCGATTCACTCCGCCTGTGAGAAGCTGTTTGTTGAGCATAAAGGACTCTACATTAGCCAGGGATTCATGGGCTGCTCACCTGAGGGTGTCACAACCACCATAGGCCGAGGCGGTAGCGATTATTCAGCCGCATTAGTGGCTGAGGGAATACGTGCAGATGAATTACAGATCTGGACCGATGTTCCCGGAATGGCATCTTCAGATCCTCGTGTTTGTAGTAATGCCAAGAGTATTACTGCCATTAGTATTAAGGAAGCCTCTGAAATGGCTACCTTTGGCGCCAAGATCCTTCATCCGTCATCATTGATGCCCGCAGTTCGTCATTCTATTCCGGTTTTTGTTGGCTCTACCTTTCAGCCAGAGTTACCTGGTACCACCATTACTCCTGAAGTAACGGAAAGGCCGGTTGTACGAGCTGTGACGAGCCGCTCGAATCAATGGCTGGTAGTCATTCGCAACCCAGACATGCTGACAGCTTCCGGTTTTCTGGAGAAGATCTTTGCCGTCTTCGAGCACTATGATATCAGTGTCGATGCCATTACCACGTCTGAAGTTTCCATCGCTGTCACTATCGATGCATCTGAGTATCCTGATGGGGATTCTGGTGATGAATTCCTAGCTACATTAGAAGCACTCGGAACCGTTCGAATTGAGAAAGATATGGCACTGGTGGCAATCGTCGGTAATCACCTGCACTGTACCCCAGGAATCGGTTCGCGCATATTTGATGCTATCAAAGACATCAACGTGCGCATGGTAACGCAAGGGGCAAGTACTCATAATTTCTGCTTGATCGTCGCTGATTCCGATGTCATTTCAGCGGTGCAATCTTTACATCAGAGACTGATTATTGACGCCATAGAGTAAGGCGATTACTTGATAAATTTGGTTCCCGAACGCTGGAATCCTTTGATTACCAGAATTACCCCACTCAGGACAAAGAATAATCCTAGTGTCGCCATAAATATTACCAGCGGATTGTTAAAGTCATCACGCTCATCGTAATCCATGATGTGCAGCATCCATAAAAAATCAAACACGCGCCATATATCCAATCGCGCTGTAATTACACGTGCTTCCATGTTTGAAACATAGCGGCTGGTATTGGCCCAATCGGAGAAATTTTCTTGCCATATGGGCAGGTCGCGTCCTTTAATCTCAGGCGTTGATTCATAGGAGATAATGGCCACAGCCGAGCTGACCACTGCATCTCCAGTGTAAGAGGCCTGCGCAATTTCAATGGCTCGCTGCTCAGTGACATCAGGTACCAGAGTACCTGTAGTGGCATCGATTACCAAGCTTTTGTCATTGCCTTTTAGCTGATAAACCATATCGCCATCCCGCTGGAACAGCACAATCTGCCGGATAGGCTCGATTGTGTTCTGCTCAGTGTATCGCCTGACGACTTCAGGCAGGTTCTCAGATGGTATCGATGCCAGAGGTGTTTTATCCCGGAGATGATCACCGTGTACGTAAGGCAGTGGCACTGCGGTCATATAAACGCCACTGGAGACCCAAAGTAGCAATTGTATTCCGACTAAAACAGCCAATACCTTGTGAAATCGTTATATGAGCGGATAAAAACGCATGGGTTATCTTTTGTTAATTTAGATGACATTAAATATAACAGAAAATCAGTCCCCATTAATTGATTATTGAATAGCCTGTTTGAGCAAGCCAATACTTGGGACTAACGCTTGAATCCATAATTATTTATAAACTTGCAACTTTGGGCGTTGGTTTGTCTTCTTTCAGTAGATTAGAAACGATTTGCTCTGAGAGATGATAAGCCGCTGATGAAAATAGCTGTTGATAAAAGGTCTCATCCGCCATTACCCAACTATTAGTATTGATCGGGGTACTGTCATAGATAAAATGATCGACCTTAGTCACTACCTGTCCATTGTCATCTAAAAACTGTAACCGAGCCTGTAGCACGATTACTAGCGACACACCCTCATCGTAACTGTTTAAGCGAATATTAGTTACATGCAGAGTTAGATGATTAGGTGCTAGCGTCTCTTTTATAGTGAATACGTTACCCGAGCGATTTCTAATATTAGTGTAGATGACATCGTCCAGCTGTTGGATTCTGATAGCGGATGTTAATTTTGTTGATATGGTGTCACGCGTCGTTTCATCTAACTGTGATGCGGCACCCACAACAAGTCCTACACCGCCACCGACAACACCACCGACAATCATCGCCAACGGCGAACATATCAGTGCATAGAAACCACAGCTGAGTCCTGCTGCCGCTCCGGCCATGGCACCACCACCCCCTAACTCGGCTGTCGTTTTGCCTAACTCTTCGTTACTAACAGAAACTGGTTTTTCTGCATAATTCGATTGTTTCAAATCGATTGATAACTCATCTTCTGTACTAAGTTGATTTATAGGAGATTTACTTGCACAACCCGTAACAACAAGACTTAGTGTGACTACAAGTATTACTGCTTGCTTGGATAATTTAAAAGTTGCCTTACTCATTATTGCACCATGAGATTTTATGATTTTAACTCTCTAGTGCGAGAACTGTGCCAACAATTTTAATATGTCTAACTATATGTTTATATTAGATTTTTTTATTGGATGATATTTATGATGTGAAACTGCAAAACCTGATGCGCATAAATTGGTTATTGCGATGTACATTTTATGTACATTAATGGCTCATCTGGATATATTTTTTAACGGTTCTTCTGTCTAGCTGGGTAATTTCGGCTACCTTTTCATAGGTTTTATGTAATTGATAGAGCTGATTACAGTAGACTGATAGTAACTCTTTATGATCTAACCCAGAAGCACTCATCGATTGCATTGTGGGCATTGCATCGGTGTTTGTAACCAATTCAGTTCCGCGATATTCATGCTTTAACAAGACACGTCTGATAGCCTGCTCTAATTCCCGCACATTTCCAGGCCAGCTATAATTATCAGGGAGCGATTTATCAAGGCGAGCCACAATCCAGTCGGTAAGATCATCGCCTTCACTACCCAAGATACGACTGCTCAGACTGAAGACTAACTGTCGCAGTTCATCCGAGTTCTCCTGAATGCGCTGCTGCAATGAAGGCATCGTGATCACATCGGATGACAGGCGATAGAACAAATCCTCGCGTATTCTGCCTTCTTTACGGAAATCCTTAATATTCTTGCTGGTAGCACTGATCACCCTGCCTTCAAAGCGATACTCTTTATCACTACCAATAGGTGAAAAACGACGATCTTGAAGCACGTTCAGTAATTTGACCTGAACCGGGGGACTGACATCACCAATTTCATCAAGAAATAGTGAGCCGTGAGGAATGCAACGCTTAAAAATTCCGGCATGGTCTCTGACGGCACCGGTAAATGAACCTTTGGTGTGACCAAACAAGGCAGATTCAATGAGCGATTCTGGATATTCTGACAAGTTAATCAGCAGATAGAAATCATCGAGTGCGTGAGAGAATGATTTTGTTTGTGGATTGAAGCGCATAAATGCAGAGCTACCAATCGCTCTTGCGACTGAGCCCTTCCCCGTTCCAGTATCACCTATTACAAGAGTTGAGAAGTCTTCCATCTTATCCCACAGATAATCACGGTAAATACGAATATCATGGGTAAAGATATTGTTCCATATATCACACCGTAGTTGCGTCATTGATGGACAATCTCCCACTAGTTCAGCGGTAATAAAATAGAATGCACGGCGTATTTGATACAACACGGCAAATACAGTATGAGCATCCTCAGTACTGAAGCCATAATGCTCTAGGTCTTTCACAAGCCTGTCAGCAAATGGAATCTTGACCGCGCGTGTCTTCTCAGACAATTGTTGCTCGATCAAAACATCCATTGGCTCTAGGTAATCGAGATAAATCTCATGAATATAGGCTACCTCAAGTAATTTGCGATCATCAGCTTGTAGGTCATCAATGCGCTTAATGCCTCTGTCATGCAAACTCTTGATGAACGCTTTAAGAGGCACTTTAAGTTCGTTAAATACATGCGATGGATCGGTCGGGTCTGGAAGTGGAATTTCAGCATGAGGGGCCATGAGTTGTTCAGCCTTTTCACGACTAGCACTAAATGGATTACTGCAAACCAAATTATTAATGGTGGCTAAGAAGTCACGATCGGCACGGGTAAGGCTTGCTTGAGGCATTCGTTTGTTATCTCACGAGTTAAAGTTGATTAAT
>Ga0181553_10003061_pt1 | contig 14574 bp, 15 predicted proteins | sample 011ome_17_FD_133753 | JGI IMG/M metagenome (GOLD analysis project Ga0181553, IMG submission 133753) | Coastal salt marsh microbial communities from the Groves Creek Marsh, Skidaway Island, Georgia - 011502XT metaG (megahit assembly) | ecosystem: Environmental > Aquatic > Marine > Intertidal...
CCAGCTTTTTCTTGAAGGCTCCGGCAAAGGTACCGCGCACCGTGTGCGCCTGCCAGCCGGTGGCGGTGCAGATCTGGCCAATCGTCGCGCCCTCGGGGCGTTGCAGCATCCGGAGCACTTCGGCTTGCTTGCTGTTGTCGCGGGTGCGCGGCTTGACCTGCGTCGGCGCTTGCGTCCACGTTGCTTCGGCAGCGGCTACCGCCTGCTCCAGTTCGGCATCGACGTCCGGCGTCGGCTGCGTGATTGTGGGGCGCTTCATGCCCAAGGCGTCGTAGCTCTCGGCGGCGACGCACCAGCCCTCACCATCGGGCGTGATCAGGGCGCGGTTGAACATGCCGTCGAGCACCTTCTTGCGTGCGCCGCCTTTGATGTTGTCGGGGAACCAGTCGATCTTGCCGCCGCTGGTGTTGATGGCCTTGGCGAGGATGGCGTGCTGGGCCGGGGTCAGGGTGGTGTTCATTTGCTGCTCCCTCGGGGGTGGTGGATGACGATGTGATGAACGCGCTGTTCTGGAGTGAAGCCAAGCGCTTTCCGCTTGGCTTCGTGTGTTTCCGATCAGTCCTTGGCGATTTCTGCTTCCGTGGCCTTCGGGCTCGCAGCGCCAAGTTCGACGCCCGCCTTGAAGGCCGCTTCCAGCGCGTCCTTGAGGCACCACACCGCCGTGTCGTGGAAGTCCAGGCTGTCGGCGTTGCGGGTTTGCAGGGTTTCGATGCCGAGATGCTTCTGGGCGATGAGGGTGAGGATGGTGTCGATCTGGCTCATGGCGTTTTCCTTTCAGGGTTGGTTGGCGTGACCTGATGAACGCGCTGTTCCCGATGGAAGCCAAGCTCAATCTGCGGATATGACGAACAAATGAGTGAAGGTGACGATGGGACTCTCGATTCGCGCCTACGCGCGCCACCGTGGCGTGTCGCACGTGGCAGTGAAAAAGGCCATCGACACCGGGCGGATCACGCCGCTGCCAGACGGCACGATTGATCCGGAGACGGCGGACGCCCAGTGGGCACAAAACACATTGCAGCCGCGCAGCGCCGCTGCGCAGGAAAAGGCAGGCACCACGAGGGCGCGCCCCGCGCCCCCGCCCGCTGAAGCAACACCGCAGCGCGACGTCGCCGACACCAGCACAGCGCAGATGTCGGCGGGCGGCACCTCACTCTTGCAGGCGCGCACGGTCAACGAGGTGCTCAAGGCCAAGCTCAACAACCTGGAGCTGGCGCACCGAAAGAAGGAACTGGTGGATCGGGCGCAGGCCGTGGCCCACGTTTTCAAGCTCGCGCGCATCGAGCGTGATGCGTGGTTGAACTGGCCTGCGCGCGTCTCAGGGCAGATGGCGTCCACGCTCGGCATCGACGCGCACCAGATGCACGTGGCGCTCGAATCTGCTGTGCGCGAGCACTTGATTGAGCTGGGCGAGCTGCGCCCGCGCGTGGATTGAAGACGATGGACTACGAAGGCGCACAGGAGATCGAACGGGCGTGGCGCGACGGGCTCACTCCCGACCCGCTGCTCACGGTATCGGAATGGTCGGATCGCCACCGGATGCTCTCCAGCAAGGCGTCTGCCGAGCCGGGGCGCTGGCGCACCAGTCGCACGCCGTACCTCAAGGCGATCATGGATTGCCTGTCGCCGACCTCTCCGGTCGAGCGGGTGGTGTTCATGAAGGCCGCGCAACTCGGTGCGACCGAGATGGGGTCGAACTGGATCGGCTACGTCATCCACCACGCGCCGGGGCCGATGATGGCCGTCTGGCCGACGGTGGAGATGGCCAAGCGCAACTCCAAGCAGCGGATTGACCCGCTGATTGAGGAGTCGTCGGCCTTGGCCGAACTGATCGCCCCGGCACGCTCGCGCGACTCGGGCAACACCATTCTGGCCAAGGAGTTCCGGGGCGGCGTGCTGGTGATGACCGGAGCGAACAGCGCGGTGGGGCTGCGTTCGATGCCGGTGCGCTACCTGTTCCTCGACGAAGTGGATGGCTATCCCCTGGATGTCGAGGGCGAAGGCGATGCGATATCGTTGGCTGAGGCGCGCACGCGCACCTTTTCCAGGCGCAAGATCTTCATCGTGTCGACGCCAACGATCTCGGGAGCCTCGGCCATCGAGCGTGAGTACGAGGCCAGCGATCAGCGCCGCTACTTCGTGCCGTGCCCGCACTGCAACCACCCGCAGTGGTTGCGCTTCGAGCAACTGCGCTGGGACAAAGGCGCGCCAGAGACGGCGGCCTACATCTGCGAGTCCTGCGACACCGCGATTTCCGAGCACCACAAGACCTGGATGCTGGAGCGCGGCGAGTGGCAGCCGATGGCGCAGGGCAAGACTGCAGGCTTTCACTTGTCGTCGCTATACAGCCCAGTGGGTTGGCGCTCCTGGCGTGATATCGCTGCTGCGTGGGAAGCCGCCATCAACAAGGAGTCGGGATCGGCCGCCGCGATCAAGACCTTCAAGAACACCGAACTGGGCGAGACCTGGGTCGAGGAAGGCGAAGCGCCCGACTGGCAACGGCTGATCGAGCGCCGCGAGGATTACCGCATAGGCAGCGTGCCGCTGGGCGGCCTGCTGCTGGTGGGTGCGGCCGACGTACAGAAGGATCGCATTGAGGCCTCGATCTGGGCCTTCGGGCGCGGCAAGGAATCGTGGCTGGTCGAGCACCGCGTGCTGATGGGTGACACCGCCCGCGACGCGGTGTGGAAAGCCCTGGCCGCGATGCTGGCCGAGCAGTGGACGCACGCATCGGGCGCGGCAATGCCGCTGGCGCGCTTTGCGCTGGACACTGGCTTTGCCACGCAGGAAGCCTACGCCTTCGTGCGTGCCTGTCACGATGCGCGCGTGATGGCGGTCAAGGGCGTGCCGCGCGGCGCGGCCCTGATCGGCACACCCACGGCCATCGATGTCTCCCAGGGCGGCAAGAAGCTGCGCCGGGGCATCAAGGTGTTCACGGTGGCGGTTGGGATCGCCAAGCTTGAGTTCTACAACAACCTGCGCAAGAGCGCGGATGTGGGCGAGGACGGCTCGACCCCGGTGTTTCCGGCTGGGTTCGTCCATCTGCCCAAGATCGATGCCGAGTTCATCCAGCAACTGTGCGCCGAGCAACTGATCACCCGCCGCGACCGCAACGGCTTCCCGGTGCGCGAGTGGCAAAAGATGCGCGAGCGCAACGAGGCGCTCGACTGCTACGTCTACGCCCGCGCGGCCGCATCGGCGGCGGGACTGGATCGCTTCGAGGAACGCCACTGGCGGGAGTTGGAGCGGCAACTTGGGGTTGCGCCCCCACCGGATGAGCCACCGCCCATCCAAGACATCGAATTGAACGAGGCCACCCATAGCGGTGGCCTCGCTGTTTCTGGCAACCGCAATTCTGGCAGGCGGGTCATCAAGAGCCGCTGGCTCGGCTGACTGACACGCCGATGAGGACACCGTGACTTACACCACCACCCAACTCGAAGCGCTGAAGCGGGCTCTTGCCACCGGCGAGCGGCGCGTGAGCTTCGGCGACAAGACGGTCGAGTACCGCAGCGTCGAAGAGCTCCAGGCCGCAATCCGCACAGTCGAGGCAGAAATCGCGCGCAACACCGGTGCCAGCCCGAAGCGCCAGATCCGCGTCACGACTGCGAAGGGCTTCTGATGGCTTGGTACTCGAAAATTCGCAGCCTGTTCGGCCAACCACCCGTTCATGAGGCGGCCGGTCGTGGCCGTCGCGCACTGGCGTGGATGCCTGGCAACCCCGGTGCGGTCGCTGCAATGCTGGCGACCAGCTCTGAACTGCGCATCAAGAGCCGAGACATCGTCCGCCGCAATGCCTGGGCGCAGGCCGGGATCGAAGCCTTCGTGGCCAATGCGGTCGGTACTGGCATCAAGCCGCAAAGTCTGTCCGGTGACGAGCGGTTCAAGGCCGAGGTGCAGGCGCTGTGGCGCGATTGGGTCGAGGAAGCCGACGCGGCCGGACAGACGGACTTCTACGGCCTGCAGGCGCTGGCCTGTCGGGCGATGCTCGAAGGGGGTGAATGCCTGATCCGGCTGCGGCCACGGCGCCCGGAGGATGGCCTCTCTGTGCCCCTGCAGCTTCAACTCCTGGAGCCGGAGCACCTGCCGATCTCCCTCAACACCGATCTGCCGTCCGGCAACCTGGTGCGCTCCGGTATCGAGTTCGACAGCTTGGGACGGCGCGTGGCCTATCACCTGTACCGCTCGCACCCGGAGGATGGCCGATTGGCCCCCATGTCGGGCCAGGGCGGGATGGACACGGTGCGCATCGACGCCAAGGAGATCATTCACCTGTTCCGCGTGCTGCGCCCGGGCCAGATCCGGGGGGAACCGTGGCTGTCGCGCGCCCTGGTCAAGCTCAACGAGCTCGACCAATACGACGATGCCGAGCTGGTGCGCAAGAAGACTGCCGCGATGTTCGCGGGCTTCGTCACGCGCGCCAACCCTGAGGACAACTTGATGGGCGAAGGCGCATCGGACGCCGACGGTATTTCGCTCGCAGGGCTGGAGCCGGGAACGCTGCAGATTCTGGAGCCCGGCGAGGACATCAAGTTCTCCGATCCTGCCGACGTTGGCGGTTCGTACTCCGAATTCCTGCGCACCCAGTTCCGCGCGGTTGCCGCCGCCATTGGTATCACCTACGAGCAGTTGACCGGCGACCTGACCGGCGTGAACTACTCCTCCATCCGCGCCGGGATGCTGGAGTTCCGCCGACGCTGCGAGATGGTGCAGCACGGTGTGCTGGTGCATCAACTTTGCCGCCCGGTGTGGGCGGCCTGGATGAAGCAGGCGGTGCTCGCCGGAGCCCTGAATGCACCGGGCTTCGCCCGTGGCGGGCCAGCCCGTCGTCGTCAGTACCTCGCGGTGAAGTGGATTCCCCAGGGCTGGCAGTGGGTCGATCCGGAGAAGGAGTTCAAGGCGATGCTGCTGGCGATCCGCGCAGGCTTGATGTCTCGCTCGGAAGCCATCTCAGCCTTCGGCTACGACGCTGAAGACGTCGACCGGGAGATCGCCGCCGACAACCAGCGCGCCGACGACCTTGGACTGATTTTCGATTCCGATCCTCGCTACACGTCGAAGGACGGCGGCAGTGCGGAACCCAACCGCAACACCGCCGACGCCGACGCATCCGGCACCAATTCGACTGCCTGAAGGACTTCCCATGACCTTGCTGCCGCATCTGGCGGCGCGCCTCTTTGGCGTGCCGCTGGCCATCCATCGCCCAAAACTTGACGTGATCCTGGCCGTGCTCGGCCCCCGGGTCGGCCTTGCCGATCTGGCCGCCGCCCCTGGCTACACGCCGCCTACACGTGCGATGTCCGGATTGCCGCCCGGTGTGGCCGTCATCCCGATCCACGGCACGCTGGTGCGCCGCACCGTGGGGCTGGAGGCCGAGTCGGGGTTGACCAGTTACACGGGCCTCGCCGCTCAACTCGACGCCGCTATCGGCAATCCGGAGGTGTCGGCCATCCTGCTCGACATCGATTCGCCGGGGGGCGAGTCGGGTGGCGTTTTCGATCTGGCCGACCGCATCCGCGCGGCGAGCCAGATCAAGCCGGTGTGGGCCGTGGCCAATGACATGGCGTTCTCAGCCGCGTACGCGCTGGCGTCGGCCGCCAGCCGGGTGTTCGTCTCGCGCACCGGCGGTGTCGGCTCGATTGGCGTCATCGCGATGCACGTCGACCAGTCCGAGAAGGACGCCCAGGACGGCGTTCACTACACCGCTGTGTTCGCGGGCGACCGCAAGAACGACCTCAACCCACACGAGCCGATCTCCAGCGAAGCCCACGCCTTTCTGAAAGCCGAGGTCAATCGCATCTACGGCCTGTTCGTCGAGACCGTGGCCCGTCACCGGAGCATCGAGGCGTCTGCCGTGCGGGACACCGAAGCCGGACTGTTCTTTGGGCAGGCCGCCGTCGCCATGGGCCTGGCTGATGCCGTCGGCACCTTCGACGACGCGCTGGCGCAACTGCTCGCATCGCTTTCCCCCAACCCGACTCCGGTGGCCGTGGCCGCGCGGGCGGGCTTTCTCAGCAACCACCCCAAGGAGTCATTGATGAATGATCGAACCGACCCCGCTGCTCTTGATCGGCCTCTTGCTGATCCTGCTGGCAGTTCTCCTCAATCGCCCGCCGCCACGTTGAGCGTGGCCGATGCCGTTGAGATCGCGCAGACCTGCCAGCTTGCTGGCCGTGCCGACCTGATCGCGGGCTTTCTCGAGGCCAACACCGCACCTGCCAAGGTGCGCAGCCAATTGCTTTCGGCCAAGGCCGAAGCCAGTCCCGAGATCGTCAGCCGCATCGCACCTGACGCGGCTCGCCCCGCACCTGCCAATCCACTGCTCGAAGCCGCCCGGACCCTTGCGGCGCAGTCGTCCGCCTTGAAGAAGGAGATCTGAAATGCCGACCGTCTTTACCGAGGCCATGAACCTGGGCGACCTGCTCAAGTTTGAAGCGCCCAACCTGTACTCGCGCGACCGCGTCACCGTGGCCTCAGGCCAGAACCTGCCGCTGGGTACGGTGCTCGGCATCGTCACCGCAAGTGGCAAGTACAAGCAGATCGACCCGTCCGCTGAGGACGGTACGCAGGTCGCCGCAGGCGTGCTGCTGCAGAACTGCGACGCCACGTTGGCCGACCGTGACAACGGCCTCGTCGTCGCGCGCCACGCCATCGTTTCTGACCACGCGCTGCAGTGGCCCGAAGCCATCACTGCTGCCGAGAAAGCGTCGGCCATTGCCCAGCTCAAGGCGCTGGGTGTCCTCGTCCGTCAAGGAGTCTGACCATGCAGAACATCTTCGAGAACCCGGCGTTTTCGATGTCGGCGCTGACCGCCGCCATCAACATCCTGCCCAACAACTACGACCGTCTGGCCCAGATGGGGCTGTTCGTCGACCGCCCGCAGCGCTTCCGCTCGATCATCGTCGAGAAGCAAAACAACGTGTTGACCCTGCTGCCGACGATGCCTGTGGGCTCGCCCGGCACCGTCGGTGTGCGCGGCCAGCGCAACGTGCGCTCGTTCCACATTCCGCACATTCCGCACGATGACGTGGTGCTGCCCGAGGAGGTCCAGGGCATCCGCGCCTTCGGCTCGGAGACGGAACTGCAGACGGTGGCGGGCGTGATGGCGCAGCACCTGCAGACGATGCGAAACAAGCACGCGATCACCCTGGAGCACCTGCGCTTTGGCGCGCTCAAGGGGCTGATCCTCGATGCTGACGGCAGCGTGATCTACAACCTGTACGACGAGTTTGGCATCACCCCGCAGACCTTCGCGTGGGATATCGCTGCGCACGACAGCGCTTTCGATGTCGGCAAAGCCTGCCGTGAGCTCCTGCGTTACGTCGAGGACAACCTGCAGGGTGAGCGGATGACCGGCGTCCACGTCCTGGTCGGCAAGGACTTCTTCGAAGCGCTCACGACGCACGACGACGTCATCGCGGCCTACGAACGCTGGCAGGACGGCTTGGCGCTGCGTTCGGACATGCGCTCGGGCTTCACCTTCTGCGGGATCACCTTCGAGGAGCATCGCGGTCGTGCGACTGCGCCCGGTGGCACCGTGCGCCGCTTCGTCGAGGAGGACGAGGGGCACGCCTTCCCGCTGGGCACGATGGACACCTTCGCCACGTACTACGCACCCGCTGACTTCAACGAGACGGCCAACACGATGGCGCTGCCGCTGTACGCCAAGCAGGAACCGCGCAAGTTCGACCGGGGCACCGACCTGCACACGCAGGCCAACCCGCTGCCGCTGTGCCACCGACCGCAGCTGCTGGTGAAGCTGGAGATCGCGTGATGGGCCTCGTCGAACAGGTCTATGCCGCTGCTTTGAGCGCGGGCCTGCTGCGCGACTGCCGGTGGCAGCCTGCCGATGGCTCGCCGCTGCAAACGCACGCGGTCGGCTTCACTGCGCCGGACGACACCGTGTTCGACGGGCTGGCTTCGTCCACCGATTACCAGATGTCCTATCCGGCTTCGGTACTCAAAGGTCTGGGGCCGCGCGAGGCGGTCGAGATCGATGGCGTGATCTATCAGGTGCGTAGCACCCGGGCCGTGGGCGACGGCTCGGAGATGCGCGCACAGCTCACCCGGGTGTAGTGCCGTGTCCAGCAACTCGATCCGCGAACAGATCCTGCTCGCGGTGATGGCGGCTGTCCGCACGCCGGTGGAATCGCTCGGTGCCACGCTACACCGCTCGCCCACGGTGGCCATCAGCCGGGAGCAATGCCCAGCGCTGGTGGTGTTCCCCGAGTCCGAGTCGATCACCGAGCGCGCCAACGACCGCGTCACGCGCGAGCTCACAGTGCGCCTGGTCGCGCTGGCCCGCGCGGTGCCTCCCGCCATTCCGGAAACCGAGGCTGACCGGCTGCTCACTGCCGCCCATGCTGCGCTGCTGGTCGACCGGAATCTGGGTGGCCTTGCCTTGGGTATCCGCGAGCAGGAATGTGAGTGGGACGTCGAGGACGCCGATGCGGTGGCCGCCACGATTCCGGCGCGCTATGCGATCACTTACCGGACGCTCGACACCGATCTTTCAGCCAAAGGATGACCCCCATGACTTCCATCGTTCTGACTCAGCCGCACACCCACGCGGGCCAAGCCCACAAGGCGGGCGAACGGCTCGATGTGGATGGCAGCACCGCCGACTGGCTCATCGCCAACGGCATCGCCCGCCACGACCGCCAGCCCGTACCCGAGCCCCAGCCGCAAGGCGACGGCACACCCATTGAGCCCATCCGACCCATCACCACCCAACGCAAGGAATCCAAATCATGAGCACCTACGCCAGTTTTCAGGGCCGCGTATTCCTCGGCAAGCGCGACGAATCCGGCCTGCCCATCGAAGTGCGCTCGCCCGGCAACGTCGCCGAGCTCAAGCTCTCGCTCAAGACCGACGTGCTGGAGCATTACGAGAGCCAGACCGGCCAGCGCTCGCTCGACCACCGGATGGTCAAGCAAAAGTCGGCCACCGTGAATCTCACCATTGAGGAATTCACCAAGGAAAACCTCGCCCTGGCGCTGTACGGCAACCACGTCACCGGCAGCACGGGCTCGGTGACCTTTGAGCCCATCGGCGGCGCTGCTCCGGTGGTCGGCGACCGTTACTTCTTCGCCCATCCCAAGGTCTCGGCGCTGGTGGTGACCGACTCGGCGGGCACGCCCGCGACGCTGACGGCGGGGACGCACTACACCGCCGACACCGACTTCGGTGCCCTCCAGTTTCTGGATACCACCGGCTTCACCGCGCCGTTCAGGGCCGCTTACAGCTACGGCGTCGCCACCGAGATCGGCATCTTCACGCAGGCACTGCCCGAGCGTTACCTGCGGCTCGAAGGCATCAACACCGCGCAGGGCAACGCCAAGGTGCTGGTCGAGCTCTACCGCGTGGCCTTCGACCCGCTGAAGGAAATCTCCTTCATCTCGGACGAGTACAACAAGTTCGAGCTGGAAGGCTCGCTCCTGGCCGACACCACCAAGCCATATGACGCGGTGCTTGGCCAGTTCGGCCGCATCGTGCAACTGTGATGGGGACTGCCATGAGCGATCTGGAAACTCTCATCCCGCAAGCAGTGGAGCTGGTCATCGACGGGGAGCCGTTGGCCATCAAGCCACTCAAGGTCGGCCAGATGCCCGCCTTCCTGCGCGCGATCACGCCGGTGATGCAGCAGATCGGCGGCGATGGTATCGACTGGCTGACACTGTTCGGCGAGCGCGGCGACGACCTGCTGACGGCAGTGTCCATCGCCGTCGGCAAGCCCCGCGCGTGGGTCGACGCACTCGATGCCGACCAGGCCATCCTGTTGGCGGCCAAGGTGCTTGAGGTCAACGCCGATTTTTTTACCCGGGCGGTGATGCCTCGGCTCGACGGGTTGATCGCGCAGACGAGCGCGGCGGTGGCAGTGACCACGGCTGGTTCGACACCGTCCAGCACCTGATCGAGCGCGGCCACCGGTTGCCCGACATCCTCGACTACACCCTGGCGCAGGTGCGCGGCTTCGCCGCCGCCACCGCGCGTGAGGACGCCGCACGCGATGCCCGGCTGCTCTCGCTGATCGCCATCGGCGCACGCGGCGACTCGCGTCACATCGACCAGACCCTCGACAGGCTCCAAAACCATGCGCATCTCGGTTCGCATCGATAGCAAGGCCGCGCAGGCGCAGTTGCGCCGCTGGGGCGGCGAGTTCCGCGAGAAGGTGCAGAAGGCGGTCGCGCGCGGCATCGCCAGTGAGGCCGCCGAACTCAAGCAGGACGTGCGCAGCCACGTCGCGGGCCAGATGACGGTGGTCAAGAAGTCCTTCGTCAAGGGCTTCACTGCCAAGGTGCTCGACAAGGACAAGAACCGGCTGCCTGCGCTCTACGTCGGCTCGCGCATCCCGTGGTCGGGCATCCACGAGCGTGGTGGCGTCATTGGAGGCCGGATGCTGATCCCACTGCACGGTCGTGTCGGCCGCAAACGCTTCAAGGCGCAGATCGCCGAGTTGATGCGCGGTGGGAACGCCTACTTCATCAAGAACGCCAAGGGGAACATCGTGCTGATGGCCGAGAACATCAAGGAATACGACCGGCCACTGTCGGGCTTCAAGCGCCGCTACCGCAAGGCCGAGGGCATCAAGCGGCTCAAACGTGGAGCAGATGTACCCATCGCCGTGTTGGTGCCCCGGGTGCAGCTCAAGAAGCGCCTGAACGTCGAACGCATCGTCGCCGGTCGGATTCCGCGGCTCTCCGCACGGATCGAGAAGCAGTTGCGGCTGGTGGACTGAAATGGCAAACCGCATTTCCATCCTTGTTGCGCTCGAAGGCGCTGACGAGGGGCTCAAACGCGCCATCAATTCGGCCGAGCGCAGCCTTGGCGAGTTTGGCGCGAACGCCAAGACCGCAGGCGATAAAGCTGCCGCCGGGATGGCCGAGGTCAAGGCCGGAATGAGCGCATTTGGCGATCAGGTCGCCAAGGCCAAGACGCAGTTGCTGGCTTTCCTCACCATCAACTGGGCCAGTGGCAAGGTGCAGGAGATCGTCCAGATCGCCGACGCCTGGAACATGATGTCTGCGCGGCTCAAGCTCGCCACCGCTGGCAGCCGCGAGTACACGGTCGCGCAGAAGGAATTGTTCGCCATCTCGCAGCGCATCGGCGTGCCGATCCAGGAGACCGCCACGCTTTACGGCAAGCTGCAACAGGCGGTGCGGATGCTGGGCGGAGAGCAGCAGGATGCCCTCTCGCTCACCGAAAGCATCTCGAAAGCACTGCGTATCTCAGGTGCATCGGCCACCGAGGCGCAGTCGTCCCTGCTGCAGTTCGGGCAGGCCCTGGCCTCGGGCGTGCTGCGCGGCGAGGAATTCAACTCTGTCGTCGAAAACAGCCCGCGTCTGGCCAAGGCACTGGCCGATGGCCTGAACGTGCCCATCGGACGGCTGCGCAAGCTCGCCGAGGAAGGCCGCCTGACCGCCGACGTGGTGGTCAACGCGCTGATGAGCCAGAAGGACAAGCTGGCCGCCGAGTATGCGCAACTGCCGATGACCGTTAGCCAGGCCTTCACGCGTCTGTCGAACGCCTTCGGGCAGTGGGTCAGCAAGCTCGATGAATCGACCGGCTTCACCAAGAAGCTCGCCGAGGCCCTGACTTGGCTGTCGGAGAACCTGGACACGGTGATGAAGTGGCTGGGCCGCATCGCCGAGGTCGGCCTCGCGGTGCTGGTCTACCGCCTAATCCCGGCCCTGATCATCGCGTGGCAGACAGCAGGTGCGGCGGCGGTGACGGCGGCCAGCACCACGGCGGCCGCGTGGGCAACGGCCAACCTATCGTTGTCTAATGCCATCGCCACGGTGGGCAAGCTTCGCGTGGCGTTCGGGGTGCTCGGCGCGGCCATCATCGGTTGGGAGATCGGGACGTGGCTGTCGGAAAAGTTTGAGATCGTCCGCAAGGCGGGCATTTTCATGGTCGAGGTGCTGATGAAGGGCATCGAGCACCTGCGCTTCCAGTGGGAGGTGTTCGCCGCCATCTTCACGTCCGACACCATCGCTGAAGCCACCAAGCGCCACGAACAGCGGCTCGCGGAGATGAATCGCATCTTCGCCGAGATGTACGCCGACGCCACCGAAGGTGCGAACGCAGCCAAAGGCGCGATGAACACCGCTGCGACCGCAGCCGAGGAAATCGCCAAGCGGCTCGAAGCCGTGCGCCAGGGCACGCAGGAAGCGGTCGGGCGTGGCATCGAGGCGGTGCACGCCGCGCTGGAAAAGCTCAAGTCCCGGCTCGGCGAGGTCGAACAGGCCGTCGGCAAGGCCCAAGGTGTGGTCAACGACGCCACCGCCAAGATGGCCGAAGCCTACAAGGGGCTGACCACCATCGTCGAGGCGAGCCTCGCGCAGCAGGTGCAAGCGGTGAAGAACCGCTACGACCAGGAGAAGGCGGAACTGGAGCGTACCCAGCAGTCCGAAACCGCCAAGATCACCAAGTCCACGCAGCTGCTTACCGAGGCGCTGACACAGCAGGCGACCCTGCGCCGTCAGGCCACGACCGAGACGCTCGGTCTGATCGATCAGGAAACGCAGGCGCGCAAGCAGGCCGCCGCCCGGCAAGGCCAGACCGAGGAGGAGCGCCGTGCCAACGTGCAGCGTGTCGAGAACGACATCCTCGCCACCAAGCGCCAGACCCTGGGGCAGGCGCTCACGGAGTACCGCCAGCACATCGACGCTCTCAATGCTGAAGCCAACCGGCATCTGGCGGAAGTGCAGCGCATCGAGGAAGCCAAGCGCCAGTTGTCGATGTCCACGGAGGAGCGCATCCGCGACATCCGCCGTCAGGGTATGACGGAGTACGAGGCCACCGAGGATCGCAAGCGCCAGATCGCCGAGATGCAGGAACAGGCGCGTCGCGCGCTGGCCAACGGCGAGTTGGAGCTTGCTCGCCAGCTCGCGCAGAAGGCGATGGACATGGCCGCGCAGGTGGCCACCAGCCAGACCAACGAGGCCAAGCGTGGCGAGGAAGCGCGCAAACAGTCCGAGCAAGCGGTGTCTCAGGTCACGCAGCTGGAAGCACAGTCGCGCGAGGCATACCGCAGGCAGGAGTACCAGCAGGCCACCGATTTGATGCGGCAAGCCGATCAGTTGCGCGCGGAACTGGCGCAGAAGGCCAAGGATGCCGACGTGCAGGCCGCGCAGGGCAAACAGGGCGTGCGCGATGCCATCGACCGTATTCGCCAGTCCGAGGAGATTCTCAACCAGACGCTGGATGCCGAAGCGAAGGCGCACCAGACGGCGGCACGCTCGGCAATCACGGCGCGCGATGAGATTCAGCGGACGCTGACCGAGACCACGCGCCAGATCGACGACATCACGGCCAAGCTCAAGGACGGGCTGAAGGTCACGCTCGACGCCGACACCACGCGCTTCGACAAGGCCATCGCTGATCTGGACAAGGCGCTGGCCGAAAAGGAATACCTGCTCCAGATCCAGGCTGATCTGCAGGAAGCGGAGAAGAAGCTCAAGGAATACGAGCAGTTGCTCAAGGAAGGCAAGACGCTGCCGGTCGATGCCGATGTGTCCAAGGCCAAGGAGGCACTGGATAAGCTCAAGACCTACGCCGACCAAAACGCGCAGTTCGAGCTGAAGGTGGCGACCGAGAAGGCGCAGGCCGCGATCACCAACGTCGAAGGGATGATCAAGGCGCTGGATCGCATCCAGACAGAGTCTCGGCATCAGGTTAGCACCAACGCCGATGCGGCCCGCGCCGAGATCATGAGCCTGAACGGGGCCAACACCTCGAGCACGCACACCATCTACGTGACCAAGGTAGAAACGAACGCCACCGGCGGTCTGGTCGGTGGCGGCGTGCGCCATTTCGCCGATGGCGGCGCGGTGGTTCCAGCCTTTCCCCGGATGAGCAGTGGCTCGGTGCCCGGCTCAGGGCACCACGACACCGTGCCACGCACCCTGGATGCCGGGGCCTTCGTGATCCGCAAGGCGGCGGTGCAGAAGTACGGCAGCGGCGCGCTCTCGCGACTGGCTAACCGGGCGATGGGTGGTGTGGCGCACTTTGCCAAGGGTGGCCCGGTCACGGTGACCCAGCCCAAACGCAACCGGGACGTGGTCGAAGCCGAAAAAATGATCGAACTCGGGCTGCAAGGCCTGGGGCAGATCAGCTACAGCGGCAGTCTGGACGCCCGCGACAAGACCTTCGCGTACTGGACGCCTCTGGCGCGTCAGGATCGCTCCGCGTTGGAAAAGATCATCGACCGCAAGACGCTCACCGCCAACGAGCGCGCCAACCTCGACCAGATCAAGCAACGCTGGCGCTTCGCTATGGCCCAGCCGATGATCTACGGCAAGGATCTTGAGCGGGATCTGATCGATTACATGGAATCGCTGGACGGCGAGTTTTTCGCCAAGGGCGGCCTGTCCAAATCCGACACCGTGCCAGCAATGCTCACTCCGGGTGAGTACGTGGTCAACCGATCGGCGGTGGCGCGCCTTGGCGTGGGCTTCTTTGAAGCCATCAACAACCTGTCTGCCCCGGCGCAGGCCCTGGCCGGGCGTGCGCTGGCGGGCATTCAGGGCTTCGCCACCGGTGGTCTGGTGCAACCCGTTGGCAGCAGCCTGC
>Ga0181553_10003072_pt1 | contig 14554 bp, 11 predicted proteins | sample 011ome_17_FD_133753 | JGI IMG/M metagenome (GOLD analysis project Ga0181553, IMG submission 133753) | Coastal salt marsh microbial communities from the Groves Creek Marsh, Skidaway Island, Georgia - 011502XT metaG (megahit assembly) | ecosystem: Environmental > Aquatic > Marine > Intertidal...
GATTAATAATGTCTTGGGTGAACGTTGCCGAAAACAACAGCGTTTGCCGGTTTTGCTTGGGCGGTGTTGCCCTGACAATGCGTTTCACCTGCGGAATAAACCCCATGTCGAGCATACGGTCAGCTTCGTCCAGGACGATGGTCTCGACGCTATCCAGAAAAATATCCTGACGCGTCATAAAATCGATCAAACGGCCGGGAGTCGCCACCACCAAATCAACCGGCTTTTCATCCAGTCTCTGCAACTGTTTTTGGTAGTCCATACCGCCGATTAAAGTTACAACGCGCAGCCCCGTATGTTTCCCTAAATCCTTCGCATCTTCTGCAATCTGCATCACCAACTCGCGCGTCGGCGCGATAACCAAAGCTCGCGGCTCACCCACAAAGCGCTCATCTTCAATCGGGTTCGTCAACAAGTCATTGAATATCGTGATCAAGAAGGCGGCCGTTTTGCCCGTACCTGTCTGTGCCTTACCTATTGCGTCAAGTCCACGTAAGGTATGAGGGAGAATAGCACCCTGAATGGGAGAGCACGTTTCAAAGCCTAAATCTCGGATACCGCGCAGCAGACGCTCGTCTAAATCCAGCGATTCAAAAGTTTTACGGTCCGGTTCGTTCACCTTTTTGGTGTCGTTCATTCAGCCTCGAAATTGTATTGTTAAAAATTGCCGCGGAGTGTAGCACTTTTTCAAATGGACTGCCCGCAGGTTATGCGATCGAGTCCCTGCAAATCCTTGATGGTTCTGATATTTTGAAAACCGGCCCGCTGAAGCATGTCACGCACATTCATTCCCTGTGCCCAACCGTGCTCCAGAAAAAGCCAGCCAGCGTCGGACAAAAACCCACGAGACTGACTCGCTATACACATCAGATCGGCTTTACCCTGCTTATCTGCGGTAAGCGCCTGACGCGGTTCAAAGCGCACATCACCTTCTTTCAAATAGTCAGAATCAGGCTCGACGTAAGGGGGATTAGAAACGATGACATCAAATCGCTCCCCTTCAAAAGCGCTGAACCAGTCACTCAATCGAAAGTCGACGGCTCGATCAAGCAGTGTCTTCGCATTACGCTTAGCCACTTTAAGCGCTGGTTCGCTGGCTTCGGCTCCAAAGACGCGCCATTGTGGGCGTAATGAGCCGAGAGTAAGGGCGATTGCACCAGAACCCAAGCCCAAATCCAACAGGCGAACTTCCGATGGCAGCTCAAGCTGTAATACAGCCTCTACCATAAACTCGGTCTCTGGCCGCGGTATCAGAACCGACTGATCAACGTAAAAATCTAGGCCAAAGAACTCACGATGATTGAGTAGATAAGCGATCGGGACACCCTGTCTCCGCTTATTCACCAGCTGCTCAAACTCAAGGACCGCAGATTCAGCTACCTCACGGTCCGGCCAAGCATACAGTAGGGTTTTAGTGCAGCCCAGCACATGCGCCAAAATCAGCTGGGCATCAAGTCGCGCGGTATCCGAATCTAAACGCCCTGCCGCAGAGCCTAACAGTGAGGCTATCGTGCTCACGACTCGTCCGACAGCGCCGCCAACTGATCAGCTTGATATTCCTGCCGCAGCGGATTGACCACGCAATCGAGATCACCCTCCATGATCTCATCAAGCTTGTACAGCGTGAGATTAATCCGGTGATCCGTCATACGACCTTGTGGAAAGTTATAGGTGCGTATCCGGTCCGATCGATCACCCGTGCCCACCAAATTACGGCGCTCCAAAGCCTGTTCAGAGGCCGCTTTTTCCTCCGCTGCGGTGTCGAGCTTGGCCTGCAATAGTGACATAGCGCGAGCACGGTTCTTGTGCTGTGAGCGCTCGTCTTGGCATTCGACTACGATCCCAGAGGGCAAGTGCGTGATACGAATCGCCGAATCGGTTTTGTTTACGTGCTGACCGCCAGCGCCCGACGCGCGAAAGGTATCGACACGAATATCGGCTTTGTTAATCTCGATGGCGTCAACCTCTGCCGCTTCCGCCATTACCGCTACAGTACAAGCGGAAGTATGAATACGTCCCTGTGATTCCGTTTCGGGAACGCGCTGGACACGATGGGCGCCCGACTCGAATTTAAGATGGGCGTATACGTCTCTGCCTTCCACACGAGTAATAATCTCTTTAAAACCGCCGTGCTCTCCGGCTCGCTCCGACAGCACCTCAAGCCGCCATCGCATCCGCTCTGCGTATCGCGAGTACATGCGGAATAAATCGCCAGAAAAAATCGCCGCCTCATCGCCACCGGTGCCGGCGCGAATTTCGAGAAACACGTTAGCGGAATCTTTGGGGTCTTTTGGCAGAAGAAGTCTTTGCAGCTCAACCTCTAGCTCTTCAACTAAATCCTTTGCGGCCGACAGCTCCTCTTGGCCAAGTTGGCGCATTTCAGGATCGTCATCCTCGAGTAAAAGGAGCGCAGCCTCAACATCCGCCTTCGCAATTTCGAAACGCTTAAAGGTCGCCACTACGTCCTCAAGCTCCGAATATTCGCGGGACAATTCGCGGAAACGCTCTTGCTGGCTGATCGTTTCTGCGTCGCTCAACAAAGCCGATACTTCTTCATGACGCTCAACCAACAATTCTAATTTTTGCAACAGTGATGCTTTCATAGTCGGCGGATTACCGCACTCTCCGTATATTTTATCTATTTAATGATCGTCCAGACCCAAAAGCTGCGCTGCGGTCTGAAGGCGTTCGAGGTCATCTTGCGCAATGGAACGCAAGCCTTGGCTCGGCCAATGTATGAGCTTGTTGGTCAGACCACGCGCAAAGGCCTCCAAGACATCTTCAACGGCTCTGCCCGACTCGAGTTCACGACGCGCGCGCTCAAGCTCAACGTGCGCGGTCTGCTGAGCGCGATCGCGGAAACGAGTGATAAGCTCTTTCGAGGCGTCTGCTCGGAGGCTCAGCAGGTAATTCTGAACCTCTCCATCCAGAATCACTTTCGCTTTGTCAGCCTCAATTTCACGCTGGGCCATATTTTGATCGGCAATTTCACGCAAATCATCGACGGTGTAGAGATAGACATCTTGCAGCTCCGCCACCTCTGGCTCTACATCTCGAGGAACCGCAACATCCACAAGCAGCATGGGTTTATGCCTACGCTTGCGCAGTGCGGTTTCAACCTGGCCCTTGCCAATAATGGGCAACTGACTCGCGGTAGACGAAACCACAATATCAACGCGCGGCAATACCTCGGGTAGATCACCGAGAACACATACCTCGGCATCCAACTTTTCCGCTAGGGCCAACCCTCGGTCCAGTGTGCGGTTGGCGATAGTGATATTCACCGCCCCCGCTTGCTGCAGATGTCTGCCAACCAATTCGATGGTCTCGCCCGCCCCGACCAAGAGCACGCTAACGGAGGAGAAACTCTCGTAAATCCGACCCGCCAAATCGACAGCCGCATAGGCCACTGAGACTGGATTCTCTCCGATCGCCGTCTCACTTCTCACTCGCTTAGCAGAGGCAAATACGCGTTGATGCAGACGGTTAAGCGTGCTCCCCACCGTTCCGGATTCTTGAGCCAGGGCAAAAGCGGACTTCAGCTGCCCCAATATCTGGGGCTCACCCAAAACCAGGGAATCCAAACCCGAGGCCACATGCATAAGATGCCGCACCGCAGCCTCATCGCGATAAGCGTACAAACTGGGCTCCAACTGCCGCGCATCCACGCTGTGAAAATCTGCCAGCCAATGCTTGATAGATTCCTCTGTCTGTGGCGGTTCCGCCTCGAGGGCGACCAGCAGTTCGGTTCGATTGCACGTTGAGAGAATGCTGACTTCAGACCCCGGACACAAACCTTGTAGCTCTCTCATTGCTTGGGGCAACTTTTCAGGGGCGAACGCAACCTGCTCTCGGATCGAGAGGTCAGCGGAATTATGATTTAGCCCCAACAACAAAAGCGACATGTCTTGTCTCGTGCGCTCCATGCGATCAAGGGCGGAAGTCTACCACAGATCGCCCTCAAGACAGCCCTACCCAGTGCGAGGGGAAGCGGGAAAACATCGTGGCATCGGCATCACCTAATACAGTATCATTCAGGTATGTCGTCAATCGAGTGATCAAATTAGCAATGAAGTCCAGACAAGGCCTTGCCGCAGCACTACTGGCCCTAGTTAGCGCATGCGCAACACAAGAAACGGTGCAGGTATCGACGGTTGCGGGCGAGGCGGTCCCTGCAACCGTCGAGCTCGAACCCATTGTGCAAGAAATTCCGATACCGGATGCTCTACTGTTTGATTTTTTGGTCGCTGAGTTTGCGCTTAGACAAGGCGATTATCGTGAGGCACTGCGCCGCTATGAGAAGCTCTCTCTTCAGTTAGACGACATTGGTGTAGCTGCCCGAGCCACGCGGATTGCTCAGTTTTTAGGTGATGAAGCGGCCGTGAACCAACTGGTGGAGCGCTGGCTCACGCAAGAGCCGGACAATCCTGAAGCAGGCAGACTCGCTGGCATTATGGCTTTAAGGCGAGGCGCGGGAGCACGGGCTTTCGATTATTTTTTCGAGGCGGCACAAGAAGGAATGACCATCGACTTTGGCATGCTAGCAAGGGCTTATCCTCAACTGCCTATAGCGGAGCAGCAAAGCCTAAAAAATAGAATCGACGCCAAGCTCGACATACAACCAATGCAGTCGCTTATTTTTGCGCGCGCTCTTATGGCAACGGAAGATCAAGACGATGAAACCGCTTTGGAAATCGTCGATCAATTACTAAGCAATAACCCAGAAGACCTTCAGGCTCTAATGCTTCAGGCTCGATTACGCTTAAATCTCCAAAGGCCTAACCCCCTAGAAGCGCTAGAACAGGCGGTTGATAAGAACCCTGAAAACGCCCCACTGAGACACCACTTCGCACGCTTACTCTCAAATAGCGACCCCAAAAAGGCCCGCGCTCAGTATGAACTGCTCTCCGCGGGTGATCCGCGCAACGGCGAGTACCTCTTGTCCCTGGGCCTGCTCAATATGGAATTACAAGACCTACTTGCTGCAAAGGCGTACTTGAGACAATGCCTTGAACTTGGTCAATTGGTGGACGAAGCACACTATTACATGGGCGAAATCGAACAGCAGGCGGGCAATGCTCAGGCAGCGGTTGAGCATTATCGTGAGGTCGGCGAAAGCAACTATTTTCTTGTCGCTAATCGCCGTATCGCGGCCCTGCTGCTGCAGTCTGAACAGTACCAATCGCTGTCCACCTTCTTTGCCCTTCAACGGCAGAAGCACCCACGGCGAGGGGAACAACTCTTTGCCTTGGAAGCACAAGCACTCACGAGCGCTGGCCAAGACGAACAGACCAAAAGAATTCTGGATCAAGCTATTGGTTTATATCCAAACTCAGAGTCATTAATTTACGCGCGAGCGATGGCCGCTCAGCGCTTAGGAAATCTAGCTCAGCTAGAGGAGGATCTGCGAAGCATTCTCGGCATGAGCCCTGACAATGCCACAGTGCTAAACGCATTGGGCTACACCTTGGCGGACGAGACCGATCGACACAGCGAAGCACTAGAGCTGATCGAAAAAGCACTCGCACTTGCGCCAAATGAACCCGCTATTCTCGATTCTATGGGATGGGTTTTGTACAAACTTGGACGTCTAAAAGAGGCACAAAATTACTTGGAGCGTGCCTATGAGCTTATGCGTGATCCCGAGATTGCAGCTCACTTAGGGGAAGTCCTGCTGGCACTCGGCGACAACGAGAAGGCACTCCAAATCTGGCAAGAGGCGATCGTCGAATCGCCGGAGCACGAAGGGTTACTCGCAACAATCGAACGGCTCAACCCGAATCTACTTAACGCAAACCATGCCGACTAATATCACGCGCACTGCCACCGCGGTCGTGATCGCCCTGCTGAGCGCCTGTTCATCTTTGCAAGATTCCAAGGCTCCACCCACTTACCAATGGCAAATGAGCGCGAAAGTCGCTGTTCGTACCGACACCGAAAGTGGCAGCGCAAGAGCGATATTCACCCAGTCAACCGATACAGTGAAGCTGGAACTCAGCGGCGCGATGGGACTCCGCTCTCTTACTATAGAATGCAAAGGCCAGCATTGCATGACGCTCGACGCCGATGGAACAAGCCATAGCGTGACACTGAACAAGGGTCTGATAGAGCTTCTACCCAACACTTTTGTGCCTGTATATGAACTATTCTTGTGGGTTCGAGGAAAAAGCCCGACAGAGACTGAATCAGTTGGATGGCGGGTAACAACAGACCTTGATGGAAGCGCATCCAACACGCTTCCCACGCGAATAACCCTAGAGCATGAACTGGGCGCTCGCATTAAAATCGCTGTTATACAATGGAATGAGGCATGACTGCGCCCTCTCTCACTCTGCTATCACCGGCTAAACTCAATTTATTTCTTCATGTGACCGGGCGCAGACCCGACGGCTATCACAACTTGCAGACCGTATTCCAGCTCCTGAACTGGGGTGACACAATGCGATTTTCCGTGCGCTCCGATGCCAAAATCACAGTAAGCTGCCCCGAACTCGATATGGATATGGACGCCAATCTGGCTTTTCGAGCCGCACGCGCATTGAAAGATGCATATGGATGCGACAAAGGTGCTGACATATTCATCGATAAAGTGTTACCACACGGTGCTGGGCTGGGCGGTGGCAGTTCCAACGCCGCAACCACATTGATCGCTTTAAATCGCTTGTGGCAACTGGACTTGCAAACCCCAGAGCTGGCGTCACTTGGCAAGTCACTGGGAGCCGATGTCCCGGTCTTTATTTACGGACACAGCGCTTGGGCTGAGGGGATTGGGGAGATTCTGAAACCGATTGATTTGCCCGAATCATGGTTCGTGGTGATCAAACCACCGGTAGAAATACCAACCTCCGAAATTTTTCAATCCAAGGAATTGACACGAGACACGCCCGCCATCACAATAGCGACCTTTTTCGAGGGGCAGTATCGAAACGATTGCGAAGCGGTCGTACTGCAACGGTTTCCAGAAGTGAAAGCGGCCTATGATTTGCTCGCTCAACACGGCAAACCGCACCTCACAGGAACAGGCAGTTGCGTGTTTTTAGAGTGTCTTTCTGAAGCACAAGCCGCTAGAATAGCGGCCGCTGTTCCAGCAGAGAATTTGGCCTTTGCAGTTCAAGGCATTAACCAGTCTCCTACGCTGACTGGAACGGCTTAAAAGAACAACTGGGGTGTCGCCAAGCGGCAAGGCACCGGGTTTTGATCCCGGCATTCGGAGGTTCGAATCCTCCCACCCCAGCCATTTATATGGTGTGATTAGAACTACACACAACACATCCAGAGGAAGCATCGTGTCCACTAGAATGATGGTTTTTGCGGGTAACGCGAATCTAGACCTCGCCCGCAAAGTGGCAAGTCGCTTGTATCTCTCTCTTGGCAACGCCACCGTTAGTAGCTTCAGTGACGGAGAAATCGCTGTAGAGCTGAACGAAAACGTTCGCGGCAAAGACGTCTTCATTGTACAGCCCACCTGCGCGCCCACCAATGACAACCTGATGGAACTCGTTGTAATGATCGACGCGTTACGTCGCGCTTCAGCCGCACGTATTACTGCAGTAGTACCTTATTTTGGATACGCACGCCAAGATCGCCGGGTACGATCAGCGCGTGTTCCAATATCAGCAAAAGTCGTCGCTGACATGATCGTAAATGTGGGCGTGGATCGCGTCTTAACCGTTGACTTACACGCAGAGCAGATCCAGGGCTTTTTCGCATGCCCCGTAGATAACATTTATGGCTCACCGGTTCTCAACGCAGACATTGTAGCTTCGAACTATGAAAACCTAATTGTTGTGTCACCCGACATTGGTGGAGTGGTTCGTGCGCGAGCCATCGCAAAGCAACTGGGTGACGCCGATTTAGCCATCATAGACAAACGCAGACCGCAGGCCAATGAAGCACAAGTGATGAACCTCATTGGAAACGTCGAAGGCCGAACTTGCCTTCTGGTCGATGACATGGTCGACACAGCCGGCACGCTCTGCAAAGCAGCAGATGCACTCAAAGAACGCGGCGCAGTGAAAGTTGTCGCCTACTGTACGCACGCGGTACTGTCGGGCAATGCCATTACCAACCTGGCAAACTCAAGCCTAGACGAACTGGTGGTCACCGACACCATTCCTCTATCCGAAGATGCCAGAGCGCTCAAAAAGATCCGGCAATTAACCATTGCCGATCTTCTCGCTGAGTCAATGCGCCGAGTAAGTAACGAAGAATCTATTAGCGCACTGTTTGAATAACAGTGTAATTTGAACCCTCTCATGGCATTGGTCGCAGGTGTCGCGAGAGTTAATTGAGGAGAACAGACCATGTCTGATCAATTTGAAATAGCAGTATCACCTCGCGGAGACATAGGGAAAGGTGCGAGCCGCCGCCTACGTCGCCTAGAGGGCCTTGTACCCGGCGTCGTTTACGGCGGTCACAAAGACCCCGTCAGCGTGAGCGTCATATCTAAGGACATCGAAAAGGCACTCGAAAACGAAGCATTCTACAGCCACGTTCTGACGCTTGACTTCGGTGACCACAAAGAAAGCGCCGTACTCAAAGATCTTCAGCGCCACCCAGCCAAGAACAGTGTTGTACACATTGATTTCTTGCGCGTAGTGGCAAACGAAGCCATCAAAGTGAACGTACCTCTGCACTTCGTAAACGAAGAGTCATGCAAAGGCGTCAAGGTGGGTGGCGGCATGATCCAACACCAGATGACAGAAATCGAGGTATCGTGCTTGCCTGCCGATATGCCCGAATTCATCGAAGTAGACATGGCCGACGTTGAAGTTGGCGCTATCGTTCACCTGTCTGATCTGACATTACCCAAAGGCGTAACCTCAGTTGCTCTGAGCTTAGGTGCTGATCATGATTTGGCGGTATCTTCCGTCACACCGCCTAAGGGCGGCGCGACTGCCGATGAAGCCGGCGACGCTGAATCAGCGAGCGAGTAACACCTTAAGGTTGTACAGACCATGACCCTGCGATTGATAGTAGGCCTGTGCAACCCAGGTAAGCAATACGAAGAGACCCGGCATAATGCCGGGTCTTGGTTTGTAGAGGCTCTCGCCTCTTGTTGCAGCGCACAATGGCGTAGCGACAACAAATTATTCGGCCGCACATGCCGCATTCAATACCGCGGGCACGACATCCACCTTCTACTCCCGGATACCTTTATGAACCTCAGTGGCAAAGCAGTAGCGGCCGCCGCTCAGTTTTATAAAATACCGCCCGAACAGATTCTTATTGCCCACGACGAGCTTGATCTACCACCGGGAACAGCGCGCTTTAAGTTGGGCGGCGGACACGGTGGGCACAATGGATTACGCGATATCATACCTGCTCTGGGCAATGCTAATGGCTTTTATCGCTTACGCGTCGGCATTGGCCATCCAGGTCATGCCAAAGCCGTGAGCAACTACGTTCTAACCAAACCAAGCCAAGATGATAAAATCGCGATAGACAATATCATCGGCGAGGCGCTACGCGCACTCGATAAATTACTAGACGGCGACTTCGCCAAAGCCATGACCCAGCTGCACTCCGTGGCAGCGGGCGAACCATAAGGATTCAGTAATGGGTTTCAAATGCGGGATTGTTGGACTCCCTAACGTTGGCAAATCGACTTTGTTTAACGCGCTCACTAAGGCCGGCATTGATGCTGAGAACTTCCCCTTCTGCACTATCGAGCCCAATTCCGGTATTGTTCCCGTTCCCGATCCGCGTCAAACCGAAATTTCCAAGCTGGTGAAACCTGAGCGCGAAGTGCCCACTACAATGGAGTTCGTGGATATCGCGGGACTTGTCGCCGGCGCCTCTAAAGGCGAAGGCTTAGGGAATCAGTTTCTAGCCAACATCCGTGAGACCGACGCGATTGCTCACGTAGTTCGCTGTTTTGCCGATGACAACGTCATCCATGTGGCGAATAAGGTAAACCCGGTTGCCGATATCGAAGTGATCAACACCGAACTTGCGCTAGCTGATCTTGAAAGCTGTGAGAAGCAACTGCAGAAGGTCGTTAGAACAGCCAAAGGCGGTGATAAAGATGCGGTAGCGATGAAGGCGCTTTTGGAAGAGGTGTTGCTGCCACACCTAAACGAAGCACAACCCGTGCGGTCGCTGGCCCTGGATGCCAACCAAATGGCGCTAGTGAAAACGCTACACCTGCTTACCGTTAAGCCCACCATGTACATTGCCAATGTGGATGAAGACGGCGTCGAAGGCAACGAATATGTCGAACAGGTTCAAGCCATCGCAGCCAAGGAAAACGCCATTGTGGTGGTGATATGCAACAAGCTTGAATCCGAGATTGCCGAGCTTGAAGACGACGAGCGTGCCGAGTTCTTGCAAGACCTGGGTATGGAAGAACCTGGCCTGGATCGCGTGATCCGAGCGGGTTATCAGCTACTGGGCTTGCACACCTACTTCACCGCGGGCGTCAAAGAAGTTCGCGCCTGGACGGTCAAAGTGGGCGCAACCGCCCCCGAGGCTGCAGGCGTAATCCACACGGATTTCCAAAAAGGGTTCATTCGCGCGGAAGTCATCGCCTATGACGACTTCATTCAATACAAAGGTGAAGCCGGCGCGAAAGAAGCAGGCAAGTGGCGACTTGAGGGCAAGGACTACATCGTCAAGGACGGAGACGTTATTCACTTCCGCTTTAACGTTTAAGAATTCGACCAGACCTGCCGCCGCAAGCGGTTATCACAAGGTCAACCCTCCAGCTAAGTTGTTGAGTTCAGGGCTTTCCGACACCAGCGTCGGAGCGCGACGAAGGGGGCGGAGTTTGACGAGGGGATTGGAGTGCAATCCGACCCCCTGATTACTGCAATCCACCCAGTAAGCCTAATGCGGGAGAAAGAGGCCACAGTAGGCTCTGACCCATTGGTTGCCTCGACCTGACCAACAACGATCCTGCGTAGCCTAACAGCAATCCTTCTCAATCTACCGCCGCTTCTGCTTAGCGACCCACTGCACATGCCTTTGAATTGCTTCGTCACTGAGCAACGCGGCCAAGGTGTTCAAACGTTTGCCTAGAGCCATTTCATCATATAAGCGATGAATACCTCGATGACAAAGAACACAAATTTGAATACCCCTGTTGAGCTCCTCTTTCGAATAATTCTTCTTGAACGCGGTTCTACGATGAAGCTTGCGCGGGATCAAATGATGAAAAGTGAGACTACGCTCCTGCTCGCAGAGCGCACAAACACCGCCCTCTTCGCTTTTAGGCGACAAAACAAGGCCTTCGCACCATGGCGGCCTTAAATCTCGTCGAGCCCGACTCTAATGCCCTTACGACTTTCTTCATGCGAGTCTTGACCGACCGATCTAACCGAAACGCTATATGAGTCATCGCTTAGCTTGGGCCTCAATTAAAGCCCTCAAGGCCGCAATCTCAGATCTCAGATCTCCCAAGGTTGGCTCGCCAGCGGCCTCTGCTTCTGCAGCCGCTAACTTTTTGTGTTCGTCATCCAGCACACTGACTACAATACCGATAATCATATTTAGAAAAGCGAAAGCCGATAAAAATATGAAGCTCAAATAAAAGGCCCAACTCAAGGGATACACCGCCATTGTCTCGTACATGACATCAGTCCAGTCCTCAAAGGTCATGATCCGGAACAGCGTCAGCATGCTAATCGCAATATCACCCCAAAGATCTGGGTTTATCGTGGCAAAAAAAGTCGCTCCAACGGCGGCGTAAATATAAAAAATGATAAACATCATCAACGCGACGTACCCGAGTTGCGGTAGTGCAGTCAGTAAAGACGTTAACAAGACCCGAAGCTCCGGGATAATCGAAACCATTCGAAGCACTCTGAAAATTCGAACAAGTCGGCCAATGAGCGCCAGCTCCGAATCTTGGATTGGAATCAGACTCACCACGACAATCAAGGTATCGAATAGATTCCAGCCGTTATAAAAGAAGCGCCTTTTGTTCTCGTCTCCAACAAAGCGTATTGTAAGCTCAACCATGAAGAACACGGTGATCATCCAATCAAGCGCAATTATAAGAGGCTCTGTCCATGCGGGCAGAGGGTAGGTCTTAACACCAATAATTAAGGCCGACATGATGATAATTGCAATCACGCACAGCTCGAATATTTTATTCGAACGGAGGCGGGCAAAGCGCTGTTCCAGCGAACTTAAATTGGGGTTAGACATATCGATTACCAAGCCGAAAGGCGACACCGCAATTGTAGCCGCGACCTCTTAAAATGTCAGTCAAAATGCGCACCCAGACTTGACACGGCGACCAAAAATCCGCACTATTCGCGCTCTCAAATTTGCATCGCGCAAGCTGAGATCTCAAGCGATATCACAAGATATCTGCACTCTGTGGCTACGTAGCTCAGTTGGTTAGAGCACAGCATTCATAATGCTGGGGTCACTGGTTCAAGTCCAGTCGTAGCTACCACTCCACTAATGTCGACATAATGGTAACGCAGGCGATAGCATCGCGGTTTATTTTGTTAATGCCTCGCTGTGAATCCGCGGCCGTAGCCAGCCACTCTACGAAGGCACAAGCACACGGTTTCGTAACGTTTTACTTCCCTCCTTACAAGAGGTGGCAAGCCAGTGCGGTCACTCGCCTAATTTTCATTTAGCAGCGCCACTGTGACCTTATGAATGGATCCGCTAAAAACACCGCCCTTCTTTTCATAATCTGCGACGCTCACGTTACTGTCTTGGCCCGATTCCATGAGCTCTCCCTGACCCGCCATTCTCACGGGTCGGTTGAGCAACACGCCCTCAGCAACAAGATCGTTGTCTATGAAAGTCGAAACATGCGACTCACTCCCCCTATAACGTACCTCCCATCTAATTTGGAAAGTACCCCGACCGAGCCCTCTTTTCGCCTTCAACTCATTCCTTCCATCCAACAGTGGCGAGGACGCCGATGTCGCCACAGGCACGCCATTATCGAGGTGGAAACTCCACCCCCCGAAGTAACTCCCAGCCGCAAAAATCACCCCCGAGCTCGACACACCCTGAATGGATATTTCCGCCTCGACACGGAATGACCCATTAAATATCCGTGGACCCAGAGCCTCGCCCACCTGAACGTTAGCTCCCCACAAAATTAGCTCCGTTCTCTGAGAATCAAAATAACCTCTCGCTGTCGCACGCTCTCGCCCACTCGAATTCTGTAGAGGTAAAACCTGATTGCGCAGCGCTTCTGAATCGAAGACATGTATTAATTCCGCGAGTTGTTCCGGATATTGCGAAGCAAGATTTTTCGTCTGACTAAAATCCGTATCAAGATGGTAAAGCTCCCAGTCGTAATCGACTGGAGCCGGGGTCTCGCGCGTTTTACGATCCCAAGGCATCTTAACGGGCGTTGTGTTGGCGAACCACCCATCATGGTACACCCCACGATCCGCTCCAATCTCAAAGTACTGCGTTAACCTGCGATTAGCTGCCTCAGGAGCATCAAAAACATAACGCATACTTACACCATCCATTGACTGTTGCGCCTCCCCATCCACAATCTCTGGCATTACGATATCAACAACATCCAGTATTGTCGGCGCAACATCGATCACGTGATGGAACTGGCTCCGAATTCCCGCCTTCTTAATCTCTTTCGGCCACGAAATAACCAAGCCGTTTCGAGTCGCACCGAGATGAGAGGCAATGCGTTTAAACAATGGGAAAGGTGCGTTAAGAGCCAGAGACCAACCGGCGGGTATAGCCTGGTACGTTAAAGGACCGCCCATGATATCCAAATTATCGGCTAACCACTCCATATCAAACTGAGGTTTGCTTTTATCCAAAGACATATCTCTAAGCTCATTGAGTGAACCAAATAAACCGTTCCCGACAGCAGCTCCGTTATCGCCTTGAATAAAAAATATCAAGGTGTTATCACGGATTCCCATTCTTTCCAACTCGTCCAAAAACCGCCCAAACTGGTGATCCTGGTACGCGAGCATACCCGCGTAAATCTCCATGAAACGCGCATTTACGCGTCGCTCTGAGTCAGACAGCGCCGACCACGGCTTAATTGCATCGGGACGTCTCGCTAAGGTAGTGTCCTGCGGAACAAGACCCAGCTCCAATTGCCTCACGAGAGTGTGCTCTCTGGCAGCATCCCATCCCTCGTCGAACCAGCCTTTAAAGCGGGCGCGCCAGTTGGGCGGCGCCTGCTGGGGTGCATGAGCGGTGCCAAATGCCTGGTACATAAAAACCGGCTTCTCTGGCCTCGCCGCTTTCTGCGTGTGGAGCCAGTTAATCGCCTTGTTGACCAACTCTTTATCAAAGATGTAATCGGCTGGCCTCAAAGAGCCGTCCACAGGCTGCGTACCCTCAAAAAGAGCGGGTTGAAACTGGTCCGTATCTCCTGCCAAAAAGCCGTAGAAATATTCGAACCCTCGGCTCGTAGGCCAATTATTGAATGGGCCCGCCGGCGACCGTTCAGACGGGGGTACGTTGTGGTCCTTTCCGAACATAGCGGTAGCATAACCAAAATCCCGAAGAATTCGGGCGATCGTAGCGGCCGTTTTGGGGATCACGCCGGTATAACCGGGGTACGGTGTCGCCATTTCCGGATGATGTCCGGTTCCCA
>Ga0181553_10003076_pt1 | contig 14552 bp, 12 predicted proteins | sample 011ome_17_FD_133753 | JGI IMG/M metagenome (GOLD analysis project Ga0181553, IMG submission 133753) | Coastal salt marsh microbial communities from the Groves Creek Marsh, Skidaway Island, Georgia - 011502XT metaG (megahit assembly) | ecosystem: Environmental > Aquatic > Marine > Intertidal...
ACCAGCGGATATTCCGGAAGTTGATCGGCGCGGCATTCTCAGGTCGATTGTACGCTGTACGGGCAAAAAGGTCGCGCAGGCCGCGCCCCACTTCGTTATTGAAGAAGTAGAGAATCTGGATGCCGATGCCCAGTCCTTGCTGACATTAAATCCGGGAGCAGACGCCAGTACTTATATACAGGGGAAGGATCTGCCTCTGGAGCAGACTATCGCCAATATGTCGGGCATTCTGGCCAGCATGGGCATCAAGATCGAAATCGCCTCCTGGCGCAATATCATTCCCAATGTGTGGTCGTTGCATATTCGCGATGCCCATTCACCGATGTGTTTCACCAATGGCAAGGGCGCAACCAAGGAAAGTGCCTTGGCCTCTGCCTTGGGTGAATATATCGAGCGCCTCAATAACAACCATTTTTATGCTGGTGCTTATTGGGGTGAAGAGATTGCTAACTCGGCATTCGTGCATTATCCGAACGAACAATGGTTCAAGCCCGGCCGGAAAGATGCACTCCCCAAAGAAATTCTGGATGCGTACTGCCTGGACATCTATAACCCGGATGGTGAGTTACGTGCCTCGCATTTGGTCGATACCAACTCCGGCAATGCCGAGCGGGGGATCTGTTCTTTACCCTTTGTGCGGCAATCGGATGGTGAGGTTGTGTATTTTCCGTCCAATCTGGTGGAGAACCTCTTTGTCAGCAACGGCATGAGTGCCGGTAATACGTTAGCTGAAGCACAAGTACAGTGCCTGTCTGAAATTTTCGAACGGGCCGTTAAGCGCGAAATCCTGGAAGGGGAAATCGCCTTGCCGGATGTGCCGCAAGACGTATTATCCAAATACCCCGGTATTCTGGCTGGCATACAGGGTTTGGAAGCACAGGGCTTCCCGGTACTCGTTAAAGATGCATCCCTTGGCGGCAAGTACCCCGTGATGTGCGTCACCCTGATGAACCCGCGCACAGGCGGTGTCTTTGCGTCTTTTGGCGCGCATCCCAACTTCGAGGTTGCGCTGGAACGTAGTCTCACGGAATTGTTGCAGGGTCGTAGTTTCGAAGGCCTGAACGATTTACCGCAGCCTACCTTTGAAAGCAACGCGGTGACTGAGCCTAATAACTTTGTAGAACATTTCATTGACTCCAGCGGGATCGTTTCGTGGCGCTTTTTTAGCGCCAAGGCAGATTACGAATTCGTCGAATGGGATTTCTCAGCGACTGGGCCTGATGCCAATACCGAAGAGGCGGCAACGCTGTTCGGCATTCTCGAAGAGATGGGCAAAGAGGTTTACATGGCAGTCCATGATCAACTTGGGGCGTTTGCTTGTCGGATCCTGGTGCCCGGGTACTCGGAAATCTATCCTGTAGAAGATTTGATCTGGGATAACACCAATAAAGCGCTGTTGTTCCGGGCCGATATTCTGAATCTACATCGCCTGGACGATGCCAGCCTCGAAGCATTGCTTGAACGTCTCGATAACAACGAACTCGATGACTACTCGGATATTGCCACGTTAATCGGTATCCAGTTTGATGAGAATACAGCCTGGGGCCAACTCACTGTGATGGAGTTGAAGCTGTTGATTCATCTGGCCTTGCAGCAGTTTGAAGATGCGCATGATCTAGTGGGTGCTTTCCTGCAGTACAACGACAATACGCTGGAGCGAGGTCTGTTTTATCAGGCATTAAATGTAGTTCTGGAAGTGCTGCTGGATGATGAGATGGACCTGGACGATTACATCGTCAACTTCCGACGGATGTTCGGCGATGCACGGATGGATGCCGTGCTGGGTTCGGTCGATGGCAGTGTCCGTTTCTACGGGTTAACGCCAACCAGCACGAAGCTCGAGGGCCTGGATAGACACCACCGCCTGATCGATAGTTACAGAAAGCTGTATAAAGCGCGCGCTACTGTGGCGGCTACATCGGTATAAGTTTGTCAGTCATGCCGAAGATACCGCAATCCTGCAAAGTGCTCAGCCTCATCCCGCCGATGACGCAGCTGAATACGCCGTATCCATCGACGGCGTATCTCACAGGATTTCTGCGTTCTCAAGGCTTCGATGCTGTTCAGGAAGATCTGGCGCTTGAATTGGTGCTGCGTTTCTTCACCGCGTCAGGACTGGCTGACATCAAGGCTGCTGCACTCGCGCAGCCGGAAGCAGCGCGCAGTGCCAGCGTGAATTATTTTCTCGATTATTTCGAGCGTTACCAGCGCACCATTGAACCGACCATTGCCTTTTTGCAGGGCAGGGATAGCACGCTAAGTCATCGTATTGCGAGCCGAGGCTTTCTGCCTGAAGGTCCACGTTTTAGTGTGCTGGATGCCTATGAAGACGATGACGCCGGTGATCCTCTGGCCTGGGCGTTCGGTGCGCTCGGTACGCACGATCGGGCGCGTCACTATGCCACGCTCTATCTGAATGATCTGGCCGATGTGTTACGTCATGCCGTCGATGAGCGCTTCGAATTTGTGCGTTATGCCGAATCGCTGGCAGGAAGTCAGCCAACCTTCGACCCTTTAGCCAAGGCATTATCAGCGGAACCGACCCTGGTCGATCATTACTTGCAGACCTTAACGCAGCAAGCACTGGCCCGACACCAGCCAGATCTGGTCCTGCTCTCTGTACCATTTCCGGGTAACGTTTACGCGGCCTTCCGCATCGCCCAGTGTATTAAAGCCATTAATCCGGCGATCAGGATCGTGCTGGGTGGTGGCTTCGTGAATACCGAACTGCGTGAACTGAGCGACCCACGTCTATTCGATTTTGTTGATTACATCACCCTCGATGCCGGGGAACGGCCGGTTCTGGCGATTATCGAACACCTGCAAGCTAAGCGTTCTGTAGCGCGTCTGGTGCGTACCTTCATCAGAAATGACGCAGGCCAGGTGCAGCTCATGAACTGGGCAGAACCGGATATCTCCTTTGAACAGGTTGGCACGCCGACCTGGGATGGTCTGCCGCTTGATCGATATTTGTCGCTCCTCGATATGCTCAACCCCATGCACCGGTTGTGGAGTGACGGCCGCTGGAACAAGCTGACCATTGCCCATGGGTGCTACTGGAAAAAATGCAGTTTCTGCGATGTGAGTCTGGATTACATCAGCCGTTATGAAACAGCCTCTGCCAGCTTGCTGGTCGATCGCATCGAACAGATCATTGCCGAAACTGGCCAGACGGGTTTCCATTTCGTCGATGAAGCAGCGCCACCCAAGGTGTTGAAAGCTTTGGCAGAAGAGCTGATCCGCCGCAACGTCACTATTTCATGGTGGGGCAATATCCGCTTTGAGAAAACCTTCACGCCGGAGTTGGCCGAACTCCTGGCCGATAGCGGTTGCATCGCTATGTCGGGCGGTCTGGAAGTGGCCTCGGATCGGTTACTCAAGCTCATGCAGAAGGGCGTATCCGTCGAGCAGGTAGCGCAGGTAACCCGCGGCTTTGCTGATGCCGGTATTCTGGTGCATGCCTATCTGATGTATGGTTTCCCAACGCAGACCGTACAAGACACGGTGGATGCACTGGAATATGTCCGTCAATTGTTCGAGAACGGTTGTATCCAGAGCGGCTTTTTCCACCGTTTCACGTGCACCGTTCACTCGCCGGTGGGCCTGGATCCAGAGGCTTACGGCATTAGTTTGCAGCCCTTGCCACCGACCACCTTTGCCCGAAATGACGTTGGGTTTATCGACCCCACGGGTGTCGATCATGATTTGCTGGGGCAGGGCTTAAAGAAAGCCATCTACAACTTCATGCATGGCATTGGCCTGGATGAAGATGTGCGTAGCTGGTTTGATTTGCCCAAAGGCCAACTCCCTAAGCCGGGGGTGCCCCGACAGAAGATTGCTAAAGCTTTGGGCTTTATTTAGCCTGCACGGCTTGGTGTCGTGGACAGCTAACCAGGTGGTCATTGACCATGCCGCTGGCCTGCATGAAGGCATAGCAGATGGTGGGGCCGACAAATTTGAATCCGGCCTTCAATAGCGCTTTGCTCATGGCGATGGATTCCGGCGTGCTACAGGGCATTTCCGCCATGTTCGACCATTTATTCTGAATCGCCGTGTTGCCCACAAATTGCCACAGATAGTCGCTGAATGATTGGCCACTGGCTTTGATGGCCAGATAGGCCTTCGCATTGAGGATGGTGGCGGCTACCTTGGCACGGTTGCGGATGATGCCGGGGTCTGCCAGCAGGGCAGCGATTTTAGCCTCATCATAATCAGCAATGAGTTCAGGCTTAAAGCCATCAAATACCAAGCGGTAATGCTCACGCTTTTTAAGAACGGTGGACCAGGAGAGCCCGGCCTGTGCGCCTTCCAGATTCAGTAATTCAAACAGGGCAAGATCGTTTCGGAGCGGCAGGCCCCATTCTTCATCGTGATACTGGCGGTAAAGATCAAAGCCTGTGCACCAGGGGCAAGGTTCTGCAGATTTACTTGAGTTCTGCGGCATAGATTTCAGGGTTGAAACCCACCAGGAGTTTTTTCTCGGTATCAAGGACTGGGCGTTTGATCATGCTCGGGTACTGCATCATCAGTCGATGTGCTTTAGCAGCATCGACATCGGCACGCTCTTCATCGGTAAGTTTTTTCCACATCAGACCGCGTGTATTGAGTAAGGTCTCCCAACCGGAGCGTTTGATCCAGTCGGGGAGATGCGCTTCGGCCACGCCCGCCTTTTTGTAATCCACGAAGGTATAGGCAATGCCATTGGCTTCAAGCCAGGCAAACGCCTTCTTCATCGTATCGCAGTTCTTGATGCCGTAAACGGTAATCATGGCGACTTCGTCAGTTTAGCCAATGCTTCGGCCATGGCGTTATTCATGGGAGCCGCTTGCTGGCGAGGTGCTCTCTGCGGCGCATTGTCACGGGGCCGTTGCTGCTGGTTGTGGTTGCCGCTGGGTGCGTTATCGTGACGTTCCCGCTTCGGTGCAGCTTCATCGCTCATGCGCATGGTGAGCGCGATGCGCTTGCGGGGTAGATCCACTTCCAGGACTTTAACGCGCACGACCTGACCGGCCTTCACCACGTCATGCGGGTCTTTGACGAAGGTATTGGAGAGGGCAGAGATATGCACCAGGCCATCTTGATGAACCCCGATATCAACGAAGGCACCGAAGGCGGCGACGTTGGTGACCACCCCTTCAAGCATCATGCCAGGAACCAGATCCTTCACTTCTTCGACACCATCGGCAAAGCTGGCCGTGCGGAACTCTGGGCGTGGGTCACGGCCGGGTTTTTCCAACTCTTTGAAAATATCCTGTACGGTCGGTAGACCGAATCGGTCATCGGTATATTTCGCGGCGCTGAGCGAACGCAGGACGCTGTTGTTACCCATGATGGATTTGATCGGTTGCTTGAGGTCGGCAATCATCTTCTCGACCACAGGGTAGGCTTCGGGGTGAACCGAGGATGCATCGAGTGGATTTTCACCATCACGGATACGCAAGAAGCCTGCTGCCTGTTCGAATGTCTTGTCGCCGAGGCGAGGCACCTGCAGTAATTCCTGACGTGTTTTAAAAGCACCGTGTGCGTCGCGGTAGCTGACAATGTTGCTGGCCAGGCTGGCGTTGAGTCCTGAGATCCGGGTGAGTAGGGGCGCAGAGGCCGTGTTAACGTCGACGCCAACTGCATTCACGCAGTCTTCAACGACGGCATCGAGACTGCGCGCCAGTTTGAGTTGTGAGACGTCATGCTGATACTGGCCAACGCCAATGGACTTGGGCTCGATCTTTACGAGTTCGGCGAGCGGATCCTGCAAGCGGCGAGCGATAGAGACCGCGCCACGTAGCGATACATCCAGTTGCGGGAATTCACGGGCAGCGAGTTCGGACGCAGAGTAAACCGACGCACCGGCCTCGGACACGACCAGCTTGGTCAGCTTTAATTCCGGGAATTGCTTCATGACATCCTGGATGAGTTTGTCGGTTTCCCGACTGGCAGTCCCGTTACCGATGGCGACCAGGCTAACACCGTGCTTTTTGGCCAGTGCAGCGATGGTGGTCATGGCGCCCGCCCAATCGCGGCGTGGTTCGTGTGGATAGATGGTGTCGGTATCGAGCAGTTTGCCGGTCGCATCGACGATGGCAATCTTGCAGCCGGTACGAATGCCGGGATCTACACCCATGGTGACGTGTTGACCAGCCGGTGCTGCCAGTAAGAGGTCTTTGAGGTTCTTGCCGAAAATCCGAATCGCTTCTTCTTCCGACTTTTCGCGCAACTGGCCCATTAGATCCAGTTCCAGATGCAATGAGAGCTTAACGCGCCATGTCCAGCGAACGGTGTCGTTCAGCCATTTGTCGGCCGGTCGGCTTTGCTGCTTGATGCCAAAGCGATTGGCAATGCGTTGTTCACAAGGGTTGGGCGCTGTGGAGGGCGTTTCCTGATTCAGTTCGCTATCTAACACCAGCGATACCTGTAGAAAGCCTTCATTACGGCCACGCAGCAGTGCCAGGGCACGGTGCGAAGGCATGCTGTTCAGGGGTTCGTAAAAATCGAACCAGTCGCGAAATTTGGCACCTTCGGTTTCTTTGCCTTCAACCACCTTCGATTGCACCATGCCGTGCTCATTGAGGTAGTCACGTAGTTGTCCAACCAGCTCCGGGTCTTCGGCAAAACGTTCCATCAGAATCTGGCGTGCGCCATCTAGAACTGCTTTCGCATCGGCAAAGCCTGCATCAATATTCAGATACTTCTCGGCCTCGGCTTCGGGTGCGAGCTCCGGGTTATCGAGCAGGGCATCGGCTAAGGGCTCAATACCGGCTTCACGGGCAATCTGCGCTTTGGTGCGGCGCTTCTGCTTGTAAGGCAGGTACAGATCTTCCAGCCGTTGCTTGGTTTCGGCGGCATCGATGTCTGCCTTGAGTTCGGGTGTCAGTTTGCCTTGTTCTTCAATCGAAGCCAGGATCGAATTGCGGCGATCTTCAAGTTCACGCAGATAGATCAGACGTTCTTCCAGGTGGCGCAGCTGGGTGTCATCCAAACCACCCGTGACTTCTTTACGGTAGCGGGCAATAAAGGGCACGGTAGCGCCTTCATCCAGCAGTTGAATCGCGGCTTTAACCTGTTCCTTTTTTACCTGAAGTTCTTTGGCAATTTGTTCGTCAATAATCAGTGGCATATTTAGGCTAATAAAAGTTCATGCATGCCGTTTCAGGCACACGGGTTGTTTCGTATTTCGGTAGATTAGTTCGGAGCCGTTTCGCTCAACCACAGGCATTTGCCGCCGGATTCTTTTTGAATCTGCGCCAGCACTTTTTGATGCTCCTGTAATTCGTTCTCATCAGCCACCAGTATCCGCAGCTGTTTAAGACGACTTGAATCAGCATTGAAGGCAATGGTTTCTGCTGATTCTTCAAAGACCATGGCGAAGCCATCCTGACCACGGGTCATGATCAGATAGACATCGGCCAGCAATTCAGCATCGAGTAGAGCGCCGTGCAGGTTACGTTTTGAGTTGTCGATTTCCAGCCGTTCGCACAGGGCATCGAGGCTGTTACGTTTACCCGGGTAGTTATCCCGCGCCATTTTTAAGGTGTCGGTTACCTTGTGGCAGTAGGTCGTGACAGGTTGCTTGCCAAGGAGCTCCAGCTCGGCATTGAGAAAGCCAACGTCAAAAGGGGCGTTGTGGATGACCAGTTCAGCACCGTCAATAAAATCAAGAAAGTCGTCAGCGATGTCTGCGAAGCGGGGTTTGTCAGCCAGAAAATCTCGTGAAATCCCGTGCACGTTCTGTGCCCCTTCATCGATATCACGATCCGGATTCACATAATGGTGGAAATGTCGGTTGGTCAGGCGGCGGTTGACCACTTCGACCCCGGCCACTTCGATAATGCGATGCCCTTGTCTGGGGTCTAGGCCGGTTGTTTCAGTATCTAAAATAATTTGGCGCATGCTGTTCCGATTCTGAGTGCAATTGCCATTTTACAGGGTTGGTAGTTCATCGATGCCCTGGTTGGCTAATTGATCTGCGCGTTCGTTTTCGGGATGTCCGGCATGGCCTTTCACCCAGTGCCAACTGACACTGAAATTTTGCGCGAGGGCATCCAGTTGTTGCCAGAGGTCGGCATTTTTAACCGGTTTTTTGTCAGCGGTTTTCCAGCCGTTACGCTTCCAGCCGTGAATCCAGGTCAGCATGCCTTGTTGTACGTATTTGGAGTCGGTGTGGACTTCCACGGCGGTTGCCTTATCTGGTTTGAGTGCGGCAAGCCCTGAAATAACCGCTTGGAGCTCCATACGGTTATTGGTGGTATTACGCTCCCCACCGTGTAGCGTTTTTTCATGGCCGCGAAAGCGAAGTAGGGTGCCCCATCCGCCTGGGCCGGGATTGCCGCGGCAGGCCCCGTCAGAATAGATTTGTACGGTATCAGAAGGTGAATGCGTCATAGAGATTTAGTCTGGTTTTGTTCGGCAACGAGCGAGGCTTTTGCACGAACTTTCTTTGCAGGATCGGCCCAACTCGGGGTGATTACAGTCATGCCAGGAACGCGCTTGACCGCCATGATTGCGTAACAGGCGCCCGCAAACCCCCACCAGCGATTCCCCGCCAGTTCCAGCCAGTTGAGGTGCGCGTAGCTGCTGTCGTTGCGGCACGGCGGGGCATAGCAACCAAAGTGGCCTCGGGCAACGTCAAAATCAAGCAGCTTGAGCCAGTCTTTGAGGCGAAGGACCGATAGGTAATTAGCTGGCCAGGGAAAACCAATACGCCCAGGAGTGGCTAACCGACTGAGATAGTTGCGTAAGCCCCACAAAGAGATTGGGTTGAGGCCTAGAATCAGCAGCTGTCCTTCCGGACGGAGAACCCGGTAAGCTTCACGTAAAACCTGGTGCGGGTCGAGGTGTGCTTCGAGGATAAAGGGCAGCACCACCAGATCCAGGCTCTCTGAATCGAAGGGCTGCGCCGAGGCGTTTATCTCCAGGGCCAACGGTGTGCTACCCAATTGTGGCTGGATCGCGCTATGGTCGCCATGGTTGCGGGTGATACAGCGAAAACGGTGCTGAATCCGGTTATTGGCCATCAGGTCAAGCCGCTCACAACCAATTTGTGCCGCCTGGAGCCCGAACACATCAACCAGCAGGTTTTCCGATGTTTTCAAGGCCCACTGTGCCACGTAGCGACCGGCAGGCGTCAAAAACCAGTCATCGTAGGCAGGCGAAAAAAACGTGTTTGACATCCGAGGGTACATAGGGAAAATGAGGCATCAGTTTACCGCGCAAAGTAGATTCTTTATGAACAATCCACCCGATCCCTTTGAGACACTGATTTCCCATCACGGTCGCCTAGACGTGATTGGCATCCCCGCGTTTGACGACAACCTGATCTGGTTGCTGCAACGGCACGACGAGGGCAGTTCGGCGCCTCATACGGTCTGTGTGGTTGACCCCGGCGATGCCGCCCCGGTCATTGATTATTGCCAAATACATCGGTTGCTGCCGACCCAGGTTCTGTTGACGCATCACCATGGTGATCATACGGGTGGGGTAGCCGCGCTGGTTAACTGGATGCGGCAGACTCACCCGGCGTATTCAGTGACTGTCTACGGGCCAGAGATCGAAGGCATTGCTACGGTGAACTATCCGTTGAAGGGCGCTGAGCAACTGATGCTCTGGCCTGACATTGCCGTTGAGGTTATGGCGGTTCCAGGCCATACACGTGGGCATTTAGCGTACTTTCTGCCCGGTGATGCCGATTCTGCGCCGCCCGCGTTGTTTTCGGGGGATGTGCTTTTCGGTCTAGGTTGCGGGCGTTTGTTCGAAGGTACGGCCGAACAAATGTTTGATGCGCTGACACGTATTGCACAACTTGACGGCGCAACGCGCATTTATTGTGCCCACGAATACACCGCACTGAATCTGCCGTTTGCGTTGAGCGTGGACCCGACCAATGCAGAATTGCTTGCCCGGGCAGATCGAATTCGAGCTTTGCGGCAGGCCGGTCGCGCAACTTTGCCGTTGTTGTTAAGCGAAGAGCATGCGACGAATCCGTTTTTGCGCTGTGATCAGACGCGGATTGTGCTGGCCAGTGGTGTCGATGACGGGGCCAGATCTGATCAGGTTTTTACCCAGTTACGCAAGCTGCGAGATACCTTCAAGGCCCGCTAAGCCTTTATCGCCATAAGCTTAGTAAAGGTGGTACCAGGGCTTGGTGCGCTGGATGCCTTGAGTCAGGAATCGACTATTCGGGTAGTTCTGACGCAGGATGCGATCGCTATCGCTCTGTAGGTCAGTCAAACCCAATTGACCGTAGCTGTAGGCCATAACTGCCAACGCTTCTTCAACGGCCGGCGCATCGGGGTAAAAGCGAACGACGTTCTGGGCGCGGTTGGCGGCAGCCAGCCAGGCACCACGGCGCACATAGTAATTGGCAACATGCAGATCGTGTGAGGCCAGGGCATTCACTAACCATAGCATGCGCTTGGCCGCATCATCGCGATATTTGCTGTTCGGAAAATTGTCGTACAGATATTTGAAGGCGACGAATGACTCACGCATGCTTTTGGGGTCACGTTCGGTCGGATCCTGCTGCATGACGTAACCGCCATAGCCCAGATCTTCGTTAAAGCCAATCATGCCCTTGAGATAGTAAACGTAGTCCAGATTCGGGTGGTTTGGGTGCAGCTTGATAAAACGGTCACACGCAGCAATGGCTGGCGCTGGCTCATTAGCCTTGTAGTGTGCGTAGGCGGTTTCGATCTGTGCCTGTTGCGCATAGGTCCCATACGGGTAGCGGGCTTCGAGTTTTTCGTAATACTTAACTGCTTGTTCGTAATTGCCTTCGTCCAGTGATTCTTTGGCCGTTGTGTAGAGTTTATTGGCTGACCAACCCTTCGTTGGATCCGAATCTTCTTGAAAAAGTGCGCAGCTGCTCAATACCAATGGTGTGAGCGCAAGCAGAATCAGGCGGCGCAGGGTGCCGTAGATTGGTGACCGAAAGGAAGGAAGCATGCTTTTTTTGCGAAATAAGCGCGGCATTGAAGCCAGAAAATGGCCTGAAAAGGGCTGAAAACGATAGACTACGCACAATGAAAACGCAGCCTTATCCCGAAGACATCGACTCGCCAGAAGCGATGGACGACTTAGAAGACAATTCTGGCGATGATAGCACGCTCGACCTGGTCGCCACGCAAGGTGGACGCCTTGATCAGGTGCTGGCCGAGATGATCCCCGAGCATTCCCGCAATCGACTCCAGCAGTGGATCAAAGCGGGTCGTGTGCTGGTAGATGGTCAGCCTGTGCTCGAGCCCAAGCATAAAATCTATGGGGGTGAAGATCTCGCCGTCCGTGTAGACCAGGTGCTTACCGAGGCCCAGGCCGGGACTTTTTTGCCAGAGCCTATGGAGTTGCAGGTAGTTTATGAAGACGAACACCTGCTGGTGATTAATAAGCCAGCCGGTTTGGTCGTCCACCCTGCGGCCGGTAATTGGCAAGGCACTTTGTTAAATGGTCTTTTGGCCTACGATCCGTGCTTTACCCAACTGCCGCGCGCCGGCATCGTGCATCGGCTCGATAAAGGCACCTCTGGCCTGATGGTCGTCGCCAAAACGCTGGCAGCCCATACACACCTGGTGCGGCAGTTACAGGCCCGCACCGTTAAGCGCTTGTATCGGGCCGTTGTCTGTGGCGTGCCACGGGTGGATGGCACGGTCAATGCCCCAGTCGGTCGTGACCAACGTCAGCGAACCCGTATGGCCGTGACCAGCCAGGGTAAAGAAGCCATTACCCACTATCGACTGCTTGAAATGTATCCGGGCTGCAGCCTGGTGGAGTGCGTGCTCGAAACGGGTCGTACACATCAGATTCGCGTGCACATGGGGTTTCTGGGCAATCCGCTGGTGGGTGATGCAACCTATATGGGGAACAGACGTTTCCCGCTGCCTGATCCTGCTATGCATTTTGAACGACAGGCGTTACATGCGCGCCAGCTTGGGTTGATTCACCCGGTAAGCGGCGAGCTGATGAAGTGGACGGTGCCGCCCCCTGCTGACATGACCCGGTTGATCAACGACTTGAGAGATTTGTCTGACAGTGCCTGATGCGCAGACTGCGGTACCCGGTTTTGAGCCGGATTGGCACTTGCCGCCCGGCGTACAGGCTTGGCAGACTTGCCGTGGCAGTGGCCCTTTGCCCTATGGCGGATTCAACCTCGGACACCATGTTGGGGATGAACCTGCGCTGGTAGCGGCTAATCGAGCACGGTTGTTGGCGCAGATCCCCAGTCATCCTACTTGGCTGAATCAAGTGCACGGCACGACAGTTTTAGAGTTGACGCAAGCGTGTAGCGAAGCGACGCCTGAGGCCGATGCCGTATGGACGAGTGAGCCCAATGTGGTCTGCGCCATTATGACGGCCGACTGCCTTCCCGTATTGCTGGCCGATCGACTTGGTCGTGTGGTGGGCGCTGCCCACGCGGGCTGGCGAGGTTTGGCTGGCGGTGTGCTTGAAGCCTTGATTCGCCAAATGACTGAAAAGGGGGCAGGGCGGGCCGCAGACTTAAGCGCTTGGCTGGGTCCTGCTATTGGCCCCAGTGCTTTTGAAGTGGGTCCGGACGTTGTTGAGGCTTTTATGACCTTGTCCTCGGATAATCAACGCTTTTTTTCAGCAGTGGCACCCGGCAAGTGGCATACGGATCTGCCAGGTTTAGCCGCACAGAAGCTACGTGCCCTCGGTGTGACGGATGTCACGCAGTTCAATGGTTGTACCTATACGCAGTCTAAGTTGTTTTACTCCTATCGAAGAGATCAAGTGACCGGTCGTATGGCTTCGATGATCTGGATGAACGCCTGACCCTTATAATCCACAATTGATTGTTAACAAGGCCAGATGGCTGTTATGACTTTATCTCCGCTTACCTGGATTGTTTTGATGTGCCTCGCGGGCACATTTGCCAGCATTATTGTTTCACTGCTGGTTTCGTTGGCGGCACATCCGCGCATCGTGCCGGTGCTGGTCTCTTACGCCATTGGTGCCATGTTAGGCGCTGTATTTCTCGATTTGCTGCCGCATGCGATTGAGCATGCCGGTAATGTTCAGCACATCATGGCCACCGTTTTAGCGGGCGTTCTGTTCTTTTTCCTGCTGGAAAAGCTGGTGCTCTGGCGCCATTGCCATGAGCATCATTGTGAAGCGCATGAACATCGCGGTCATAGCCACAGCCCCAAGGCGTCGGGCTGGCTCATACTGATGGGCGATGTGGTGCACAATTTCGTCGACGGGATTTTAATTGCTGCTGCCTTTACGGGCAGTACCGAAATCGGCATTGTGACGGCGCTGGCCATCATTGCCCATGAAATCCCGCAGGAAACCGGCGATTTCGTCATTCTTTTACATTCTGGTTTTAGCCGCTTCAAGTCTATTTTACTGAATATCTTGTCCAGCATTGCCACATTGGTCGGGGCGGTTCTTGCTTACCTGCTGCTCTCCGGACTTGAGTCTTGGGTGCCGAGTATGCTCGCGCTGGCTGCTGCCAGTCTTTTATATGTATCCGTGGCCGATCTTATTCCGGGGTTGCATAAACGTCCGGAGCTCAAAGCCACCGGCTTGCAAATCGGCATGATTCTTTTAGGTGTACTTTCTATTCAGGTCGTTCAGATTCTTATCGGGGAGTAACGCAGCATGACGTCATTTCAGAATCCATTTTGGCCAGGTATGCAGGGTATTGCCGATCTGCCCAAGCAGATTGAGGCGTTGACCCAATCTTTGGCGGGGTTTCTGGAGGCGCACTTGCCCCAAGATCAGGCCAAAACGATGGCGTCTTTGACCCCACCTGCCGAAAAGTTTCAGCCGTTGGTTAATGACTTGATGGCGGCGCATCAACAGCTCTGGCAGCAGATGCTTAATCGTAAAAATGGCACGGCAGAATCACCGGTGGTTGGTGCAGTCGCCAAAGATCGGCGGTTCTCGGCAGAGGCCTGGACCACCAGCCCAGTGCATGACTACATGCGCCAGGCCTATGTGCTCAATAGCCAGTTTCTGAATAATCTGGCGGGTATTCTTCCTTCGGAAGACAGCAAAGAAAGTGCACGCATTCGTTTTCTGACGAGCCAGTTTGTCGATGCCTTATCGCCCAGTAACTTTGCTGCAACGAACCCGGAAGTGATTCAGAAAGCGCTTAAGACGGAGGGGCGGTCCATTACCGAAGGCATCAACAATTTGTTGAAGGATCTCGCCAAAGGGCGCATCAGCACCTCGGATGAAACCGCCTTTGAAGTGGGTAAGAACCTGGCAACGACAGAAGGTGCCGTAGTTTACGAGAATGAGCTGATCCAGCTGATTCAATATGCACCGCTCACCGCCAAGGTGGGCAAGCGACCGTTATTGATTACGCCGCCCTGTATTAACCGTTTCTATATTCTCGACCTGCAGCCCGAGTCTTCATTAGTGCGCTTTGCCGTTGAGGCAGGGCATACCGTGTTCCTGATTTCCTGGAAAAACCCGGGTAAAGAAGATGCCCATCGCACTTGGGATGATTATCTGGAATTGGGTCCATTCTCGGCCATCCCGGTGGTTCAGACCATCAGCGGTAGCCAGACCATCAATATGCTGGGCTTCTGCATCGGCGGGAC
>Ga0181553_10003079_pt1 | contig 14544 bp, 13 predicted proteins | sample 011ome_17_FD_133753 | JGI IMG/M metagenome (GOLD analysis project Ga0181553, IMG submission 133753) | Coastal salt marsh microbial communities from the Groves Creek Marsh, Skidaway Island, Georgia - 011502XT metaG (megahit assembly) | ecosystem: Environmental > Aquatic > Marine > Intertidal...
ACAATATGCTTATGATCGGCACACCGGGCTCTGGCAAAACCATGCTTGCCGAGCGATTACCAGCCATCATGCCCTAATTAGATTCTGATGCTGCGTTCGCAGTGGCCGCGCTTGAATCAGTCACCCATCAGGGCGTCGATCTTCATGACTGGTTTCGGATGCGATTTCGTCGCCCACACCATAACTGTACCGTCGCGGCTATGACGGGTGGTGGTAAGTTACCTACGCCGGGTGAGATATCGTTGGCCCACAAAGGCATCTTATTTCTTGACGAGCTACCGGAGTTTGCCAAGTCAGTGTTAGAAAGTTTGCGCCAGCCATTAGAAGACCGACAGCTCACGGTATCACGCTCTAATTGGAAAACAACCTTTCCAGCCGATGTGCAACTCATCGCCGCGATGAACCCGTGTCCCTGTGGATATTTAACTAGCCAGAAAACCGCTTGTCGTTGTAGTGAACCAAAGCTTCGCAGCTATCTCGACAAGTTGTCAGGTCCTTTGCTGGATCGCATTGATATTCAGGTGATGGTTAATGAACTGGACACAACGATCTTGGAACCACACACACAACCTGTCGAGACCTCGGAGACGATCGGTAAGAGAGTCAACGAATTACGGTCTATGCAGTTTCAGAGGCAGGGTTGCCTCAACGCCGATCTGGATGTGAAGTCCATCATGCAATTTAAGGTATTACAATCATCGGCTGAACAAGCGTTTCACCAAGCAGTTGAGAAATATAATTTGTCGATGCGTGCACAACAGAAAGTATTGCGCCTAATGCTAACCGTGAGTGACTGGCTCAATCACGAGGCACTGTATAAAGAGAGCTTGCTGATGGCGTTATCTTTTCGGTCATTTGATCAGATCCATGAACGAATGCACCGGGGTTTGCACTAAAAAATTGCTTGGTTACTGCTCAAGCAGATTAAGTGCCCTTGGCTTAGTTAATAATTTTGCTGATCTCAGAGAGTATTTGGCTGAGGCACTGAACATGCGGCTGGTAATCAACAGAGGATTCGTGGCGATTAAACCAGATACTATGACAGCCTGCGTTACGTGCAGCATCAACATCATTATCACGACAATCGCCAATATGGATCAATTGCTCAGGCGCGATATTCAGTTGCTGACACACCAGCTCATACATGCGCGGATCGGGTTTGGCGTAACCGACCGAGGTTGGATTGAAGCGGGCGGAAAAATAGCCACTCAAACCTATGCGATCAGGGTCAGCGTTACCATTTGATATGGCAATTAATGGCAGTGAGTGTGATTTTAATGACTCAAGCAATGGGATGGTCTGCTCAAATAATGTGACCTCTTGTCGGGCATCGATAAATACCTGATAGGCCACATCGGGATCAGCATTGTTAATGCCGTAGTCCGCCAAGGCGTTTTGAATATGTATCTTCCTCAGTAGTGAGTAATCAACAATGTCTGGATTTTCCATACGAGACTGGTAGGCAAGCTTGACGAACTGGTCAAAGTCAAACGTCTCAGCAAAACCAGCATAACTATCAACCATATGCTCATACAGTTTAACGAAGGCATGCTTTATCACCGGTCCGTTATCAAACAGGGTATCATCTAAATCAAAACTAATGATGTAATCTTGTCCAGTCATGAACCTTTCTTACGAGAGCGCGGATGACTTTGATCATAAACACTCGCCAGATGTTGGAAATCAAGGTGGGTATAGACCTGTGTGGTAGACAGGTTGGCGTGGCCAAGCAGTTCTTGTACCGCCCGCAAGTCGCCGCTCCCCTCAAGCATATGTGTGGCAAATGAATGCCGCAGTCGATGTGGATGAAGTCGCGCTGGAATGCCCAGCACACGTCCCCAGTGACTCAAACGTGACTGGATGCTACGGTGACTGAGTCTCTGGCCACGCTGACTGAGAAAAATTGCGGTGTGCTCGCCAGAGTTCATATCCTGCCTGACGGTTAACCAAGAACGGATAGCTTGTAATGCCTTAGCTCCGACCGGCACCTGGCGTTGCTTATTTCCCTTGCCCGTGACAGTCACTTCGGCGTTGCTGATACTGAGATCGCTCAGATCGAGTGCCGCCAGTTCGGCCAGACGCAAGCCACTACTATAAAACAATTCCATCATCGCACGATCACGAATTGCTAAGGGCTCATCATTCGGAATACCATCGAGCAACTTAAACAGATCATCCACCGCAATGTCCTTAGGCAGGCGTCGACCAGCCTTCGGCGAATTCAGACTCTCCAGCGGATTGGTTTGGGTGACATCCTCTCGAATTAAATAGCGATACAGACTGCGCAAAGCACATAGTCGTTGATGAATGGTCGCTATCGCCAGCCCTTCTCGATGCCAACGCCCAATCAGTAGTCGAAATGCGTGGATATCAACCTTGTGCCAGCCATCGTTGGCATCCGGGCAGTGACTCAATGCTGTAGTAAGTTGGCGATGATAGGCAGAGAGGGTATTGGCAGAGTAATTTTTCTCTGCCTTAAGGTGATGAATATATCGCTCTATCTGTTGTTCGCCGGTACTCATTTACTCGGTATTTTGTGACAACCAAAGGCTCAATGTGCGTGCGAACAGGGATAAAAACAGATCACCATTTTCGGGTGCAAAATGTTGCTCATCGGGACTGCCAAGGGCTAAAAGTCCGGAAGTCTCGTTACTGCTCATAGGCACCAGCGCCACCGAGGCGACATCATTGGCATCGGCAAATAAAAAGTCTCGGCCAGCACTACGTAATCGGCCGGTAATGATTTTGTCCTGCGGCAGGTAGTCACCAAGCGCTGCTTTTGCGGCTTCCGCGTCCACCATAAAGTCATCAGAAAATTCACCACCGAAAAACATGAGACGAACATGCTCAATTGCGAACAGGTCAGCACAGGCCTTCTGTAGATGTTCAGCCAAACCCTCAACATCAGGCTGGTATAACAGCGCGATGCATAATTTAAAGATCTTGTGTAACAGCGCCTCGTTGTCACGCGCGTTGGCTACAAAATCGTTGAGGTCTTGCTTGAGTAATTTGTTTTCATCTCGCAACTGCTGAAGCTGACGATCAGCGAGTGATATTACGCCACCATTTTGTTCATGAATTTCCAACTTCTTAAGCAGCTCAGGCTCAGAGGCTATCCAGTTCGGATTGTGCTCGAGAAAATCACGGACAATCTGAGCTTCATCAATAGGTTCTAGTTCTGGTTCACTCATACGCGAATCTGTCCTTTAAATACCGTGGTTGCCGGACCAGTCATCTGAACGGATTTATGTTTATCTGGCCAGCGAATGAAAAGATGACCTCCCGGGAGATCAACGCGAATATTATTACTGCAATGCCCTTGTAAGTGAGCCGCCACCATCGAAGCACAGGCACCTGAACCACAAGCGAGTGTTTCACCACTGCCGCGCTCAAAGACACGGATGCGGATCTGCTCGTCGTTGACAACCTGAATGAAGCTGACATTAACCTGCTCAGGAAAATCCTCATGTGTGCCAATTTCAGGCCCCAAGGTGTCAATGGCAAGATTATCAACATCATCAACGAACACCATAGCATGTGGGTTGCCAATGGAGAGACTAACAAATTCTTGCTGTCCACTAGGCGTGGTTATTTGGTAAGTGTCTGCTTGTTCATCGCGTCGTAACGGGATGTCTTCGGGTGCAAATTTCGGCACGCCCATGAGCACAGATACCAGGCCGCTTTTCTCCAGTGTCATCGTAACTGGACCGCTAATGGTTGATGCCTTGATTTTACTTTTCCAAGTTAAGCCGTTTTCTCTGACAAACTTCGCAAGACAGCGCATGCCGTTGCCACATTGCTCAGCCTCAGAGCCATCGGCATTGAAAATACGAAAATGAAAGTCCGTTTCCGGATTTATCGGTGGCTCGACAACCAGTAGCTGATCAAAGCCAATACCCTTGTGACGAGAGGCGAGGCGTTGAACAATATTGCGATGAAACTCGTAGGGCTGGCTAATCCCATCAACGACCATAAAATCGTTACCTAGGCCGTGCATTTTAACGAACTCTAAATTCATGAATCTTTCTGGGTATCGTTCTTGTTCGGAGGGTCAGGTTTGACGAGCAATGGCCCCTTTTGGCCGCAACCAGATAGTATAATTACCAGAAGAATTGATAGCAGTTTTAATTTTGTCATGATATATGGTTCTATATCTCTATGGCGACAGTATAACAGTTAAATCTAACACATAAAGATGCATAAGACATTTATCTCAGACAATGGTGATGGTTGGCTAATATGAAAAGCTTTGATGAAAATATTGATGACACCTTGCTCGCAATCGAAGAGGCAATTGATGCAACTGGTGAGGACATCGACTACGATACCATATCAGGTATTTTGACCTTAATATTCCCAGATGACAGCAAAATCATAATCAATCGCCAGTCGGCAACTGAGCAGTTATGGATTGCCGCCAAGTCGGGCGGCTTTCACCTGGACTGGAGTGGCTCTACCTGGAAGATACTGCAGGAGGATATTGACCTGGAGACCCTGTTATCTGACTTGTGCACTGAGCAACTGAACGAGAAAGTCACGCTCGATATCGTACTCGACTAACCTTTGCTAAGCTCTTCGTACAACTGCGCTTCCAACTGCATTTTATAGCTTAGATGACTTGCCGTGCCCTGCGATTGGTTGGCGAGCGCAGAAATATCCAAATCAGTAATATAGGCCGGATAACGTTCGTTATTACTGCGATGTCGTAGAATAAGACGCGCCACAGCCTCAAGGACCTTATCGCCATACTCAAGCGGCGAGATTTCCTCATTGTCACAAAAGAAGGTGTACATGGGTCGATTGTTTGGACCCTCAGTTGCGATGACCTGAATATTTAGATAGTGGCTCAGGCGAGTGTCATTCATATGCCGCTGCAACTTAACCTGCCACACACCACGATTATTTTTATTCAGCTGATAAAAGCGAATATCAATGTTTGCCTGCAATTCCGCTTGTGACGCCTGACGGCGCAGCAATAGGGCATTAAAGAAGCGCTGGTAATGATTTAACATGGACTCGTGATCGAAAAAGTACTGGTCGGGTTGATGAAACAACACTCCCTGTTCATCCAATGCCCAGATCTCAGCCTGATTGTTGCGAACATGGTAGAACAGTTCAATGGCCTGTTGATGATTTTGCCCGTAGATGAGACGCATCGGCGAGTCAGACATACAGTAGGGATCAAATTGTACCGGACTAAACACAGCGACTTCCTTACCAAGAGAGTGGTAGACATCGGTTTCGTTATTTAGATAGCGTACGCTGGCTGTGGCATCACGAATATCAAACAAACAATAGTCATTAGCCAATTTCAAAAGATAACGTAACTCACCACCATGATTATGCTGATACCAAGCCTCCGTGTAGGCATTCCATAACTCGTCGATGCGGCGACCCACTGAATCGGATCGAGTCACCCCATAACATTTCACCAGCAGTTTAGGCCGTTGTTGAGGATCATCTGGCAAACTGGATTGCCATGCAGACAACGCATCAGACAGGGCGGTTGAGTCATCGAAGTGATTAATAACTACCTCGCCCCAACTGTTCAGACTGATAATGTCGAACTGTACCGCCAGATTTATATGCTGCGTGCCATAGTCGATGGCATCGGTTTTGTTACTCAATAATTGCAGGCCACGACGAGTGAGATCGGACATCGGATCCTGCCCTAAATTGACAATTACCATGCTGTAACACGTTTCTGCTTTTTCTTCGAAAGCCAAATCATCTGGTTTGAGGTTGTCTTTCGGAAAGTGGGAGATGATATTACGGCAGAACTGCTTCAGCTCATTGTGTGTGACACCGGTTGTCTCGGCATTAAGGAAGATTTGCGTTTGGCGATTCATCAAGCCATTGACATAAGCCCACATGGCTAACTCAACCAAATTCCCTGAGCGTTTAACGGGGGTATGGTAATTCGCCTCACCGGGTTTGACCTGCTCTTTATAGAGCAACCAGCTATTAAAACCTGATGAGGACACATGATGATGGAAGGTAATAAACTCTTCGTGTAAGTCAGGCGCAATGTTGGGGTTGATGAACTCGATTTTACCTGCGCGACGTTCAAAAGCGGCGTACAATTTTCGTCCCAGCAAGTTGATATCGAATTCCGTAATGCGACTCAACTTGGTGAGGCCACTGGCAAAGTTTGAAAGAAACTTGTAGCTGTTAGTAAGCTCATTAACTAAGTCGCGACGTTCCTTCTGCGCACGATTCACTTTCCATTGCGCACGACTATCGAGCTGGAGTAACTGATCCTGCTCCCATCCCCACTGTCGGGTGAGATCCGTCATTAGTTCGCGACGCCAGCTGATAGCACTATGGGTCACTACCTGTCCGACCTTTATCTTAACCTTGATATAAAAACAGCGACGAATTAATTCGAGCCGTTCAAACGCCTTCATGTTGAGTAAATATGCCTCTACCTTGCGATACATCATCAGGTAGGGGTCAATCTGATTAGCCGAGACATCCTCGGCGTATACCTGCTCCTTATAATCGGCACTCAGTGGCACTATGTCGGGGTACATGCTGGCATAGACTTCCATCAGAACAATTTTAATGACGGCCTTATAGGGCGCATCAATACCTTTATAGACTTGCCAGAGCGCAGCACCGAAAAATTCATCCACTGGAATGTCGGGTACCGGGCCAAAGTCAATCCAGTCGGTGGCGCGCAGGTAACGTTTGCGCAACAGATTATCAGCATAGTCCGTATAGGTAGCGTTATGTTCATTGGGAACCATCCACCAAAGTGGCGCTCGGCCAGCGAGGATGATTGCGGTGCGGTAAAACTCATCCAGCAATAAATAATGTTGGCTCGAACCAGCTGCCTCCTTATCCATGGGCGCCGACTGGTTGGTGCGGAAGTAGTCCTCGTCCATTAAGAAAAAGTGGGCGTCCAGACCAATCGTCTTAGCCCATCGACTGAGTAAGGTCAGCTTGCGTTTTAGTAACCCGATGGCCTCTTTATCAAGGGTTTTTCTGTGACAGACCCAAATGTCAAAATCACTCTCACCCGAGTGGGCAATCGTGCCGGAAGACCCCATGATAAATACCGACAATATTTCACGTCGCAGGTGTGCCCGTTTTTTGAGCACAAAGCTTTTCGCCAGTCGTTTGGCAGCGCGAACAGCCAGTTTATTCGGGGTATAATCTGAAATACCTGAGGGGGCATCCATATTGACGTAGCCGGGCAATATCGGATGATTTTGATGCAAAGACAAAGAAACAATATCTGCAAAATCGCGCTGATGTTCTAACATGGCTGCCCGCATGCGCTGCAACCGCTGGCGATTCAAACGTAAAAAGCGTTTGCGTAATACAGCGAGCTGTTTACGATCAATGCCTTCATAAACTACGTTTCTACCTGCCACAGATGTCATTCTCTAACCATGCAATTATTCTATTATAGAGAGTATGGTATACAAAAACAGTAGCAAGTGACCTATGCTTTTGACTAAGATGTGAACTGTTGGTCGTAAAACAGCGAGTCATAAAAACTTTGAGTAATCCAGAAGAACAACAAAGTAAGCGTTTTTTTATACCGGACTTCTGTCACACCCAGTCGGTTTTCATTGTCATTCTGGTTGCCGAGCTACTTGCCATATTGCTGTCACTGGCGCGCTTTGATAATGAAAACTTCTGGACCATCCTCGCCTTTTATTCATTATTCATCCAATGGGTCGCGCTCATCAGTGCTGCCTGTCTGTGTTTGCTGAGAGGGTGGTTGCGTAACCTATCTGATATCAAAGCTGGCACCATAAGTTATGTCATCATCCTGTTAATCACCCTCATTGCATCACTATTGGCAGAAATGATTCAGCAGTGGATAGAACCCAACATACCTGGCACCAAAGTGAATCCCGTGCTGGCCAATTTAATGGTTGCTGCCATACTGGCGGCGTTCTGGCTGCGGTTATTTTACTTGCAGGCGCAGTATCGCTTGCGCATTCAGGCCGAGACCGAGGCTAAACTACAAGCATTGCAGGCGCGGATAAAGCCGCACTTTTTATTCAACAGCATGAACATTCTCTCCAGCCTGATAGCCATTCAGCCGGACAAGGCTGAGCAGGTGGTTGATGATCTGTCGACATTATTTCGTGCCAGTCTCCGAGAGCATCGCGAGATGGTTTCGCTATCAGAAGAAATAACGATCTGTAAGCATTACTTTCATATCGAGTCACTCCGGCTTGGCGACCGTATGACGGTTGACTGGCAAATTGAGGGAGATATTACACCTTACAAGGTGCCCTCACTGTTGCTACAACCATTGGTTGAAAATGCCGTGTACCATGGTATTCAGCCACTCGTTGAGGGGGGCGCCATCAGCATTGTTATTCAAGCAACTGCGCAACGGCTGGACATTACCATCCGTAATCCGTTTGATGCCAAATCCCACAACGATCGTCGTGGTAATAATGTGGCTGTGAGCAATATTAGCGATCGACTAGCCCTTCTTTATGGTGAGGACTTTACCTTCACGCGGCAACAGTTAGATCGGGAATATGTAGTCAACATCCAGTTGCCATTGTCAGAGCAAGACCCATCATGAAGTTATTGATTGTCGACGATGAGCCACTCGCACGAGCACGTCTGATCTCCCTGTTGAATGATCACCCAGACATCTCCTCTATGGTAGAGGCCGCCAACGGCTTAGAGGCGATTGAGCAATACAAGGATTCTCAGCCTGATGTTATTTTAATGGATATACGAATGCCGGGTATGGACGGCCTCGAGGCCGCACGACATTTAGCACAGCTTGAAAATGCCCCGATTATTATATTCACTACGGCGTATGATGACCACGCACTGGATGCCTATGATCTGAACGCGATTGGCTATTTGCTCAAACCAGTTCAACGTGACAAATTGCTGCATTCGCTGGCGACTGCGAATCGATTATCATCTGATCAAATGAGTAAGTTGCCTAGAGCACAGCGGAAGTTTATCAGCGCCCAAGTGGCGGGCAAGCTGCAGATGGTGGCATTAGATGAGGTGTATTATTTTCGTGCTGAGCAGAAGTATGTGGTTGCTTGTCATGACAATGGCGAGCTGCTATTAGAGGAAACACTTAAGGCGCTTGAAGCAGAACTAAGTCAGCGCTTCATTCGCATACACCGTTCTGCTCTGGTTGCTATGGATAAAATAGCGGCATTGGTTAAAACACCCTCAGGCCAGACAGTTCTGACATTTAGCGGTATTGATGTTCAACTCGAAGTGAGTCGAAGACATCTGCCGGAAGTCAGAAAAACCATAAAACAATTGAGCCAGCGATAGGTATTTAATCGCAATTCAACTATTATTAGCACATAATTTTTACTCGGATAGCAACTAAGAATTTCTGATGGACAGGCCACTCATAATCGCCACACGCAAGAGCCCGCTCGCATTATGGCAAGCATATCACGTACGGGATTTGCTTCGTCACTATCATCCTGAGTTGCGGGTAGAGCTGCTGGAGATGTCCACCAAGGGCGATAAAATTTTAGATACTCCATTGGCGAAAGTCGGCGGTAAAGGATTATTTGTCAAGGAATTAGAGCTGGCCATGCTCGACGGTCGCGCGGATATTGCTGTGCACTCTATGAAGGATGTTCCCATGGAATTTCCAGAGGGTCTGGCGTTGACCACCATACTGAGTCGCGAAGACCCAAGAGACGCATTTGTAAGTAATCACTACGCTGCTATCTCAGACTTGCCAGAAGGCGCTATCGTCGGAACGTCCAGTCTGCGACGCCAGTGTCAGCTTGCAGCCGAGCGTCCAGACCTGTTAATTAAAGATTTGCGCGGCAATGTCGGCACCCGATTGGGTAAGCTGGATAATGGTGATTATGATGCCATTATACTCGCGACAGCTGGACTAAAACGGCTTGAAATGCCTGAACGGATCCGCAGCCATATCTCTGCTGAAACCCTATTGCCGGCCGCCGGCCAGGGTGCTGTTGGTATTGAAACACGCGATAGCGATCTGGCGATTAAACAATTATTAGCGCCCCTCAATGATCAAACAACCAGTCTGTGTGTGCGTGCTGAGCGTGCCATGAACCGCCGCTTGATGGGTGGCTGCCAGGTACCCATCGGTGCCTATGCGATTCAAGAAGGGGCGTTACTTCACATCGATGGTCTGGTTGGTGCGACTGACGGTTCAGTGATTCTGCGCCAACAGCTTAGTGGCTCTGTTGATGAGCCAGAGGCGCTTGGTATTCGGCTGGCTGAAGGCCTGTTGGATGCCGGCGCTCAGCCATTGCTTGATATGGCACAGCATGACTAGCATACTTGTTCTGCGACCGGGACAAGCGGGTGCAGATCTCGTCGCCATGCTGGCACAAAAAGATGTCTCTGCGCGTCATGCACCGACCTTAACTATCGAACCATTGACTTTCCATTCGCCAGAGAAACCCAGTGATTATGTCATCTTCATCAGTCCTAATGCGGTGCTAAATGCACAACAATCTCTGACACAACTATGTTCGGCTGGAAAGGTGCTTGCGGTTGGTCCTGGCACCGCAGCGGCACTTGAAGATTCAGGAATTAGCGAGTCATTGCTTCCGGAAACATTCAATTCAGAGGGCTTGCTGTCAATGCCAGAGTTGCAGCAGGTACAGAACAAGCGGGTGCTGATAGTCAAAGGCGCTGGTGGGCGAAAACTTCTTGTCAGCACCCTGGCAGGGCGTGGTGCAATCTGCGATACGCTTGATGTCTATGAACGACACCCGTGCAAAATTACAACGGAGATTTGGCAGTGGTATGGGCACGCGAGTGAACGTGGCTTAACCGCTGCGAGCATAGAAATGTTGGAAACATTCGAGAAACAGCGTCTGGCAAGCAATCACCCAAAGCCTGACTTTATTCTGGTTGCCAGTGATCGAATTGCTGAGACCGCTCAGAGGCTGGGGTATACTAATGTGCACAATGTGGGTGGTGCATCCAATCGCCACTTTGCTCGAGCAATAGAGCAGCGCTAGATAGAAAAAAGGGCCCAAATGACAACAGAATCAACAGATACAACTGAACAAGTCTCCAACAGTTCTAGCTCACCCTTGGCACTATTGCTTAGTGTTATTGCGATAGGTTTGGTGCTGGCGCTGGGTTATTTTGGTTATTTTCAGCATCAGGGCATGACAGCCAAGCTGCAGGAATTAGAGCAATCTAAGAGTGTGTATCAGAACCAGATACGCGATATGCAACAAGTATTGGAGGCGCAGAGTGCCCAGAATGCTGAACTGCTTGCTCTGATCGAAGAACGTGATAGCGGGATTGACGAAGCCATTAGTGGCTTAACAAATCAACTCAGTGATGCTCTCAACAACATCAATAACATGACCGGTAAGCAAGACAATAGCTGGCGTGCTCAACAGGCATATCAGTTATTAAAAATTGCCAATAATCGAATTATGTTCATGCAAGATGTCGACACCGCTATTTACTTACTCAATCAGGCGGATGAATTGTTGGCTGAGCTTGATGATCCCAACTTGTTTCTCACGCGACAAAAGGTTAACGAGGACAGGCAGCGTCTAAACAGCTGGCCAAAGATCGATGCCACCGGTCTGGCGATTCGGGTGGCTGCATTACAGTCCTCAGTCGCAGAACTACCGGTGGTGATTGTTGTAGAACAGCAGCAGGTGGAGGCAGAGCAGGCGGCGCCAGAAACATGGTATGAGCATCTGTTATATAGTTTTCAACAGCTTGGAGATCAGTGGTTTACCGTACGTCAGCATGGTGCCGGCTACACACCGATCCTGTCAGAGGCGGATGAGCAAAAACTGCGATTTGCCATCATGATGACACTGCAAACCGTGCAATACGCGATATTGCATCACAATGATGATCTGTATCAAGCGAGTTTGTTACAGCTTAAGAGCCGCTTGGAAAATTACTTTGATATTAGCGACTCAGCGGTACAGACCATTGTATTGGAAATCGCTGAATTGCTCGAGATTAAAGTCGGCTATGACTCATCCGAGGGCATCACCGGACTGTTACCGTTATCGACCTATTTAAATGAGCGCAGCAATACAGTTAATCGTACCAAACAAGCCACCGAGACGAGCGAAACAGAGCAGAAAGGAGCAGAACAAAAAGAGGCAGTAACCCTAGAACCTGAGCCGGCCGGGGACGAGGCGAAAGAGCAGCAGCCAGATGGTGAGGAGCCACCCGTAGGATGAGACGCCTGATCCTCATAATTTTGACACTGGTGCTGGGCTTGGTGCTAGGCCCATTGATCCAAACCATACCGGGCACACTGGTTTTGATCTTTGAACAATATAGCCTGCAATTTCGGTTGTGGCAGGGATTGGTTATGCTCGGACTGGCGGTGTTAATATTTGCCTTCGTCTATCATCTGGTTGTGCGACTGGTGAATACGGCCGGGCGATTTCAACGATGGTCAGGAAATCGAAACTTCAATAAGGCGCGACAAAAAACCATTCAGGGCATGATTGCACTATCGGAGGGTCGCTGGGCGAAGGCGGAAAAATTACTCAGCGAATCTGCCAGCAAAACCGACACCGCATTAATTAATTACCTGGCAGCGGCACAGGCTGCCGAAGCACAACAGGCGCATGAACGCCGTGACCAGTACCTACGACTTGCACATCTAGCTGAACCAAGTGCAGAGATTGCGGTAGGTTTAACCCAATCACAATTACAGCTTCGTCATGGTCAAATCGAGGAGGCCTTGGCTGGTCTGTCTCATCTGCAACGTCTATCACCCAAACACGGTCCAATATTGCGCCTGCTCGCCAAAGTTTACGGCAAGTTAGGCGAATGGCAGCGAGTCATAGATTTGCTGCCGGAATTAAAAAAGAGTGGTGCGATTGCGGATGATGAACGGGAACAATTGACCGTTACTGCTTGGCGCGAATTACTCAATCAGCAGGCCACGTCGCATGGCGCTGAGGGAGTGCAAACGATTTGGAACACGATTCCCCGCAAACTGCAGCATAATCTAAAAATCGAACTACAGTTTTACTCGCTGTTGATAAAAACAGGCGCTAATCTTGAAGCAGCTAAGGGCTTATCACAACGCATCAAAAAAGCGCCGGAAGAGCCATTGCTAGAGTTGTATGGCATCGTTGATTCAGGAGACTCGGCGCAACAACTCAAATTGGTGGAGAGTTTGGGTGAAAAATTTAATCATAGTTACCAATGGTATCTAACGGCCGGTAAATTGGCATTGCGCTGTCACATCTGGGGTCAGGCAAAAAACTATTTGCAGCAAGCGGACAAATTAAAGTCATCACCAGAAGCGAAACAACTACTGGCGGTGGCACTTGATGCTATGGGCATGAATGAAGAAGCTTACCAGCAGATGAAACAGAGCTGGCCGGAAGAGTATCAGAAATAGGCCGCCTCTACTCTGTAACCGCTTAAGTCTGTGCCGCTTCAATTTCCTCGAGTAATGCAAAATACATGGTTTCGATGTCATCGAGCTGTTTGGTTAACTCGCCCTGTTTAATCAGCATGGCTTGTAATTCATCTTTGCGTTCTGCTTCATAATAGTCAGGATCAGCCAGATTTTGTTCGATACGTTGCAGCATATCAGCGCATTCATTCTGCTGCTGTTCAAGCTGTTTAAGTTGTTTGGTTAGCGGCGCCAGTTTATGTCGCAGTTGCGCGGCCTCTTGACGCTGATTTTTCTTCGATAAAGTTTTCGGTTTGTTGTTATATGTAGCACTTTTCTGGCTTAGAACCCACTGGGTGTAGTCATCCATGGTGCCATTGAAAGGCTCTAATTTGCCATCGTTAATGAGCAGGTAAGATTCGCAACTGGTCTCGAGCAAATGCCGATCATGCGAAACCAACAATAAGGCACCGGTGAATGATTGAAGGGCCAAGGTCAGTGCATTTCTGGTCGCCAGGTCGAGATGGTTGGTCGGCTCGTCAAGAATTAATAAATTCAACTCACGGCGCATGATCAGTGATAACACCAGTCGCGATTTTTCGCCACCTGACAAGTATTGACACTGACTTTTTATTAGGTCGCCGGTAAAGCCAAAACCACCCAAATAGTCTAATAGCTCTTGCTCTCGCTCATCTGGAAATGCCGCCTGTGCAATCTCCATGACAGTTGCTTCAGGCCGTAGTTGGTTGAGTTGATGCTGATCGAAATAGCCAACCCTAGCCTTATCGCTCAACCAGGTTTCACCAGCGAGGATATCTATCTCGCCTAGTAATGACTTGAGTAAAGTCGTTTTACCTGCACCATTAACCCCGATAATACCGACCCGATCGCCAGCCTGCACAATCCAGTTGGTATGGTCTATGAGCACCTGATCATAACCGATACCGACATTTTCCAGACGAGCTAGCGGATTAGGTGTTTGTTTGGCAGAGATGAACTCAAAACGATATGGGCTTTCGATTTGTGTGATGGCGACATCTTGCAGCTTCTCCAACTGCTTGATCCGGCTCTGGGCCTGTTTAGCTTTTGAGGCTTTGGCTCGAAAACGGTGAATAAAATTATTTAAATGCGCCTTTTGCTTATCGACCTTTTGCTGTTGTGAGGTCTGTAATCGGATATCCTCGGCAAGTTGA
>Ga0181553_10003094_pt1 | contig 14514 bp, 12 predicted proteins | sample 011ome_17_FD_133753 | JGI IMG/M metagenome (GOLD analysis project Ga0181553, IMG submission 133753) | Coastal salt marsh microbial communities from the Groves Creek Marsh, Skidaway Island, Georgia - 011502XT metaG (megahit assembly) | ecosystem: Environmental > Aquatic > Marine > Intertidal...
TAAAATACCAGTGGATGGAATATATCGTACATAATCTGTTGTAGGAATGTTTTGTAATAAGGCATCAAAATATTTTGTGTCTATTTTGCCTGTTCGTTGAGTTTTTAATTTGACATTGAATGTAGTAATATAGCCCCGCAACATATTAAACATAACAGCTGATTCGTGTGGATAATTGATTATTGGTGTACCTGATAAGAAGACAATCTTTACATTTTCTGCAGAGAGTAAATATTCGTATAGTTGTAAAGAAACAAATGGTGTTTTTTCACCAAGTTTGTTGACTATTCGGCTGACAAGATTGTGTGCTTCATCTACTACAACTACTTTATTGTCAAACGGATTAATACTAAAATTACGTGTTAATTTCTTTATATGATCTTGTCGAAGACCATTATAGCTTATGAACTCGTATTTTTTTCGAATCATGTTGTCTAATTGCTTATTCAATGATTTTTGTTCTTTTGTATTCAGTTTTTCGTAATTTGGTTCCTTTGTTTCATCCATTAACCATACTTTGTTATTCATTGGCATAAAATCTTCTAGATCGGCAAATTTACGTGTATATTCTTCGTCTGTAATACTGACTTGTTTCCAGTGGAGTTGCTTTTTGTATAAAAAGTCACCGCAAGATTTAAGTTCTTCTATATAGTTTGTTTTCAACGATGCAGGTGTCAAAACCATTATTTTTTTATCTGTTTTCAGCCCTTCTGCAATCGCAATAGAAGAACATGTTTTACCAGATCCCAGTCCATGATATAGCAATAATCCCCTATACGGAGAATATATACTCATGTATTCACGTACTATGTTCTGATGAGGCATAAGAGAAAACTCTTTCTTATCATTTAATGTTTTACAAGATAAAGCATTTGTTTCTTTTTGTAAATTTTTATATGGAAGCAAATTGCGATTAATATAATTTACAAATGCTTTTCTATTTGCTAGATAATAAGCAGATGCTTTGATATAATTTTTCGTTTCCGTCGTTTTATTTAATGTTTGTTCAATGTAGTCTAGTTTAGAAGACTCGTATTCTTTACGAGTTTGTTTATTTTGTTTCATGGTCACTTTTTGATCTTCTGGTATTTTGATGGTAATGAAAATATTTGTAGGTTTCATTTGATCAAATAAAATTTCAAAGGTAGATTTTTTCCCTACCTTTACTTTTATTTTGGCTTTTGTTTGTACTGTGTTAACTTTTACACGATTAGGATGATTACGTTTGATATTGTCAATAATTTGTGCGTATTCTTCATTAGTGGCTTGATCATTGTCTTTATATGATTCATTAATATTTACATTCCCATTGTGTAACTGAAATGAAAACCTGAATTCGTCACTATTTAATTCGGGTTTTTGATAATATTGTTGAAGTACAGCTTCCATATATTGAAACATTATATAAAAAAGAAAATTCAAACAATAAATTATTTTATTGTTTTGATTTTGATTGTATTTTTCTCATATTTGCACTTATTTTGTGTTTACAACTTGAACAGAATCGTACTAGTAATTTATATTCTTGTATGTAATATTTTCTACAGCTCTTGCATTGAGTTGGATCTTTTGTTTCCGGATTTTCAGTGTTTATATATTTTATTTTAATATTACTAGAATAAAATATATCTTCTTTCCAAATGAAATCAGGAAATATCAAATAAGGGTAATGTACATTAGTATATTCTACTTTAAAATTAGAGAGATATGTATACAATAAATTGTATGTTGCGTTTTTATCTGCAGAAATATACTTTTGATATTCAATGATGCCAGTTTTTAAATGAAACTTAATATTTGGAAGTCGTATGATTGGATACCCATTGTCAAACCAATGAGTTGAGTGTTGTAATAATTTGAGTAATCTCAATGTGCGTCTTGTTACCATTAATATTGCACACATCAAGTATTTTTGAAATATGTGTAGAAACTGATTAAAAATCAATTTTGAAAATAATATTTGTTTATAGCATCAACTGCTTGCTTACATGCTAATTGTTCTGCTTTTTTTTTCACTTTATGATGTCCTATCCCTATTTCGATAAAACAATGCTGAGTTGTGTCGTTTTGTATATTTAGTTTTTTTAGATAATGTGCAGATTTTGCTTTTTTTGGATTAAGATTGTGTACATCCATGTTTAAAATCAAGTAAACACCCATCGTGAACCCTTCTTCATTTTCTTCTTTCACCAGATAAGTTGGTGTTACTTTAAACTCTTTTTGAATTTTCACTTGAAGTATGTTTTTGTAATTGTCGTCATCAATGATTAAACTCGTCCAATTTACGTGTTTTTCAATAACATTGATAATGAATATCATAGCTATTTGAAATCCTGGTCCACTGAGATACTCAGATGATTTGAATTCATCATTTTTGAATTTTTGTGAAAACCAATTTGTTTCTTTATCTATATCAACATTATTCGCATCCAAAAACAAAGCCCCAATGAAAGATTCGAATAAACAACCTAACTTTTTCAAGTTTGTTCGAATATTTTTATCTTCAGCGTGCCTCGAAATAATAAACCATTTATGTAACCCTATATCTTTTGCAAGTTGACCAATATGTTCATTGTTGACCAATGCAATTTTCTTTTCTGTCATGAAACCTTCATTTTCTTTTGGAAAACGATAGTAAAGATAAAACTTAATGACAGCTTCCAAAATTCCGTCGCCTAAAAACTCCAATCGTTCGTTGGATTTTGATTTTAATGCTAAACAATCTGTTGGTCTTTCTTCAATTTTTATGTTATTCTTTTCGTTTTCAGATAACGGGCGTTTACAATATGATTTATGAACAAATGCCCTTTTATAAATATTCATATTATTTATGTTAGTGATAGGTATGTTATAATTTGTAAAAATTTCGATTATATCATCACGTTGTATTTGTACATTTTTTTGGTTATACGGATTAAAGCTAAGACATTGTGTGTCTTCTACGATGTTTATATAGTTTGATATGTACATTCTTACCCAATTACTAAAGTTACAATAATATTACTATATAAATTCTAAATTGTTTTTGTAACAAATAATTAGAATTTATCAAACTTTAAATATAGTAATACATTTAAACAATTCGGAACTATTTTGATAATGCTTATTCAAATTGACACGAGGGAAAACGAATTATATTCATTAATCGAAACATGTATCAATTCAGATCTAAAACTGAATACTATTCACATTGAATCGGTTCAATTACCTATTGGAGACATTTGTATTCGTCCTGATCACGACTCACCCGAAATATTGTTGATTGAAAGAAAATCTATAAACGATTTAGCTTCAAGTATTGTTGATGGGCGATACAAAGAGCAATCATATCGCTTGTTCCATACGAACATTCCAAATCACAATATTGTATATTTGATTGAAGGTAAAATTACAGAATTAAATCGTCGTTTCTCTCGAATTAAACCGAATGCACTATATTCATCCATGATTGTTCTTCAATATTTTAAAGGATTTTCTGTTTTTAGAACAATGTCTATTCAAGAATCTGCAAACTATATTGTTCGTATAACTGATAAAATAATGAGAGAAACAAAAAAGGGATATTATGATGGTCATGTAAATCCATATGATGGAGTTGAATATCATCAAGTTGTATCTACAAAGAAGAAGAACAATATCACGCCAGAAAATATTGGCGAATTGATGTTATCTCAAATACCATCCGTAAGTTCAAGTATCGCAAAAGAGGTAATGAATCGATTTGGGACAATTACGAATTTGATTACATCTCTACAAGAATCCGGTATAGAATGCATGGATTCACTATTTACTACGAATACCAAAGGACAACAAAGAAATATTTCATCGACTGCAAAAGAAAACATTGTAAAGTATTTAATCTCTTAATAGCGATATTTCGATTTTGATTTCGATTTTGATTTCGATTTTTTTATGCTTTTCTTTTTCTTATGCATATATTTTTTTATATGCTTGACAGTTTTTTTTGCTTTCTTGGTATGTTTTGTTTTCTTCGATTTCTTTTGTTTTCGTTTTTTTACTCCAGCTCCTCGAATTAATTGTATATTGGATTGTACTGATTTTACTAATGATTCATATGAATTTTTGAAATACACTTCATCATCACTCGAATTGCCGTAAAATGAACTTACGTGGTCATAAATAGAATGTAATTGTGTGAAATATTCTTTTTTTGTTGGATTATTTTTGTATTTTTCTATTAAGTCGTTGATTTCCATTCTTATATCTTTACGTGTATTCATATACTTCATGGTTTGTCGTGAAATGTATATACTTGCGTAGTATTCTGTATTGAGTATTTCCTGGTTTGTAAACATTTGATTGACTATATCAAATAAATGTTCCAGTTTTTCACTATTTCGCCCAATATTTTTGATTATGGTTTTACAAATTTCATCAAGAGAATGAAATTTATAACAAATATCTTCAAATTTATCTATTAATTGATCAAGTGCACTTAACTTTTGAAATGTGTCCCCTAACGTGTTGCTTACTAAATGTATATTTCGTTTTGTGTACACATCACCAGTTTCATCTTTTTTTGGTACAAACATATCTATATTTGCTATGCCTCTATCTTCGTATGCTTTGACTTTATTCAAACAATACAACGATGCATAATAATAAGACGGTTCTGGTGTATTCATCAGCATTGTATTCAAACTTGGTTGAAAGTTTACATTGTATAAAGTTGTTATCATTTCTTTCATTTTTATAATCATAATATCATCGGTAAAAAACGACAATACTTCAATCTTTTTCTTGTAATTGTCATAGTTCATTATTGTTTGATTAATATCTGGTACATAAAGGTCTACATTTTTCATTCGTGTTTGAAGTACAGGTACACCTAAACCCAATGCGTAATCAGAGCATGTTAAATCATAAATAATCATAGCAAATTTGTTGCAATACTTCTGTTTATAAAGTAGCATATAATAAATTTGTATAGAATCTGTTAATGTTTTTAGAAACATTATTCGTAACTTATCTTTGTCATCTAAACCTTCAATTTTCCCACTATACGGACCAGACTCTAGTGTGTTCATGTAATATTCAATGCTATCTTTCTCTGTTTGTTCACTTCTATCTGCCCCTCTGACATTTGGAATACCTAACAATGTACACAATCCATTCAATGGGATTTTTTGTAAAATTCCGCACTTAAGAATAAGTGTCTGAGTATTTTCTAATTTTAAGAATACATAAATTACTATTTCATTCTCCGATAATTGAGATTCTACTCTGATCCACTCGTTTAAAAATCCACCCATAAATACTTCATTGACAATCTTATTTAAAGCATTTGTATCTATATACAAAATATTTGATTTAGCATTCACATCTTTTGCGATTGTTAAATTACTTTGGGTGTGAGTTTTACTAGGATCATTTGTATCCATTATGAAAGGTAGTATCGGCATTGTTCCGTCTTGTTTTTCATACATTTGTTTAACCCCTATTGGTGCTGCATCTAAATACTTACCTATGTTTAATGTGTAGTTTTTGAAATAATCAAGTGTATTTTTCAAAATTCCAGTATTATCAGATTCAATATTTAAAGTATCAATTCCATTGTTGGTCAGTATGGTTTCATTTATTATCTTGTTTAATTCATGCTTTTGAATACCTACATATTTTTGAGAAGTTTCTTTATTTTCTATAAAGACTTCGACTTTTTTATACTTATTAATAAGTTTTTTATTTTCGAGTGAATATCTCTTTACAACGTCTTGACATTTATGTTGATTGACATTATTATTTTTGGTTCTTACTTCTTCAAAAATTTCGAGTACTATATTCTTATATTCAGGTTTAAAAGCATTCCAAATATCTGTGGTATTGAGCATTTCATATATCCAATCATGACACGCATCTGCAATATGAATCCTAAAAGAATTGTTTATATACTCTTGAAAAAAACCATCGGCTTTAAATTGTTCTTCAAATATGACCTCAAAAACATTAACTGGGTTACTATTGCCGCCTAGAATTACTTCATTGTATTTATTTTTACCCACATAGGTGTTATAAAAATGGAATTTGTTAACATCCAAACAATGTTGAAACCCTTGTGCTATGTGATTGTATAAAATATCAATATCGCGAATATTATCAATTTCAACACCCTGCTCTGAAGTAAGACTATTGTAGTATGCATAAAATTCACTTGTAAGTATTGCACTCTCTTTTATTTTGTTGAAATAATTTAATAGTGTATTTTTATTGTAGTATTGTCTTGTTCTTTCACAATCATATACTTGAGAAAACGAATTTTTGTCGATCCGTTCAGAATATAAATTATACAAACGCATATAATTTGTAAAATCGCGATAAGAAAAGGTGTCTTCATGATTTGCTATATTGTTTACTCTTGTTTGTAACTGTTCCAATAACTCTATCTGTTTACCATTAGATGAAATTTGTTTTAAATTTACGATTATTTTCTGTACCTTTGAAATATCATCTCGACTGATATTTGTATTAAAATTAGCTTTATTTTCATGTAAATGATAATTAAACATAAATATTTTAAAATCTTCTTTTCTTATTGTATTTTGGTTTTGGTTGATATAAAATTTAAATTGATTTAATATTTGAACCTGATTTTCGTTTTGAGACAGTTGTTCGAGTTGATTCACTAGTTGTATAACATACATTTTATTCAAATATTCTCCATTTCTTTTCTTATCAATAGCAATTTTTCGCGCATTTCTGTGGTTTGTGTTGGAAAGATCTCTTCGAATATCATCTCTACGCTCTTTAGTTATGCTGTCTTTGATTTTGTTTCTTGTATGTGTTTTAGCCATAATTATATTCTATTACTCTTATAATAATAAAAAGATAAAAAAAGGCATTATACTATTTATTCTGCATATATGACGAACAATTCAGTGTTAGATAGCGAACCGATGCAATGTAATGTCTTGCAAGTCAAGCGATCCCTAAACTACTCGTTGTGAGCGGAGACCTCCTCGAAGCATACACAGTCTTACACATAGTATTGTATCTTGAATTATTCTTATATGCTAAATCGTATAGCACCTGAGTGTATCAAGTAAGAATCGAACTGATGACACATTAGATTTTCACCAATGCTCTATCCATTTGACTAAACTTTAAACACCCAAATGAATAAGTAATTGAAAAGTTTTTTCACACTACATAGTAATAAAGACGTATAAAGATGACCGGTTTATCACATAAACAAATAAAGACGATTCTCATAATTTTTATTGTAGTAACACTTGTTTATGGAATATTAAATTACTTTCACTTGAATATTATGGAAGGAAATGAAAATATGGAAAGCAAAATCAAACCGGAATGGGATTTTGATTCTTTACAAAAAACAATGTATAATCGCCTAGTATCTGAGTTTGAAAAAATAGATAAAGCAATATCAGGACATTTAAAATCGATATCTGTTCATATGAATGAGAAATCTACACAATCAAAAAGTCTTATACTGACAGAATTAAGTTCGGTTATGTTACTGTATGAGACAAAACAAAAGTATTTAGATGATTTACCTTCTTTGTTTCAAAAAAATATGAGTATACCAGAACAACGAGAAGATTTACTAGCTATTTATAATTCTCTTAATGAATCTAATATAGAAGTCACAAATGAGAAAATAATCGATGTTGTAAATCAGTATATTGAAACTAAAAAAAATACTTTATTGGATGATATCAAGAAAATGCCAAATAATAAAGCAATTAATACTGTCAAGAGTAATATGGCTGGTTTTGGTGTATATTATAACTTCATGGATCAAATTAATGAGGGCATAAACAAATATCTATCCGAAGAAGAAAAAATGCGAAAATCAGCTACAAATGTAGGAATAAAAGATACAGGACTCAACATCAGTAAATAAATAAAATACACGAATTATTTATTAATGCAATGAACATAATTCACATTTGTTTAATTATAGTTATTTGATTCGATAAACGATTTAAAATTAGACGGGTTTTTGTCTTTTTTCATTTTCGTCCCCGAAACTTTTAGCAACTACTTCTCTATGGTCAAAAACCTCACGATCATTCAACTTGATTTCATTATCCTTGTATTTTCCACTGTCTACTACTTCACGGCTGTATTGCACTCCTCCCCAATTCGGATCCATTGGATTATCACTTATTTTTTCTGGAGAATGATACATTGCATCCAATGGAGTGTATACACCATTATCAAATCCAGAATAATCATACCCTGGCATATTACCTTCTGTATATCCGGCATCTACCAAATTGCGTTCTACTTGAATATTTGCTTGTAAAAACGGTAGTCCAGCATTCACATCTTCAGGACTAGGATACACTCTATATACCGGTTTTCCTTCACTTGAATACATGTGTTGTAGATAAAGTACAGGGCATCGAATACCATGACTTCTTTGATATTTCACATGTTCCACATACTCCTCTAAATTTTCAAATACAAGTGGGTTTACACCTGGAATTTCTGGATCATTTTTGCTATACAAATACAGTAATTTATTCTTTTGGATTAAAAGATCTGGACAACGATTTTTTTCTTGTACATTTTCAAATTGTTCGATAACGGATTTACTCGTCTGTGTAGTCATGACATATAAACCAATACCAAATAAAACAAATGCAAAGACTATGCGAATGTACTGTTTTAAGTTCATATAAGATAACGATTGATTTTATTTTGTATTGATTTTTTTGCATTCATTCAACAAATCACTTTCATTTTGACAATATGTATCATATTTGTTGTGTTTCATGCATTCTGTATATTTATCGATAAAATGTTCGCATGCGCTAGGAATTGGTGTTGATGGTTCTGTAACGTTATTTATTATAGTATTTATACCTTTTCGTCCAATTTCAGAACCCATTCCAAACCCAAACCCTTGTTTTAAAGAATCCATAATTGTTAATGATGATGACGGTGAATATGAATTTGAACTAGTAGCCATTGGTTTATTTGAAAAATTGTCTTGTGATAAAATCGATTTTTTATTTGTTCGTTTTTGCCTGGTCATACCATATCCAAATAAAAAGATAGTAATGTTTAATATTGTTTGCTGATTGTTTTTTGTTTAGTTAGTATTATCTTAATACAATGCATTATATTTAAACATTTGTCATTGCATCATCTTCTGAATCGTATGAAATATCTGTATCATACATGATGTTACTCTCTGGAAACATAAACATATCTCTAAACATTTCATCGTATGAATTGACAATTCCTGGAAAATCTAGAATATGATTTTCTAACATATGTGTGATTTCTGTATCTTGTTCTTCACATGTATGTACATGTATTTCTTGTTCTTCAAGTTTAGACATGATTTGATAATATTCAAGATTATACTTTCTATAATTCAATAAATAATCTTCATCTTTAAAGACTGTATTCATTTGATGTAGTACATTTTTTCTTTGTTTTTTTAATTCACTTAATAATGATAATTCATGTTTGAGTTCTTCATGTGTTCGTAAGAATACTTCGTGTAGAATGTATCGATTATCCTCTTCATGTTCAAACATTGTATATAAATGGGCTCGTGTTAATTTACGAGCATAATAGCGACACGGACAAATGCAGGTTAATTTGCGTGTCTGTTTACTACTGTTCATGATTTTACAACAAATACGATAATCTGTTTCTTTTAAATTGTGAGTAGTTGTAGGTTTACATTCTTGATGCGTTTGACAGCAATTGCATTGAGCCAATAACTCAAGGGATGATTGAAGATCCGGAAAGTTTTCTCGATAGACTCGATCTATTTCAGATTGATTCCGATGATACATTTTTGTATCGATGTGGTAAAGATGACGATGCAGTGCTTTGATCCGTAGAGGAATAAAACAATCCTTGAGTTTATCATGGTGGTCAGAATGGTTTTTCATTCCATCAATGATATTGGAAATATCGCGGGGAAAATGCTGGAGAAGAGCTTCCATCATTTAAAATCTTTTTAGTGGGACGTTTGAAATATAAATGAATTTTTATTTATATTTCAAATTCAATTTTAGGATTTATATATTTGGAAACAAAATACTATATCATATACAAAAATTTAGGTAGGTTTGTATTGTATGTTGACTAACTCGAATTTATTTTTTGTGTTTTTATGCACAACATTGTTTCAAAATAAAATGTATTGTATTTGTATATTTCATAATGGTATTAAAATCAACAAGTAGCAAAAAGTCGGTTAAAAAACTAAAAAAGTATAAGCATAACAAAAAAACAAAGCAAAACAAAGCATTGCGCAAAAAAGGGGGGACAATAACCAAATTGCCAAATGCTGTTGTTAAGTTTAATATAGCCAAATATCTAAATGAAACTGATAAGTCTCTATTAAGAAATACATCCAAATCTTTAGCCAACATATTAACAGAAGATTTTGAAGAGGATGATATTTTAATATACATTACAGAACAATTAAGTTGGTTAAATCAAACAGAAACAGTATCATCACAACAAAAATATATAAAGAACGCTACTGCGCGAATTTCTTTATACATCAAATACGAAGAAGAACTTCATCAAGATAATCAAACCTGGTTAATTTACATTACAAGTGATGGTCATTATGCGTATAACTTAATTGATGGTGTATACACAATTCAAGAATTTAACGATGCCACTTATAAAAATAAGATTGGATCAGCATTCGAAACATTACATATAAAGGGGGTAACTTCTAAAGGTGATCCATTAGCAAATATACATAATGCAATTGATTTATTAAAAAACGAATTACACAAATCTAACGTTCAATTAGATCACGTTGAAATTTCGTTTTCCAATCTAGACTTTATGAAACAATTCAACTGAATCAGTGTATCTAGTATAATAATGATGTTACGAAATATTTCAAACTTGTGTGGTAAAGATAGATGTGATTAGTTTAATAAATATTATATAATTAATTATAACAAAGTAATTAGGGTATTACATGTATTACTATATTGTTTGATTTATTGTCAATCAATAAGAGTATTACTTATTTGTTGATACACGCATATAGATCGATTCATTATCTGCATTTTCATAAGCACAATATCCTACCAGAATGTTAGTGTCTGCATATGTATTTACCTTTGTATAATCATTTGGGTCTAAATACAACGGTGTGTATAACGGAACAATTTGACCACTATTTGGATTCGGAGTTAATTGTATGTCCCATTTTGCTGTTCTTGTGGAACTAGTTGTTTTATAGATAAATTTGATATATCTACTATTGAATGTGCCGGTCAACAAACCTTTCTCTAAAATCGAATCAACTGAACTCGGAAACACATATCCTGAAATATCACTTAAACTCGTACGATGAAATCCAATCAACGTTGGAGTTGTATATTCTGCATTATTGTCAGAGTATTGCCATTCTAACGTTTCGTGCATGGAACCAGTATGATTAAACTCAAAACTTTTTATACTATATTCTATTGTTTTACCTTCACCAGCATCAAATTTAATCATAAATGGCTGACCCGTAGTGTAAGTAATATTTATATCATCTTTGAAATCAGTTGCTGTTGTAATAATATGTGTCTCATCTTTGGAATTATTATTCAAAACAACGGATTGTTCTGCAGGCAGAGTACCCAACCTTGCTGTAACAAATCCGTCCTTCACTATATTGCAATATTTTCCACTTGAAGTTGTATTTGCTGCTATTCCTATAAATTTCCATGCCTGAGGAACAACTCCACCATTAATACCAGTTGCAGAAATAATATCATTTGTAAAATCATGTATCAAAGGTTGACCATTTAATATATCATCACCGGAAACAGGGTATTTTAAAGTTAATCCTGGTAAAGATTGATTTGTAATGGTATTATCATTTAAGTTTACTTTATTATAAGACCCACCTAAAGCAGTAAAATCCAGTGGTTCAGGTTTACTGATATCTTGTATCAAAGATATAATATGTATAATTCCACCCATATGTCTACCGTTATTATTTTCACAATAGTAATATAAAGTGTTAGGTGCGTTTGAAGGTACTTGAAAATAAAAATTATTTTCTGTAATTTTAACAAGTTGAAATGAAAACAATTGTATTGCATTGGTAGTGATTGCTGGGTTTGTAGTAGACAATTGCAATGACATCAAATTACCATTACTATCTAAATTTGTATCATCTGACTGATCAAATTTATATAAATGACTTCGATATAGATCGATTGTTTTTTGTTTCACACCATTAAATGAAAATACTTGATTTCCATCTTTCAATTCTTCTACTGTAACGAGAAAAACTTCATCTATTGAATTACCAGGTTGTCCATCGTTACCGTCTACACCATTTGGACCACTTTCTCCTGTAATCCCCTGGTCACCATTTACACCTGTTATTATAATTTCAGTATCAAAAGAAGTTATCATAGTTATGTCTCATAATGCATATATTTATTTAAATTAATTACTTTGCTATAAAACAATTTAGTTCTACAATGATATTTGAGTTATTGCTCTAAAAATGAAATATGACTATTATTAGTCATTTATATGATGTATAACCTATTTTTTATTAAATAAAAATCACAAAAGTTTACTGTTTAAGTGTTCAAAGGAATAAATAAATGGAAAAGTATTTCATTTACTTTACATATTTGTTGATACACGCATATAAATCGAGTTGTTACTTATATCTTTATTAGCACAATAACCGACAATAGTACCGGAGGAAATTGTAGTTAATGTCGTAAAATCATATGGGTTTAAATACAAAGGAGTATCTATTTCAGGAGGTACAATATATTGTGATACTGTTGTGTCAGTACTTAATGTTATATCCCACTCTGCATTACCATCAGATATATCATAAGAACAGTAGTAAAAAAATTTAATGTATCTACTACCGAATGTACCGGTCAACGAACCGTTTAGATCTTTAATCCGTTGTATTGAATTTGGGAATATATATCCCGAAACATCAGAATATTCACTAAGCATATAATATCTACTATTACCAGGTGGTATACTTGAACGTGATCTTATCCATCCTTCCAATTTTGGAGTTGTATATTCGTCATTATTGTTAGAGTATTGCCATCCTAGCCTTGGATTCAGTAGAGTACTACTAGTATGACCAAAATATAAATTATTGATAGTATAATGTATTGTTTTACCTTCTCCAGCATCAAATGTGATAGTATAATGTACCAATCCTGACATATCTGGACTTCCATGAGTAAACTTTAGTTCCTTTGTTAAATTAACAGTATTATTTACTATGCTACTATCGAATTTCCAAGTTTCGAAACTTGACGAACCAAATCTTGCCGTAACAAATCCGTCATGTACTACAGTGCAATCATTTCCACTCGTAGCTGAATTTGTTGCTATTCCTATAAATTTCCACGCTGGAGGAACATCGCTAATACCAGTTGCAGAAATAGTATTATTTGTAAAATCTTGTATCAATGGTTGACCATTTAATATATCACCTCCGGAAACAGTATATTTTGAACTCATTCCTATTACCGATTGATTATCATTTTCTAAATCTGCTTTATTGGTATTTTCTGGTATTTCTATAGTAAATGATACATAGTTATAATCCGGTAGCAAAGTCTTTAATATTATTTTTCCTCCCGAATTAGGAATCCCTGATATTATGTAATATAAACTATCTTGCATATCATTAGGTACTTCAAACATATTTTTATGATTACTATCTCCTGTAAGTGTTATATAATGTTTTTCATCGCCTGCAAAAGATTGATTATCGTACCATAATGCAATTCTATAACGCAAATTATCATTACTATCTAAATTACTTTGGTGTGACTGATCGAATATATACGAATGACCTCGATAAAGTGTAATTTCTTTTTTAGAAATGTCATCAATGACAAGATTGATGTTATTCTCAAGCTCTTCTACTTTAACAATGAATATATGATCAACTATGAGTTCACCTCTTTCTCCAGGGTTTCCCGTCTTCCCTTGTTTTCCTATAGCTCCTCTTGGGCCTTTGTCCCCCTTTTCACCAATTACTGACAATCCAGTCATTATTTTTCATAAATGTATATATATAAATTACTTTAATATAAACACAAAATAAATAAAAATATTGTTTTATTAGTGAAAATGTATAATTTAATTTTGACATAATATCTTTCTTCATTATGGTATGAGTTTTATTTAAAGTATATGTAAATTTCAACAGTGTTAATTCAAATTAAAATATTTAATAGTCAAAACTTGTTTGTGGATACACGCATATATATCGAGTCATTATCATCTGTATTTTCAGAAGCACAATATCCGACAAGAGTATTATTGGTATCTGTATCTGTATCTGTATATGCAAATACTTTCGTTAGATCATCTGGGTGTAAATACAAAGGAGTATTTACAACCGGTCGGGAACCAGTTGGTGTAGAATTAGGAAACGGATTTAACACTATTTCCCATGAATATAATGCGGTCAGCCAAAAATCATCTTTGAAATGAAATCTAATATATCTACTATAGAAGGTACCTTCTAATGAACCGTCA
>Ga0181553_10003117_pt1 | contig 14443 bp, 12 predicted proteins | sample 011ome_17_FD_133753 | JGI IMG/M metagenome (GOLD analysis project Ga0181553, IMG submission 133753) | Coastal salt marsh microbial communities from the Groves Creek Marsh, Skidaway Island, Georgia - 011502XT metaG (megahit assembly) | ecosystem: Environmental > Aquatic > Marine > Intertidal...
CGAGGGGGTGTCTTCAAGCCAATGGCGTTCACCCCGCAGGCTTATTCGACCTTCAGCTTTGATGAGTTGATCTGGAACTGTGACACCTTTCACGCCGAATTTCACTATTCATTAAGCGGCGAGGGTGTTGAGACCAAACGGTTTGTTGAAAAACTGCAGTTCACAGCGTCAGTGACCGGACGAATCGACCGGGAAAGATTCGATTCGCTTCTTGTGTTGTTGGGTGCGGTGGCCGGCTTGAGCTATTTCAAGGCCGCTAACCCTCCCCGAATCGAGCTCAAGGTTCCCGGCTTTACCCAGGCAGGTCTCGACTACTTCCGCGTGGTTCTTCGTGAAGGAATGGCCGAATACGCCTACCGAAACGACCTCGGTGGTCCGCTTGATCCAGAAATTGTTGTGACCGAGCCTCTGGCCACGCCATGGGCCGAAGACACCTGGCGCGATGTGGAAGGCGACCCCCTTGTGCCCATCGGCGGAGGCAAAGACTCCGTGGTGTCGGTTGAGGCTCTCCATCGAGTTCGTTTGCACCCCATCCAGTTTGCGGTAAACCCAAACCCCATCATTGAACGAGTGGCCAGGGTAAGTGGCCATGCCCTTATCAGCGCAAAGCGAACCATTGACCCCAGGCTCTTAGAGATCAACCAAGACGGTGCCCTCAACGGCCATGTTCCCGTCACGGCAATTAACAGCTTGATTACTCTCGCCCAGTCGCGAATTCTTGACGCGGGACCCGTCGTGATGTCGAATGAGCATTCCGCCTCTGAGCCCACACTGGTATCGGGGGATTGGTCGATTAATCACCAGTGGTCAAAGTCGCTGGAGGCAGAACTCGCCCTCCAAGAAGTAATTGGGCCACAGGCGGGGCTGACATCCGAGCACCATTTCTCGCTGCTTCGACCATTCTCGGAGCTTCGCATTGCCGGTGTCTATGCAATGTTCCCCCGCTACCACCAGGTAGCAACCAGTTGTAACCGAGCCTTCCGACTAAACGCCGGAGATCAGTCATGGTGCGGGGAGTGTGACAAGTGTCGGTTTGTGTATCTGGTGCTCTCGAATTACCTGGCCCCCCACCAGCTCGATGCCATTTTTGGCCGTGAGTTGCTCAACGAAGAAGGACAAATTCCTGGGTTTGAAGCATTGTTGGGGTTAGACCACCACAAGCCTTTCGAATGTGTAGGAACAGAAGCCGAGTCGATGGTGGCACTGAGCCAGACTGCCAGGAAGCCAGCCTGGGCGAGCCAGAGCGTGGTTGCCCACTTCATCTCGCTGGTTCCGACATTGACTGATTCGCACAGTGACCTCGAGCGTGAGGTCTATGGTGTCCATGAGGCGCCAGCCGCGCTCCCAGAGGCCTACAAATCTGCCAGGAGCATCTTTGGCTAGCCGCAGACCAGTCTCGCCAGAAGATCTCGCGGGCGCGACCGTACTCATTGTGGGCGTCGCTCGGGAAGGGCACGCAGTAGCGAAGATGCTGCGCAGGGAGGTTCCTACAGCCACTCTGGTGGCCGTCGATCAGCGCCCCAGCGATGCAGCACTTGCCTGGAAGGAAGCGTGGGGCAACGACATCCCCGTCGTGGTCTCACCTGATGGTGATGGTCTGCCCGGCGAGGCGCAATTCGCTGTGGTGTCGCCGGGGCTTTCTCGCCACAACGCGTTGGTGCGAGGGCTTGAAGAGCGGGGCATTGCCCTCACCTCAGGCACGGACCTGTTTATGTCGCGCTACCGCGACAAGGTCGTTGCCGTCACGGGCAGCAAGGGAAAATCCACCACCAGTGCTCTCATTCATCACCTGCTCACTGCTCACCAGATTGATGCCACCTTGGGCGGCAATCTGGGTATTCCGCTGTGGGACTTGGAACCGACGGACTGGATTGTGGCGGAAGTCTCCAGCTATCAGTGCCACAGCCTCACCCATTCACCACACACCGTTGTGCTGACGGCACTGTTTGAAGAACACCTCGACTGGCACCGCGACTTTGATACCTATGTTGCTGACAAGCTCAACATTGTCGGGCACGGGCCAGACCACGTGATCGTTAATTCCACCCAACAGCCACTCGTGGATGAACTGGGACAACGGTATCCAGACCTTTCCTACGATCTTGTCGGCCCGTCGAGCACCTGGAGTGTCATAGAGCAGGCCAAGGGTTGGGCCCTTACGAGGGACGGCAGCGTCGTCGTCTCATCGGGTGAGCTGGCACTGATGGGTATTCACAACGGCTGGAACGCCGCTCTCGCATGTACAGCAGCACAAACGGTTACCCCATTGGATTCAGCGGTAGTTGCGGCGGCGCTGAAGTCGTTTACACCACTCGGCAGCAGGCTTGAACCAATCGCTGACCCATCGGGAATTGTGTTCCTCAACGATTCACTCGCGACAAACCCTCCCGCATTGGCGATGGCGCTTAAATCAATGCGGGATCGTCGAGTGATTGCCTTAATCGGTGGTTTTGACCGTGGCGTGGACGACGAAGTGTTTCTGCAAGAGGTCGTCGATCACCCGGTTGCCGCTCTTATTGGGTTGCCCGATTCTGGACCCCAATGGCTCATACGCGTCAGTGACCGGCTCGAACAAGCAGGCGTTCCTCGCTCGAAATGGCCGGTGATGATTCCCGTTGACGATATGGCCGAGGCTGTCACGCGGGCTCGCTCTATTGCCAATCGAGGTGACGTGGTGACGATGTCGCCAGGTGCGCCCAGTTTCGGTCAGTACCGTGATTACCAAGACCGAGCAGAGAAATTTATTCAAGCCGTCCACAACACGGCGCCCCGCAGTTAAGAGGAGTAGCAATGCCCACCCGTACCGGCCGCCAGGCTAATGAACTACGCACCGTCACAATTGAGCGGGGATGGAGTGAGCAAGCAGAAGGCAGCGCTCTAATTAGCTTCGGCAAGACGAAAGTCCTTGCCACCGCGAGTTTTAAGCCAGGTGTTCCCCGCTGGCTCACGGGCTCGGGCAAAGGATGGGTGACTGCCGAGTATGGCATGTTGCCTCGTTCCACCAACGACCGGATGGACCGCGAATCAGTCAAGGGAAAAATCGGTGGCCGCACCCACGAAATCTCTCGTCTGATTGGGCGCTCGCTGCGCGCTGTGGTGTCGTATTCGGAGCTTGGCGAGAACACCATCGTGATCGACTGTGATGTTCTCCAAGCAGACGGTGGAACCAGGACCGCGGCGATTACCGGTGCCTATGTTGCCCTCGCTGACGCAATTTCATGGGCGAAAGAACAAGGCCACGTCCCTCAGTCTGCCAATGTCTTGCTCGATCATGTTGCGGCAATCAGCGTAGGAATCGTGGATGGCCAGCCCAGGTTGGATTTGGACTACCCAGAAGACTCGAACGCCGAAACCGACATGAACGTTGTCGCCACAGGGCGCGGGTTGCTTGTCGAAGTGCAAGGCACTGCCGAGGGCCAGCCCTTCTCGAAAGAGGAGCTAGGCACCCTTCTCGACCTCGCCCTTGAAGGAATCGACACATTGGTTGGCCTGCAACGAGAGGCACTTGGTTCCTAATGGACATTGTGTTCGCTACCCACAACGCCCATAAGCGAGGCGAAGTGGAAGCGATCATGAAAAAGGCGTGGCCCGAGGTCGCACTGATCGCACCGGCAGGTGAACCTCCGGTTGAAGACGGCTCAACCTTTGCTGAAAACGCCTTGATTAAGGCACGCGCCGCATTTGCCGCAACAGGTATCCCCTCGATCGCCGATGACTCGGGTATTTGCGTGGACGCATTGGATGGGGAACCCGGGATTCATTCGGCCCGCTACAGCGGATCCGGAGATGATCACGAAAATCTCGAGCTTCTTCTTCGCAACCTCGCGGGAGTCGATGAGCGCAGCGCCTACTTTGTGTGCGTGGCCGCCTTTGTCGACCACGATGGCGAACACACAATCGAAAAGCGCTGGACTGGGCAGATTGCTCGCTCCGCCCACGGCGGTGGGGGATTTGGGTATGACCCGATTTTTGAGCCCGAAGGCTTAGGCAAAACTGCAGCGGAGCTCAGCGCTGATGAGAAAAACGAAATTAGCCACCGAGGACAAGCGTTTGTCACAATGGCCAGCTTTTTACGCCACCGCTTCGGCGCGTAGACCCCACTGGCCTGGTTAGGCTTTTGAACATGGAACCTGGCCTGCTTGTCGCGCTGTTAGTGACGCTCGGTGCCGGACTATCCACCGGTGTGGGCGCGGGGCTTGCTCTTTTTGCAAAAGCCACGAATGACCGCTTCTTGGCGAGTGCGCTGGGCTTTTCTGCCGGCGTCATGCTCTATGTGTCCTTTGTCGAAATCCTTCCCAAAGCAATGGGCTTCCTCGGCGGCTCAGATAGCCCGACAGGAATGATTGAGGGCTCTGCCGCCTTCCTCGGCGGATTGTTACTGATGGCCCTGCTTTATCGCTTCTTGCCCGACCTTCCGATGCCCCGTGCGGAAGAGCGGAAACTGCCTTCCGATCAGCCAGAGCTCGACCTCCATGAGCCGCGAGCACGTCTGCTCAAAGCGGGACTACTGATTGCGCTGGCCATCACCATTCACAACTTCCCCGAGGGAATTGCCACGTTTTTCTTGACCCTCGATGACCCCGCGGTGGGAATGAGTGTCGGTACGGCAATCGCTATTCACAACATCCCAGAGGGAATCGCCGTCGCGATCCCGCTTTATTACGCGCTCCATAAGCGCGTCTGGGCCTTTGGGCTGGGTATTGCCAGTGGTCTGGCAGAGCCGCTTGGCGCAATCATTGGGTTTTGGATATTGCAGCCCTACATCTCGGATTCCCTGCTGGGAATCCTCTTCGCAGCCGTCGCAGGAATCATGGTCTACATCTCGATTGACAGCTTGCTGCCTGCCGCCAGAGAGTTTGGAAGTGGCCAGGTTGCAATCTATGGAGTGATTGCCGGTATGGCCGTGATGGCACTATCTCTCGTGCTCTATCGACTCACCTAAACGTGCGGAAGGGGGGAGTTGAACCCCCACGCCCGAAGGCACAGGAACCTAAATCCTGCGTGTCTGCCAATTTCACCACTCCCGCAAGGCTCTTTATTCTACTGACCTCCAAGCCAGACACATGTGGGGATAACTTTCTCCTGCTAAGGCTCGAGCCAGCAACTCTGTAAGGGTGAATTCCTTCGACGATTCCTTGGTTCGTACCCTCACAGAACGGGTCGTACATCAGGCGGGCCAACCCGGCGAGGGCCACCTCGATTCAATTATCCGAACTGAAGTCGCACGCTACTCAGAGGCGCTAATTGGTGAAGGTGGCTGGGGCGATGCCGATGAAGCGCGCATTACGCGCGAGGTGGCCTCGTCGGTGTCTGGGCTTGGTCCCCTGCAAAAGTTCCTAGACGACCCCGATATCGAAGAAATTTGGATTAACGCACCAGACGCCATATTTGTCGCTCGCCTCGGAGTGAGCCAGAAAGTGGACGTCGAGTTGTCAGCAGAGGAAGTGCGTGACTTGGTGGAGCGGATGCTTCGTCCCACCGGTAGGCGAGTTGACGTGTCGCAACCATTCGTGGATGCATCGCTGGCCGATGGGTCTCGGGTTCACGTAGTGATACCTGACATTACAAAAAGCCATTGGTCGATTAACATCCGGAAGTTTTCCAAGCGCGTTCGAAACCTCAGTGATCTCGTCGAGCGAGAGGTGTTGAGCGGGGAGGCAGCGGACTTTCTGACCCAAGCGGTTCGCTCGGGTCGGACCATCCTGGTCTCGGGCGCGACCCAGGCAGGAAAAACCACCATGCTGCAAACCCTTCTTCGGGAAGCTCCGCCGGCAGAGCGCGTGGTCAGCGTGGAGGAAACCTTCGAACTGGATCTAGCGATTCCTGATCACGTGGGCTTGCAGTGCCGTGGTCCGAGCTTGGAGGGAACCGGTGAGGTGACGCTTCGGCGCCTGGTGAAGGAGGCCCTTCGAATGAGGCCGGATCGCATCGTGGTGGGCGAAGTACGCGAGGCAGAGGCGCTTGACCTTCTCATTGCATTGAACTCTGGCCTACCGGGAGCATGCACGATTCACGCGCGCTCGGGACCAGATGCCCTTGGGAAGTTGTGTACCTTGCCGCTACTGGCAGGAGGCAACATTGACCGCTCGTTCGTGGCGCCCACAGTGGCTTCTGTGATTGACCTAGTGGTCCACGTCGAACTGCTCTCAACTGGCGCGCGACAGGTGCGAGAAATCGTGAGTCCTACAGGCGTCGATGGCAGTGGCGACGTGACATCACATGCCATCTTCACGAGGCGAGAGGGCAAACTCGAAAAGGTGTCTCAGTCATGGGAGGACTAGTCGCTTGGCTCGTCGGTGTAGTAGGGCTATTTATCGCTGGGGTATGGCTTACTTTCTGGTCGCCAAGCAAGAGTGTTGCGCGGCCGACATTGTCGGGGACAGCATTGTCGAGCCTGGCAGCTCAGATGGAGCGAGCTGGATGGGCTTCTCTGTCGCCGAAGGCAACTATTGGGGCGTGGCTGGGATTTTCCATGCTCGTCGGCGCAGTGGTCTGGATCGTGTGGCCAATTGCCGTTCTCGCGCCACTGGCCATCCTGGCAACCCTGTTTATGGGGCGCGCAATTGTCCACAGTGCGCTGTCGGCTAGAGAGCGGAGGCTTCGTTCGATGTGGCCAGGAGTCGTCGACCATATTCGGCAAGCGGTGCGCTCGGGAGCAGGAGTTGCGGAGGCCCTGCGGCTGACGGCCAATCGTGTGCCGCCAGAATTGCACTCTCCTTTTCACACGTTCACAGCCGACCTGGAGCGCGGCTTTCTCCTTGACGAGGCGCTGACAAATTTGAAGGGGAATCTTTCAAACCCAATTGCCGATCGGATTATTGAAGCGCTCCGGATGGCTCACGAGGTAGGGGGTCGAGAACTACCCGCGGTGTTAGAGAGCCTGCAATCGAGCGTTCGAGCAGACATTGCCGTGCGCGAGGAAGCACTGGCTAAACAGTCCTGGATCCGGGCCGCCTCAAAGCTTGGAGTGTCTGCTCCTTGGCTTGTCCTCCTGGTGATCTCTGGCCGACCAGAAACACTTGCGGCCTACTCATCCGCTTCTGGCTCAGGGCTATTGCTTGCTGGCGCAGCGGCCAGTGTGGTTGCTTATCGAATGATGGCGAGGCTCGGCCGTCTTCCTGAGGATGAGCGGTGGTTTGCTCGATGACCCCTGCGCTACCACCCTCCTTGCTCCTGCTCGTGCTGTTGAGCGCCCCTCTCACTCTGGTAGGCATCGTGGCGCTGGTCGCGCCGGGGCGTGCTCCTCGGGTGAATAAGACTGTTGGCGTCGTGGAGCGGGTCGCTCATCAGCTTCGAGATGTGTCCCACGACGCGAGAGCAGTGCTCTCTCCCCACAGTGGGGATCCTCTCGTTATTGCTGGCGTTGTGATGGGGCCGGTAGTGCAGAAGGGATCTGAATGGCTTGAGCGGGTGATGTCCGGGGGAGTGGACACTCTCGCCCAATCGGGTGTGGGCTACTCGGTTGCAGAGTGTAAGGTACGACGATTTCTTGCCGCCCTAGGCGGATTGATTGGGGGCGCCGGGTTGGCGCTTGGTGTGTGGCTGAGCAGGCCTGGTGTTCCCGGGCTATCTATTGCGGTGGTTTCTGTCATTGGAGCAGTGGCAGGAGTGGGGCTGTTTGACCGACACCTTCGCCAGCTAGGCAAAAAGAGAAAACAGCGATTAAGTGAGGAATTTCCTACTGTGTTGGAGCTGCTGTCCCTTGCGCTGGCAGCTGGAGAGTCCCTGCCCGGGGCACTGCGGAGAGTGGCGCAGCGAGGAAGCGGCGAGCTCGCCAGGGAGTGGTCGCGCGTTCTGCGTCTTGTGGACGCGGGAAAACCGTTAGCGGCCACACTCACTGAATCTGCACAGAGCCTTGGCGTCGACGAAATTCAATCACTAACAGAACACCTCGCTCAGGCCCTGGAGCGGGGCGCGCCGCTAGCCGAGGTGGTGAGGGCCCATAGTTCTGATTCGAGGCTTCAACGCCTTCGAGGGATTGTAGAGAGGGCAGGAAAAGCCGAGGTGTGGATGCTGATCCCACTGGTCCTCATCATCTTGCCCATCACCGTGATTTTCGCGGTCTGGCCAAGTCTTCAGGCTCTAGAATTTAGCTTTTAACCGAAGTTAAGGGGTGGTTCTCGCCGCCATCGCCATACTGGGCAACTACTTCAGAGATGATCACCTGGTACGAGTCGTACCACTCCGAATAGCGTTTCTTTGCGGTGAGGTGGTCGGGGAAACTCGAGAATTCCGAGAGTGATTCCCGATCTGCCCAGTAGTAGATCGAGTTTTGGCGCGTGCCGTCTGGCGAGACCCACTTGTCGACCCCGCGGAAGCCCTCGAGGCTTTGTGCAAAGTTGTCGATTGATTGGTCGAGCTCGTGGAACTCTTCGTCGTAGGTGCCAGGGGTGAAAATGAATTGGGCAGCAAACATGAGGCAATCATGCCAGGTCGCTAGAAAGCAAAAGGGCGGCCAGGTCTCCAGCTGGCCGCCCTTTTGAGTTTGGTCCTTACTGGAAGACCATTCCACCGTCAATCATGATCAGCTGACCAGTCATGTAGTCACTTTCTTGGCTTGCCAGGTAGGAAGCGGTGCCGATGATGTCATCAGGATAGGAATACCGCTTGAGCTCGATGTCGTTTGCGGCGAGGGAGTCCATCGACTGGCCCGGCTTCGCAAACTTTCCGATTTCCACGAGATCTTTGTCGAGCTGTTCCCACATTTCCGTGCGCACAACACCGGGACCGTATCCGTTGACGGTGATGCCGTGTGGAGCCAAGGCCTTTGCGCCACCGCGAATCAGCGCGAGTACTGCGTGCTTTGCCATCGAGTAGGGGATGATGTCGTCGAAGGACATGCGTGAGGCGATCGAGCCCACGTTAATGATCTTGTAAGGGTAGTCGCGCTTTCCTTGGGCAATCATTTGCTTCGACACAGCGCGCATCACGTTGAACTTGCCCCATGCGTTGACGTTCATGATGAAGTCATAGTTCTCTTTGGGGGTGTCTGGGAACATGGTGGGCTTATTGACACCTGCGTTGTTGAGCAGGAGGTTGATTTCCCCGAATTCCTTGACCACGTGTGCAACGACGGCCTCTGCCTGCTCTTCGTTGGTCACGTCGAGCTTGAAGTGAGTGGCGGTACCACCCGCGTCACGAATCTCTTGAGCTACTGCGGCGACGCCTTCTTCATTGATGTCAGCGACGCAGACGGCTGCTCCTTGAGCTGCCCAGTGCTTTGCGATAGCGGCGCCCATACCCTGCGCGCCACCAGTTATTAGTGCTTTCTTGCCAGCGAGACGCTCGGCATCCATATTGCCCCTCCTCATTACGATGTTCGGTTCTCCATCGACGAGGCCAGGAGCGTTAACTCTCGCAACGCCGTCGTCCACAGAGTGTCAACTGACACAATACACTTTGCCGGGCTCTGGAAAAACACGAATTCGATAACAATTCGAGCAGGCTCCCCGGTGAATGATCGTTTCTCGGTCAGCGGCCAGTGGTGAGGCGGATTCCTAGATCAATTGTGGGCACCCGCTGGGGCGCGGCGCAGAGGACTAGATGTATCCAATTTGGGGGCAATGGGTCCAAATTGCCTTGATATTTGCCACTTTAAGGACCAGAATGTATACAAAGCCGAAGTGTTGTGGTGAAGTTGTGATCACTTCGGTCCCGACGTGGGCCGAAGTGTTCTGGGGGGCTCGCCTGCACGGGACGAAGCGACCTTTGGGTGTTATGTAGGAGTAGACACCTTCAGGGCGGGATAATTGAACACAGAGCCGAATACACGTCGGTGTGCGTCGACCAATGACGGTCATCACCGGATGCGAGAGAAGAGAAATTTATGGCCATTGCAGTCACTAACCCAGCGACCGGTGAGACTATCCGGGAATTCGTAGAACACGATTCCGCTGAGGTCGAAGCCCGAGTCGCGAAGACCCAAGCGGCGTATGAAGCGTTGAAAGCAACCACCTATGCCCAGCGTGCGCAGTGGATGAAGGCCAGCGCCGACATCCTCGAAGCCGAAGTCGATGAGCTTGCCAGGATGATCACCATCGAAATGGGTAAGCCCATTTCTCAGTCGGTAGGTGAGGTGCTCAAGTGCGCCAAGAACATGCGCTTCTACGCAGACAATGCCGAAAACTTCTTGGCTGATGAGCCCCTCGAAGACCCATCGGTTGTTGGAGCGAGCCAGGCCTACCTGCACTACCAGCCGCTTGGAGTGGTTTTGGCGGTCATGCCCTGGAATTACCCACTCTGGCAGGTCATTCGCTTTGCGGCTCCCGCACTTATGGCAGGAAACACCGGACTGCTGAAGCACGCCTCTAACGTCCCTGAGTCCGCAATGTATCTCGACTCATTGTTCACGCGAGGTGGATTCCCTGACGGCTCCTTCACCACGATCCTCACTGGCGCAGGTCCCGTGGCGGGACTGATCGATGACCGCCGCATTAAGGCTGTGACTCTGACTGGTTCTGAACCAGCCGGTCGCGCCGTCGCCGGTCGCGCCGGTTCAAACATCAAGAAGGCCGTGATGGAGCTGGGTGGCTCTGACGCATTTATCGTTATGCCTTCTGCGGATATCGAACAGGCAAGTACCGTAGCGGTCACCGCACGTGTCAACAACAACGGACAGTCGTGCATCGCAGGAAAGCGTTTTATTGTCCACGCAGATGTGTATGACGAGTTTGTCGAGAAGTTTGCCGAAAAGATGGGCGCTCTGGTAGTCGGAGACCCGCTTGACGAGGCCACGCAGATTGGCCCATTGGCCACCGAAAAGGGTCGCCAAGAAATCGCTGAACTCGTCGATGATGCGGTCGCAAAGGGCGCCCGCGTGCTGACTGGCGGCAAGGCACCCGAGCGCGATGGCTGGTTCTACGAACCCACCGTTTTGGATGGGCTCGATGAGTCCATGCGCCTTGTCATGGAAGAAGCCTTCGGCCCTGTGGCAAGTGTCTACAAAATTTCTACACGTGAAGAGGCAGCCGAGGTCGCAAACCAGACCACCTTTGGTCTGAGTTCGGCATTGTGGACTACCGACGCTTCCGACGAAGAGTTCTTCATCAAGAACATCGAGGCGGGAGCGGTCTTCCTCAACGGAATGACCATTTCCTATCCCGAGCTCCCCTTCGGCGGAGTTAAGGACTCAGGCTTTGGCCGAGAGCTCGGAGCTCCCGGTATCCGCGAGTTCTGCAACTTCAAGACCATCTGGAAGAGCTAACACTTCTAGTACTGAAGGGCCCGCGGCGATTATGTCGCGGGCCCTTTTTTGTGCGCGTGCTAAAAAGAGTGTGGGCCCGACTTGCGCCGGGCCCACACTCCCAATGGAAAGGAAAAAGAAACGCTTAGTAAGGGTTCGCCACAAACAGTTCTTGTGCAGGGAACCTGGTGAGCACCTGGGCTCCCGAGGACGTAATCACTACTTCCTCTTCGATTCGTGCGGCCGAAATTCCGTCGCTTGCAGGGCAATAGGTTTCAAGTGCAAACACCATTCCCTCTTCGATCTCTACCGGGTTGGTCATCGAGTTCAATCTGGAGATGATGGGGCGCTCGTGCAGGCCAAGGCCTAGACCGTGACCAAATTGCAAACCGAAGGCTTCCATTTCGTTGGCAAAGCCGAGATCTGTGGCCTTTGGCCATAACGCGGCAACTTCATCCGTTCCCACTCCGGGCTTGACCTTGTCAATGGCGAGGTCCATCCATTCGCGTGCCTTGGTGTACGCGTCGTGTTGTGCCGGCGTTGAACTACCCACTGAGAAGGTTCGGTAGTAACAGGTGCGGTATCCGTTGAACGAGTGAATAATGTCGAAGAATGCTTGGTCACCCGGACGGATGATTTTGTCCGTGAAGTTGTGGGGGTGTGGATTACACCGCTCACCAGACACCGAGTTGATCGCTTCGACCTGGTCAGAGCCCATCTCATAGAGCCGCTTTGCAGCCAGAGCGACGATTTCGTTCTCGCGAATTCCAGGCTTCAACACATCAACAATGTCTTGGTAGACGCCGTCGACCATCGCGGCAGCTTGGGACAGCAACATGATTTCGTCGGGGTTCTTAATCGCACGTGCTCCCAACATGTCCTGCTGAATGTCTCGCACCTCAAGACCTTGACGCTGCATTTCAAATAAGAACGCGGGCTCCACAATGTCGACGCCAATCGGGTCATTGACCACTCCGGCGTCGGTGAGCATGCCTTTAATGTAGGTAACGGCCTCACGCATCAATCCCACATCCGGGTGAATGGCTCCACGAAGTCCCAACATGCCTGCGTGGGAGTGGCCCTCGTGCAACCACGGAGCGAAGAGACGGTGGTGCTTAGCCGCTGATCCAAAGTCCCACACGTGGGGTTTTCCGTCTGGCATGAGCAGGGCATAGCGCGACATCTTGTCGCCGAGGGCCCCACCAATCCAGGTCTGGGTGACGTAGCGGATGTTGTAAAAGTCAAAGAGAAGGAACGCGCCCACACCACTATCGCGCAGAGCATCCATCGCACGACCCAAGCGGTAATCCCGGAGGCGGTGAAAATCTACTCGTGCTTCAAAGTCGACAGCCATCGTTCCATGGGCAGGAATCTGTCGGTGAGCAAAATCAAGTGCCGGAATCAGGGGCTTTGGTGCCGGTTCAGTCATGATGAGTGCGTCCTTGGTGTGCACACATTCCCTAGTGGGAATAGTGTTTGAGGTGGGTCAGGATGTTCGTTCGGTTTTTTGGCCCAGAACCTGGGTGGGGTAGTAGCCCCACCCAGGTTCGTCACATTAAGTGACTAGGCCAAGTGGTGGTTTACCACTCAGGTGCGACTTCTGGGGAGTCCCAGTTGTCGATGGTGACCTTCGGGTTCGGCATGTAGAGCACCGAGCCGTCATCGTCGCGGCCCTGCTGGGTGTCACCGGTCATCGCGCGGTAGATACCTACCACTGCGTTCTCGCCGTCCCAACCCGAGGACTGGAACACAGTTCCGTCGAGCTCACCGGAAGCAACCAGTGGGTTTCCGAGGAAGGTGTTACCAATCGAGGTGATGTAGAGAGCCTCTACGTCCATGCCACGAGCCTTAGCAGCGTCGATAGCACCGGCGACCATGGTGTCGTCAGCTGCGTAGATTCCCTGTACGTTCTCTGCACCCACAGCGGTCAGCATCTCGGATGCTGCGATCTGTGAGTCGTCCTTGTTCCAGTTACCTGGCTGCTCTGCCAAGATCGAAACGTTCGGGCAGAGTTCGGCAACAGTTTCCTTGAAGCCGTTTCCGCGGAGGGTGGCCACCGAGTTACCGGTGAGACCGTTTACCTGGATAACGCCGATCTCGGCGCCGTCAGCGAGCTCACACATCATCTCAGCCGAGGCAGCGCCCTGGCCGTATGAGTCGGTACCGGAGTAACCGTAGGTGAGGTCAGTGTCCTCAGGGTTGACGTCTGCGTTGGTGATCCACACAGGAATGCCAGCTGCGTTTGCAGCTTCCAGACATGGGCGGATTGCGTCAGCAACGGCTGGCCAGAGGATGATGCCGTCGGGCTGAGCCGCAACGGCAACTTCACACTCGCTGGCCTGCTTGTCAGCGTCGTACTCCGAGTTGGTGATGGTCAGGTTAATTCCCAACTCAGCAGCCTTTGCCTCCATGGGGGGGAGGTAGGTGGTTCCATATGGCTGGTCGTTACCCTGCGGAAGCAGAGCGTAGACATCGTAGGACTCACCACCTGCAGCAGCTTCGGTCGAACCGCTGTCAGCAGCATCTCCTGCTGCATCGGTAGCGGTGCCGGAGCAACCTGCAAGGGTCAGGCCAGCGATGGCGAACATGCTCGCCATTCCCAGAGAAATCCGGGTCTTGCGCATCTTGTGCCTCTTTCGTTCGGTTTACATTGAGTGGTCATTTTCATGACCGGGGACCATGTCGACTAGGTCGTCACGGCCTTCGTGCGGCCCCGGGTCACCTGGCGGAGGCTTCCCAGAACTGCTCGAAGATTGTTGGGATCGGTGGTCACGGCAATCAGCAGAATCGCACCGATGAAAATTTGTTGGACAGGGACCTGAACTCCAGTCAGGGTAAGTGCCACCTGAAGGACACCCAAGGATGTCGCTCCGATGAGGGTTCCCACGATTGATCCGCGGCCACCCTTGAGGTAGTTTCCTCCGATGATGGCTGCGGCAAAACTTGCCAGCAAAACGGTGGATCCTGCCGTGGGGTCTGCGGTGGTGCGCTCAAGAGTGTTGATGATTCCTGCGAGGGCGGACACGAACCCGGAGATTAAGAAGCCGGTGAGGATGCGACGCTTCACCGGGATACCTGCATCGACGGCAGCTTGACGGTTTCCACCTACCGCGAAGAATTCGCGTCCCATCTTCACTCGGGACACAAATACCTGGATCGCGATAAACACCAGGATGAAGATCAGCACTCGGGGGGTGATGGGCCCGATAAGGGGGAGGCCGAAGGCAATACCAGCGTCCTTGTTCTCGAGGCTCACGGGAG
>Ga0181553_10003118_pt1 | contig 14442 bp, 13 predicted proteins | sample 011ome_17_FD_133753 | JGI IMG/M metagenome (GOLD analysis project Ga0181553, IMG submission 133753) | Coastal salt marsh microbial communities from the Groves Creek Marsh, Skidaway Island, Georgia - 011502XT metaG (megahit assembly) | ecosystem: Environmental > Aquatic > Marine > Intertidal...
ATGCGGAAGGCACCCCGGATCAGATGTTTGGTGCGCCTGTTATGGCCAGCGCCAATGCCGCAGAAACAAAAGCCGCACAGCAGCTTGCCGACAAGCTAAAAGCATGGATTGGCAGCAAAACGCTGTCTTCGGGCAAACCCGTCGGGGCTGGTGATATATTGATTCTGTTGCGTAAACGCGGCACATTTTTTGAGCAAATACTCAAAGCATTACAGCACAACGGCATTCCGGTGGCCGGGGCTGACCGGATGCGGCTGGAAGAACAGATCGAAATTCAGGATTTATTGGCGCTTGGCGATGTGATGATGCTGCCGGAAGATGATTTGCAGCTTGCCTCTGTATTGAAATCGCCGCTTTGCGGGCTTGATGATGATGATTTATACCGGCTTGCCTATGCGCGTGGTGATGCCAGTTTATATGCCGCTTTGATGGCGCATCGGGGCGGTGATGACAAATTCGGCGCTGTTGCCGACCAGATGGCGCAATGGCGAATGGTCGCAGATGGCGAGTCGGTGTTTGGCTTTTATAGCTATGTTCTGGTGAATGGGGGGCGGCAAAATTTTATCCGGCGGCTCGGCCATGCGGTGCATGAATCGCTCGATCATTTTCTTGGTCTGGCGCAAAGCATGGCGCTTGGCGATGGCATGTCATTGCTACAGTTTCTGGCGTCTATCCGCGGCAGTGGCGGGGATATCAAACGGGATATGGACAGCGCCGGCAGCGGTGAAGTGCGGGTGATGACAATTCATGGGGCCAAGGGGCTGGAGGCACCCATTGTGATCCTGCCCGATATGCTGAAATCGCGCAGCATCCCACAGCTGACCGGCAGCGACAGTGACGGCCGCGCGGTCTATTGGTTTCCACCCGGGGCGGCGTTCCAGCCGCAATTTATTCTGGACGCGAAAGCCGCCAGCCGCGATCTGGAACAGCAGGAAGCCAACCGTCTTTTATATGTTGCGCTGACCCGGGCGCGCGAAGGGCTGGTCGTTGCCGGCTGGGAAAAACCGCATGGGGTACGGGTGCTGGATGGCAGCGATTATGCCCTGATCAAATCGGCATTGGCAACGCTACCAGGGGTTGAAGAAACCGATGATGGGCATATGCGTCTCGAGATCGCGGCCACCCGCATAACCGAGGCCACCGAAGCTGATCGTGCGGCGTTACCGCCGCATCGCGCTGTGGTGTCAACTGACAGTGACTGGATTGCCCGCCCCGCGCCGATAGATGCGCCGACCGGCCGGCCGTTGCGGCCATCACAGCCCGGCCTTGATCATGCCCCGTCGACGCTCGCCCCACGCCAAGATGCCGGAACCCGGCGCAGCGGGTTGGCGTATGGGCGGATCGCGCATCGGTTGCTGGAAATTCTGCCATCAGTGCCGGAAACGCGGTGGCATGCCGTCGCACAGCCCATTCTGCGACAGGATGATGCGTTAAGCGAATCGGTGAAAGCGGACATTCTGCAGCGGGTTGTGAAGGTCATGTCGATGCCGGAACTGGCCCCATTATTCGGGCAGGGGGCATTGGCCGAAGTGCCAATCAATGGGCGCATCAACGGGATTGGTGTGGCTGGACAAATTGACCGGCTTTATGTTGGTGACGACCGGATCATTCTGGCAGATTTCAAAACCGGGCAACGCCCGCATGGGGCGGCACCAAACAGCTATATAGAGCAAATGGCGCTCTATGATGCGTTGTTGTCGCAGATCTATCAGGGCCGGGACATCGCTTGTTGGCTGGTCTGGACGCATAGCCAGTTTATCGAGGATATCACCGTGGATCAGCGGCAACAGGCGTTGCAGCGGTTGTTTGCTGACCGACAGGACAAATAAAGCTGTTAGGTATGCTTGACTGTCACTTTGCCAGCCCATAAATTCAATTTGCGTGGTGCGGTGCCGGCGAATTTTCGTCGTTATATCGCAGCACCGTTAAACCAGATATGGGGTGGGTAACAATGGCAACATCTAAAACAACCGATAGTGATTTCTCAGCAGATGTGTTGCAAGCTGGCACACCTGTTTTAGTTGATTTTTGGGCCGAATGGTGCGGCCCGTGTAAAGCCATTGGCCCGGCTTTGGAAGAGATTTCAAACGATAGAGGTGACAGCATCTCAATCGTAAAATTGAATATCGATGAAAATCCGCTGACCCCGCAAAAATATAATGTGCGCGGCATTCCGACATTGCTGATTTTTAAAGATGGTGAGGTCGTTGCCGAAAAAATGGGGGCATTGCCAAAATCGCAATTAGAGGACTGGATCAACCAATACGCCTAATCGCGCCGCATCAGCAGATGATAAACATAAACGCTGCCTGTTAATCGGGCAGCGTTTTATTTTGCAGCAAAACATGCCCGGCCAGATAGAGTGAGCCGCAGATGATCACCGGCAAGCTGGGGTCGAGGCTGTCAAACGCCGTCGCCAGTGTCGCCGCGGCGGATGCGTTCAGCCCTTGCGCTTTGGCCGCATCACGCATCTCGGCAGCCGACAGGCTGGCGTCCTGATCGGGAATTGTCAGACAGGCCACGCGGCCAGCCAATGGGGCAATCGGTGCCAAAAATTCGGCTGGGTCACGAGTGTTTAACGCCCCACAAATGATATTCCATTTGCCGTCATGAATGCCGCTTAGGGTGTTGGCAAGGGCGTGTGCCCCATGTGCATTATGCGCCCCATCAAGCCAGATCTGGTGATGCGGCCAGGCGTCGGCAAGCGCGCCGTTATCAAGATGCTGGACGCGCCCCGGCCAGCGCGCATTGGCAATGCCGTCGGCGGTATAGGGGCGGGTGGCTTGCAGCGCCATCAAAGCCAGCCCGGCATTGTCGATCTGATGCGCGCCAGCAAGCCCGGGTGGCGGAAAATCAATGCGGTTTTCCGGGCTGATCAGCGTACCGCCGCCATCGGCGCTGGCGCGGATCTCAAAGTCGCGGCCGGCAATCATCAATGGCGCGCCAATCTTGTCGGCACAAGATTGCAGGGCGCTGGCCACTTCCGCCGTTTGTCCGGCGCTGAAACATGGCGTTTCCGGCCGCATGATGCCGGCTTTTTGTTCGGTAATGCCAATGATGTCCGTGCCTAAAAAATGTTCATGATCGCGGGCAATCGGGGTGATAATTGTGGCCAGCGGCGCGTCCAGAACATTGGTTGAATCCAATGCCCCGCCAAGCCCGGTTTCAAGGCACAGCAGATCCGCCGGCTGGCGTGAAAAAGCCAGCATGGCGGCCGCGGTTGTGACCTCGAAAAACGTTACCTGCTGGGTGCCGTTTGCGGTTTCGACTTCTTCGAGAAGATCGGCCAGAGCGTGATCGCTGATCAGCTTTCCAGCCAGTCTGATGCGCTCGTTAAACCGGCATAGATGCGGCGAGCTATAGACATGTGTGGTGGCACCAGAGGCTTCGGCAATGGCACGTAAAAAGGCAATGACCGAGCCTTTGCCATTGGTGCCGGCGACATGAATGGTTGGTGGCAAATGCCGCTGGGGATCACCGAGCTGGCGCAACAGCGCAAAGCTGCGCTCGAGCCCAAGGTCGATCAGTTTTGGATGAAGCGCGGCCAGTCGGGCAAGTGCCTTTTCGGCCCGTTTGGCAGAATCGGCACCGCAGATGGATGGCATCAGGCCGCCTTTGAGGTGCCTTTCGGCCCCATCAGAAAATCCAGAATTTTTCCGATATAGGCGGCTTGATCAGACCGCGCAACAACCGCATCGACCATGCCGTGATCCATCAGATATTCGGCTGTCTGAAAATCTTCGGGCAGTTTTTCCCGAACGGTTTCTTCGATAACTCGGCGGCCGGCAAAGCCAATAATCGCGCCGGGTTCGGCAATCTGAATATCGCCAAGCATGGCAAAAGACGCGGTTACGCCACCTGTTGTCGGATGCGCCAGTAATACAAGATAAGGAAGCCCGGCATCGCGCACTTTATCGACAGCGACAATGGTGCGCGGCAATTGCATCAATGACAGCACGCCTTCCTGCATCCGCGCGCCGCCGGTTGATGGCACGGTGATCAAAGCCGCCTTGCGCGACACCGCCTCATTGGCGGCAGCGATGATGCCATTGCCAACCATGCGCCCCATCGACCCGCCCATAAAGCGAAAGTCAAATGCGGCGATGACGCATGCATAGCCATTGACCTTGCCGGCGGCAACAGCGATGGCATCATTCAGCCCAGTTTTGCTGCGGGTGTCACGCAGCCGGTCGCTGTATTTTTTGCTGTCACGAAATTTCAGCGGGTCATCTTCGATAGCTGGCAAGCTGATCATGTCAAAAGCGCCATCATCAAAGGTCATGGCAAAGCGGCTTGCCGGTGCCAATGGTGCATGATGTCCACATGTCGAACAGCAATTATAGGCAATCTCAAATTCACGGTGAAAAATCATCTGATTGCAGGCGCTGCATTTTACCCAGAGATTTTCCGGCACGTCATCTGATTTCACCCAGGCTTTGATTTTGGGTAAAACCGAGTTTGTAATCCAGTTCATCCTATGCCCCTATTTACGAATCGCTGTGGCAAGTTCGCCGACAAAAGTGGCGACTTTTTGTACAATATCACCGTTAACGCCATGCGCTGGCTGGTCGCTCAGATTATTGGCAATAATATCAACAACGGCTGATCCGACAACCGCTCCGTCGGTCAGATCTGCCGCTTCGGCCGCCTGTTGCGGGGTGCGAATGCCAAAGCCGGCAACGATTGGCAGGTCGGTCTGTGCGCGAATCCGCTGATAAGCGTCAGAAATTGAGTTAGCCGCCGCACTTTTCGTGCCGGTAATGCCCAAAACCGATACATAATAAATGAATCCACTGGCTTCGGCCAAAATTGCCGGCAGGCGGTTTGCATCGCTTGTGGGGGTCACAAGGCGGATAAATTTCAACCCGGCCTGTTTCGCTGGCAGGCATAATTCACTGTCTTCTTCCGGCGGCAGATCGACAATGATAAGCCCGTCAACACCAGCTGCCAGCGCATCAGCAATGAAACGATCATTGCCATAAATATAAATCGGGTTGTAATAGCCCATCAGAATCAGCGGCACATCAGGATGACGCTGGCGGAAGGCGGCAGCGATTTGCAGCGTACCGGTCAGCGTCATGCCGCCGCGAAGCGCACGCAACGAGGCCGCTTGAATCGCCGGGCCATCGGCCATCGGATCAGAAAATGGCATGCCAAGTTCAATGAAATCGACGCCGGCCTCAACCAATGAATCAAGCAGGGCTGATGTGGTTGCGGCATCTGGATCGCCAGCGGTGATAAATACCCCCAGCGTGCCGCGATTGGCTTTTTTGGCGTTTGCAAATACTGTTTCTATCCGGCCTGTCATGAATGCCTCTTACATCAAGCTCGCTGGTTTATGATCTGAATCGGTGCGCGTGCGCGGCTCATAGCCGTCCCAATTTATCCAGCATCGGCAGCACCGCGCCCAGATCTTTGTCACCACGTCCACACATATTTAAAATCACAATCTGGTCGGCCGGCATATCGCCAATCATGGTGCTGATATAGGCCAGCGCATGCGACGGTTCGAGCGCCGGAATAATGCCTTCCTGGCGGGCGCATAGCTGAAAGGCAACCAGCGCTTCATCATCGGTGGCGCTGACATAATTGACCCGCCCCGTGTCATGCAACCAGGAATGTTCAGGCCCAATGCCGGGATAATCCAGCCCGGCCGAAATTGAATGCGCATCGGTAATCTGCCCATCGTCATTTTGCAGCAAATAGGTGCGGTTGCCATGCAAAATGCCGGGTTGCCCACCGGTGAGCGATGCCGCATGCAAGCCGCTTGGGACACCTTTGCCCGCGGCTTCAACGCCGAAAATTTCAACCTCTTTATCATCCAGAAACGGATAAAACAGCCCCATGGCATTTGACCCGCCGCCAATACAAGCGACAATTTTATCAGGCAGCCGTCCTTCGGCTTCCTGAATCTGTGCGCGTGCCTCGATACCGATGACTGACTGAAAATCGCGTACCATTTGCGGGTAGGGATGCGGGCCAGCCACCGTGCCAATAATGTAAAAATGTGTCTCGGCATTGGTGACCCAATATCGCAAAGCCTCGTTCATCGCATCTTTTAAGGTGCCGGTGCCAGATGTGACCGGATGAATTTTTGCGCCAAGCAGCCGCATGCGCTCGACATTGGGACGCTGTCTTTCGACATCTTCAGCCCCCATAAAGACTTCGCACTCCATATCGAACAGCGCACAGGCGGTGGCGGTGGCGACGCCATGCTGGCCAGCACCGGTTTCGGCAATAATTTTGGTTTTGCCCATGCGCTTGGCCAAAAGTGCCTGACCGATAACATTGTTGATTTTATGCGCGCCGGTATGATTCAGCTCATCACGTTTGAGATATAATTTTGCGCCGCCGAAATAAGATGTCAGCCGTTCCGCAAAATACAGGGGGCTTGGCCGCCCGATATAATGTTTTTGATAATAGGCAAGCTCGGCGGCAAAGCTCTTATCGGCCCGCGCCGCGTTATAAGCAGACTCAACATTGAGAATGAGTGGCATCAGCGTTTCGGCGACAAATCTGCCGCCGTGAATGCCAAAGCGTCCAGCCTCGTCTGGCTGATTGCGATAGGTGTTTAGCGATGCGGTGCTCATAAGCTGTCTCTTTTTTTGTGAAGCGCTGTTAGCTGCGATCCTGTTTGATTCGATGTCGGATGACATGGTTTCTGGTGACATGATCTCTGCTGAATGTTTTAGCCTATTTGCGATGCCTGAATAAAGGCGTGAATTTTGTTTTCATCTTTTTTTCCACGCGCGCTCTCGACACCGCTCGACACATCGACCGCCCGGGCGCCGCTGATCCGCACCGCATCCGCGACGGTGCCAGCCGTCAAGCCGCCGGCAAGCATCCATGGTGTATGGCTGGAATAGTGCGACAGAATCTGCCAGTCAAAACTGTGGCCAGTACCGCCCGGCTGTGTTCCCGGATCGGTTTTGGCGTCAAAAATAAGCCAATCGGCAATGCCGTCCCACGCCGCACAATTGGCCAGATCAGCCGCGGTCGCGATGGGAATCATCTTGATAATGGGCAGATTAAATTCGGCTTTCATGGCGCTGGCGAAAGCAACCGTTTCCGTGCCATGCAATTGTAAATAATCGGGCCGCGCCGCAGCAATCAGCTGCCGCAGCGATGCCTCAGACTGGTCAACGCTCAACAGCACACGTTGCGGCCCGCCACCGCTGTCTCCATCGCCATCGTCAATCTGGTCGGCGAGCCTTGCCAGAGCGGCGCTGTCGAGATGCCGCGGTGACCCCGGATAATACACCATACCAACCCAGCGCGCACCAGCAGACCGGCATATCTGATAATCGGCAAGTGATGATATGCCGCAAATTTTCACATCAACCATGATTATGTCCGCATTATTTTAGTCTGAAATTGTTTAAGTCTGAAATTATTTGGTCTATTGGGCCAGCGCAACAGGCGGTGCGAATGGGGTATGCCGCTTTGGCGCTGTCAGCATCCGATGCGTAGGCTATAGCGATCACTTATCCGAGGCGATCATTCATTTGGGACGGTCATTCATCCGGCGGACGCGGCAAGCTGTGTTCTGCGGCGTTTTCCGCCTGTTGTGCAAGCTGCGCCTGTAATTTCCGGGTTTGTGATTGCGATCGCCATAATTGGGCGCGAATCGCCAGCACCTGTCCCCACATTAATGCGCCGCCCAAACTGCCACCAATGACAAAAGCGGCGATCACAGACAGCCATATCGGAATGTTAAGAATTTGCGAAAATGGCCATAAAGACAGCGCAATGACCGCGTCATTAGAAACCGTAAAGCTGATTGCCAGCCCGGTCATCACCACCGAAATGATGATCCACAGCAATCGGCCTAATTTACGCATTGAAAAGACCTGTCTAGCGGTTTAGGCGCTCGCGCATACCTTTGCCCATTTTAAAAAAAGGCACTCTCTTTTCAGATACTTGTACACTTGTTCCGGTACGCGGGTTGCGTCCAACTCTGGATTTGCGGTGGCGTACAGAAAACGCCCCAAAGCCGCGTAGCTCAACCCGATCACCACGCTCAAGTGCACCGCCAATTTCATCAAGTACGGTGCCGACAAGTCGTTCAATGTCGCGATGGTAAAGCGCTGGATTTTTTGCCGCTAATTTGGCGATAAGCTCAGAGCGTGTCACTCATCAACTCCATTTCTTCGTTAAATCAAATAACTATAACCACAGGATGCCCATAACAACGGCAAGGGTCAACTTCGAATTGGTAAAAAATATCAGCCACCGCTTTTGTGTGGCTGATATGATGTTTTGCGGTCACAGATACGCTGTGATTTTATTTGTCTTCGTCGCCACCACGTTTGGCAAGGGCGGCACCAAGAATGTCACCAAGGCTGGCACCACTGTCTGATGAGCCAAAATCTGCCATAGCTTGTTTTTCTTCAGCCGTTTCACGCGCCTTGATTGACAAGGTGAGTTTGCGTGTCTTTTTATCGACATTGGTCACAACCGCATCGACTTTTTCGCCAACTGCAAAACGGTCGCTACGCTGTTCAGCGCGATCCCGGCTAAGGTCAGTCCGACGAATAAAGCCGGTCAGATTTTCACCAATCGTTACATCGATGCCGTTATCGCTGACTGCAGAAACGGTACAGGTGACAACCTCGCCCTTGCGGTGCGCATCAGCCTGACCAGCAAACGGATCTTCGGTCAATTGCTTGATGCCCAGCGAAATACGCTCTTTATTGATATCGATATCAAGCACCTTGGCCTTGACCATATCGCCTTTGTTAAAGCCTTCGAGGGCGACTTCGCCGGTGGTTTCCCAGCTGATGTCAGACAGATGCACCAGACCATCGATGTCGTCGGTCAGACCAACAAACAGACCAAATTCGGTGATATTGCGGACTTCGCCCTCAATCTCGGTACCGATCGGGTAGGTTGCGGTCAGATCTTCCCATGGGTTTGTTGTGCATTGCTTCAGGCCGAGCGAGATACGGCGCTTTGACAGATCAACGTCAAGCACCATAACTTCAACCTGCTGGCTGGTTGAAACAATTTTGCCAGGGTGAACATTTTTCTTTGTCCAGCTCATTTCAGAGACATGGACAAGACCTTCGACACCGGCTTCAAGTTCAACAAACGCACCATAATCGGTGATGTTGGTGACCCGGCCTTCCATTTTTGCGCCAATCGGGAATTTGCCTTCGACATCTCCCCATGGATCAGACAACAGCTGTTTCATGCCAAGCGAAATACGCTGGGTTTCGGCGTTAAAGCGGATCACCTGAACTTCGACTGTTTCACCAATCTGCAAGGCTTCAGACGGATGGCTGATGCGCTGCCAGGCAATGTCGGTGACGTGCAACAGGCCGTCAACGCCGCCAAGGTCAACAAACGCGCCATAATCGGTGATGTTTTTCACCACGCCCTGCAACACCTGACCTTCTTGCAGGTTAGACACCAGCTCGGAGCGGGCTTCGGCGCGGGATTCTTCCAGAACCGCACGGCGGGATACCACAATGTTACCCCGGCGGCGGTCAATTTTCAAAATCTGGAACGGCTGTGGTGTGCCCATTAACGGCCCCAGATCACGTACCGGGCGGATATCAACCTGGCTGCCCGGCAAAAACGCGGTGGCGCCAGACAAATCGACGGTAAAGCCGCCTTTGACCTTGCCAAAAATAACGCCGGTGACGCGTTCCTGTTTCTCAAACGAGGTTTCCAGCACGCCCCATGCTTCTTCACGGCGGGCTTTGTCACGGCTCAACACGGCCTGACCATTGCGGTCTTCCATGCGCTCGACGTAAACTTCGATCTCATCACCGATGGCGACTTCCGGGCTTTGTCCCGGTGCGGCCAGCTCTTTTAAAGGCACGCGGCCTTCAGATTTAAGGCCAACATCGATAATGACGGCGTCACTGTCCATGCCAATAACAAAACCGCGGACAACGCTGCCCTCGATATTGGTGTTTTCGCCAAAACTCTCGGCAAGAAGATCGGCAAAGTTTTCAGTGGCAGCCGCGGCTGCTTGTGTATCTGTAGATGTCAAAAAATGTCTCCGTTATCGCCGCATTTTGCACTGTGCCACACGGCCTGTCGCCATGCATCATCGCAAAAATCTGTTGCCTCAGCCGGCATGAGGGCCGCATTAGCCAAACAACACCAGCCCGAATGTGACCATTTCGCTGGTGCATCAGGCAGGTTCTAAGCGGGTTTTTGTGGCGATCATTGAAATGATTGCCGGCGCTCAAAATTATGTTTTCGAACAGCTGGTGTTTGGTGATCCAACTATCCAGACGTAATGTTCAGCCAGATAATGCCGCAATATGCGATTGTGCCAATGCCAGCACCGCATCTGCATCCATTTTGGACGTGTCGATGGTGATAGCATCATCAGCTGGCCGTAACGGCGCCACTGTCCGGGAGCGATCCCGGTTATCGCGTTCCTGCATTTCTGTCAGAACGTTGCGGAACATAACCGATTGCCCGGCTTGAATCAACTCTTTGGTGCGCCGTTCCGCGCGAATATCAATGTCGGCGTCAATAAAAAATTTGATATCGGCATGTGGCAACACCACAGTGCCGATATCGCGGCCGTCCAAAATTGCGCCGCTGCCATGTGGGGGCTGCGCGGCAAACTGGCGCTGCAGATTTAAAAGCGCGGCGCGAACGGCGGGTATGGCGGCCACAATGGATGCCATCTCGGCGACATTATCACTGCGGATTAACGGGCTTTGCGTGAGATCCAGATCAAGTTGAAGACAGGAGTCAACACATTGTTTTTCAGTTATATTTTTCGGATCTTGACCCGCATTTAGCAGCTGCAGGGCAACCGCGCGATATAACCCGCCAGTGTCCAGATGTGCCAGCCCGAGATGCTTGGCGAGCTGTTTGGCGAGCGTGCCTTTGCCACTGGCGGCAGAGCCGTCGATCGCAATAATCATGTGGTTTCACCGCTTATCAATGCGCCAAGTTCTGACATGCGCGTGGCAAAGCCGGGAAAGCTGGTTTCGATGGTTGCGCAGCCGGATACAGTGATGGGCTGGGCGGCGATCATCCCCAATGTCAGAAACGACATGCCGATTCGGTGATCATGCTGGGCGGCAATGGTCACCCCGCCATCGACTTTGCCGCCGGTAACCTGCATTGAGTCATCATCATACTCGACGCTGACGCCACAATCACGCAACCCATCGGCCATCACTTTGATACGGTCGGTTTCTTTCACCCGTAATTCGGCGACGCCCCGCATATAAGTGGTGCCGGTGGCGGCAGCGGCGGCAACCGAAAGAATGGGATATTCGTCAATCATCGATGCGGCGCGGCTGGCTGGCACCTCAATCGCATGCAATTGACTGGATCTGACATGCAGATCGGCAACCCGTTCGCCGCCTTCATCGCGTTCATTAACCCGTTCAATCGACCCGCCCATTTCGATCAGCGTATCGAGCAGGCCGGTGCGCAGCGGGTTCATGCCAATGCCGGGGATGATGACATCGCTTTGCGGGGTGATCAATGCCGCAACAATGCCAAAGGCAGCCGATGACGGGTCGCGCGGCACAACAATCTGTCGGCCATGCAGTTCGGCCTCACCCTGAAGCCTGATGATATGGCGTCCATCATCGGCGATATTTTGCTGAACATCCGCACCAAAATAACGCAGCATTGATTCGCTGTGATCGCGCGACGCATGCGGTTCGATGATCTCGGTTATGCCGCGTGCATTCAGCCCGGCCAGTAAAATTGCTGATTTGATTTGCGCCGATGCCACCTGTGATTGGTGTTGGCGTGCCATCGGGGTTGGTGTGCCGGTGATGGTCACTGGCAACTGTCCTTCGCGGCTGGTAATGCTGGCGCCGATCGCGGCAAGCGGCGTCGTGATGCGCGCCATTGGTCGGCTGCTTAACGAGGCGTCGCCAACGAAAGTTGCGGTGATATTCTGTCCGGCCACAACACCCATCAGCAATCTGACACCGGTGCCCGAATTGCCAAGATCAAGCGGTGTCGCCGGCGATATCATGCCGTGAAGACCGACCCCGGCGACCTGCCAGTCACCAGAAGCGGTTTTTTCGATATCGGCGCCAAGCGCGATCAGCGCATCTTTTGTTGCCAGCACATCAGCCCCTTCCAGCAATCCAGAAATGCGCGTTTCACCAATCGCCAGACTGCCCAAAATGAGTGATCTGTGCGATATCGATTTGTCACCGGGCACGGTGATGGTGCCGTGCAGTCTTGTGACTTTGCGCGAGCGCAAAATATCCTGATTGGGTCGTGACATGACTGACCTTTAGATATGTTGGCGACAGGTAAAATGCGGGGTTACTTAACATTTTTTTCGGCGGCGACGCAATCAGCATGATATCAGATTGAACGGGTGATCTGGCCGCATCTTGGCAATTTGCTATCTGTCGCGCTGATTTTGGCAAATCTGCTTAAAAAAATCGCCAAATCGTCAAAAAATATTTTGACAGAGAATGGAAATTGTATCAAATCGCTGATTAGTCTAGGTGAATCGTCGTTTGACTAAACGCTGCAAGGGTGAGGTGATTATGGCAAAAGCTGATTTGGGGACAAAACGCGCATGTCTGTCGTGTGCAATGCGGTTTTATGATTTTAAACGAAGTCCGATTTTATGTCCCGGCTGCGGTACCGAATTTGATCCGGAAAACATCATCAAAAACCGTAAAAGCCGGTCAAACAGCAAGGCGGCCAACGGCGCTGACACAGATGCGGGTGATGACGATCAGATCGAAACTGATGAGACCGATGCGTTAGCCGAGAGTATTGTCGTTGGCAATGATGATGATGATATCGATTTTGATGATGATGAGGTCAATGAGGATGCCGATGGCCCCGGCATTATTCAGGATGATATCAGCGATGATGACGAGTTGCTGCCAAGCCTTGATGATAAAGATGATGGCTAGTCAGCAGCCGCCGGGCGCAGCGTGATATTTGTTGAACAGGCGGGCCGGGTCTGTGAAAAAAAACGGTCTCGGGTGTAAAAAGCGCTTGCGCTTGCGGCGCTGGCTGCGATAGAACCCCGGGGCTGGCGCGACGCGCACAGCAACTCTTGTTTGGTGCTTCGATAGTTGATCAAACAATGGGGCTATAGCTCAGCTGGGAGAGCGCTACAATGGCATTGTAGAGGTCAGCGGTTCGATCCCGCTTAGCTCCACCAAATTTTTCAATTGGTTGAGACATCAAAGCGGGTCAATCCCGCTTTTATTTTGCCCGAAACGTTCGATTTTTCTGGCCAGCTGCGCGCCGTGCCGCGTTCGTTATGCCGCTGTGGCCTGACTTGGTTGGAGACAGCGTCTGACATCACTGGCTGTTCTGGCGCCGCGCAGACCATCGCGCAAGCTGTCGTCGGCAAGCCGCTTTGACGCGGTCGATACAAGTTTCAAATGGTCGCAATCAGCCTGATCAGGGCCCAAAATTGTGCAGATGATATCAACCGGCTTTTTGTCGTTCGAGTCAAAATCCACCGGTTTTTCCAGAATGCTGATGATCACCACACTATGCGCCAGATCAGCAAACACCGCATGCGGAATAGCTGTGCCACCGCCAATGGCGGTGCTGCCGAGGCGTTCGCGTTGCACCAGCGCATCGAAAACAGCGCGGGCCGACAGCCCGGTCAGTGACCCGGCATGTTCAGCGATATTTTCAATAAGCTGTTTTTTGCTGCTGGCCGACAAGCCAGTCATCACGCCGTCGGTCGGCAAAAAGTCCAAAAGAGGCATAAAAAATCCCGAGGAACTGAGAGAATGCACGCGATAATTGCCGGTTCGGCGTTGCGCACACGATTAAGCGCCGCATCAATAGGCGTGCCGATTGACGCTGTCAAGCGGTCAATGCATGTGACGGAAAAGATTAAATGCTAAAGCGATCACCAAGATAGACCTGACGCACGCCGGAATGTTGCACCACCTCATCTGGCGTACCCTGCATCAGCATCGCACCATCATGAATAATATAGGCGCGGTCGACGATATCAAGCGTTTCACGGACATTATGATCGGTGATTAACACCCCGATTCCGTGATCTTTAAGATGCCCGATCAGATCGCGAATTTCACTCAGTGCAATCGGATCAATGCCGGCGAGCGGCTCATCAAGCAATAAAAATGTTGGCCGCGCGGCAAGCGCCCGCGCAATTTCAAGCCGACGCCGCTCACCACCCGACAAATTGATCGAGGGCGTATTGCGCAGATGCGTGATGCCAAATTCAGCCATAAGCTCATCAAGCGTGGCGGCACGTTCATCATCGCTTTCATCAAGCGTTTCCAGCACAGCGCGGATATTCTGCTCGACAGTTAATCCGCGAAAAATGCTTGATTCCTGCGGCAAGTAGCCCATGCCCAGTCTGGCACGCTGGAAAATCGGCAGGCCGGTGACATTCTCACCATCAATATAAACGCTGCCCTCATCTGCCGGGATTAATCCGGCTAGCATGTAAAATGTGGTGGTTTTGCCAGCCCCGTTTGGCCC